>ERZ1034913.573-NODE-573-length-28272-cov-18.106921_pt1 | contig 28272 bp, 27 predicted proteins | sample MGYA00520697_ERZ1034913 | MGnify/ENA primary metagenome ERZ1034913 (study PRJEB33766, sample SAMN09781786) | gut metagenome | biome: gut microbiome | host: Homo sapiens | place: Madagascar | study: EMG produced TPA metagenomics assembly of the PRJNA485056 data...
CCGGAAATCCTCCTGCTTTTATAGAAAAACGATAGAAAAATACATGAGTGAAAGAAAAAATCAGAATTGATGAATGTGTAAATATACATAAAACAATAGAAAATATGCACTATATACAGAAAGTAAAAATTACGGGCTGTTAATGTTGAAAAAGATTCTCATAAATATGCAGACATATGTGCGCGATACACGTACATCCAAAGGCACAAAAAGAAAAAGGAAAAGCATGGGAAGTGACAGATACTTCATGTGCATTTCAGTTGACAGCCTTTGAAAAGTGTTGTAATATAACAAAAGTCGTTGTCGGAAAAGTAAAGTACATTTTATGCACATGTATATTTGCATACGAATGCAAAAAATGCATTTTATAAATGTCCGTAGGCAAAAGAAAAGCAAGGAGTTGAAGAGATGCTTAAATATATTGCAAAACGTATCGGTTTGGCGCTGATCACGATTTTTACAGTAGCAACACTCACCTTTTTCCTGATGAACATGGTTCCCGGTGGTCCGTTCCTCTCGGAGAAGGCAGTTAGCCCCGCTGCACAGGCAGCTTTGGAGGCCAAATATGGATTGGACAAGCCTTTGTCCCAGCAGTATCTGACGTATATGACAGATGCTATGCACGGTGATTTTGGAGAGAGTCTGAAGCAGAGAGGAAGAACCGTTACTTCTATTATAGTATCCAAGTTCCCTGTATCTGCAAGAGTAGGTGGACTTTCCGTTATCGTAGCGCTGTTGGTAGGTATCCCTCTGGGATGTCTGGCAGCTACCCATCGTGGCAAGACGCTGGACAGCGTGATCTCCGTAATCTCCACCTGTGGTATTGCGGTACCAAGCTTCGTTATATGTACTCTGCTTCTGTATTTCCTGGGAAGTAAGGTAAAGATACTGCCCACCTACGGAATCGGCACCTGGAAGCATTATGTGATGCCCGTGATCGCACTGGCATTGTACCCCACTGCTTATATTATGAGACTGATGCGTTCTTCCATGCTGGATGTTCTGGGACAGGATTATATGAGAACCGCTACGGCGAAGGGAGTAAAGCCTTTCTTCCGTCTGTTCAAGCATGCCCTGAGAAATGCACTGCTCCCCGTTATTACCTATGTAGGTCCTATGATGGCTTATACTATGACAGGAAGCTTCGTAGTAGAGAAGATTTTCACGATCCCCGGTCTGGGCAATGAATTTGTCAGCTCGATCATTAACCGTGACTACACCATGATCATGGGTACCACCATTTTCCTCGCAACACTGATGGTTGTCATGAATGTGCTGGTGGATATCGTATATAAGCTCGTCGACCCCAGGATCAAGTTGAAGTAAGATTAACAGGAAGGAAGATACCGATGAAAGAACCGAATGCTATGAGCTTTCATGTAAAATATAAACCGGAAGATTTTATGCCGGCGAACGAAGAAGAGAAGCAGAGCCAGGTCATCATGCGTGAGAGCGTGGGCTTCTGGCAGGATGGCTTCCGCAGACTTCGTAAGAATAAGGTTGCCATGGTCAGCCTCTTCGTTATTATTGTAGTTATGATCTTTTCCTTTATCGTGCCAGCATTTTATCCCTATGATTACAAGACACAGATCAAAGGAAGCGAGAATCTGCACCCCATGCAGTATTCCGAGAAAGAGATAGAGCGTATGGATGCGGGAGAGAAGGTATTCCCCCATGTGCTCGGTACCGATAAAATGGGCCGTGATTATGCCATCCGTGTTATGATGGGAAGCCGTATCTCCCTGTTGGTTGGTCTGATCGCTACTGCCATCATTTTCGTGATCGGTTCCCTGATCGGTTCCATCTCTGCATTCTTCGGTGGATGGGTGGATCTGATCATCATGCGTATTGTGGATATTATCTATACGATACCGGATTTCCTGCTGATCGTGCTGCTGTCCTTTGCGTTAAAGGACCCTCTGGCGAATCTGGCACAGCTTCCCGGATTCGGATGGATGCAGATCGTAGGATCTAACCTGATCAGTATCTTCATCGTATTCGCATTGCTGTACTGGGTAGGAATGGCACGTATGGTACGAAGCCAGATCCTGACCCTGAAGGAAAATGATTATGTCATGGCAGCCAAGGCTCTGGGAGCCAAGGATGGCCGTATCATTAAAAAGCATCTGCTGACCAACTGTATCGGTACGCTGATCGTTACCACCACACTGCAAATCCCTTCCTCTATTTTTACCGAGAGCTATCTGAGCTTCTTAGGTATGGGTGTGGCAGTTCCCCTGCCTTCCCTGGGAAGCCTTGCAAGTGATGCCATTAACGGAATGATCACATTCCCGTACCTGTTGTTTGCACCCTGTCTGCTGATCAGTCTGATCATCTTAAGCTTTAACCTGTTTGGTGACGGACTTCGTGACGCATTTGACCCGAAGCTTAAGAATTAATGGAAGGAGTAGTGAAGATGGATAACAATTATCTGGTAGATATACAGCATGAACGTCTCTCTTTCTTTACTCCTGCCGGAGAAGTAAAGGCACTGAACGATGTCTCCATTCACCTGAAGGAAGGGGAAGTACTGGGCATCGTAGGAGAGAGTGGTTCCGGTAAATCCGTAACCGCATACAGTCTGATGGGACTGACCGCTTATCCCGGTAAGCTGATCGGCGGAGAACTTCACTTCAATGGACACGAAGTGGAGAAAATGACCGAAAAAGATTTTTCCAAAATGCGTGGTAAAGAGGTTTCTATTATTTTCCAGGATCCTCTGACCAGCTTAAATCCCGTATATACCATTGGCAATCAGATCATGGAAGTGATCCGTCTGCATACCGATGCGGACAAGAAAAAAGCATATGCAAGAGCAGTGGAGCTTTTGTCGCTGGTAGGTATCAACGAACCGGAGAAGCGTATGAAGCAGTATCCTCACGAGCTGTCCGGTGGTATGAGACAGCGTGTCATGATCGCGATCGCGCTGGCATGTGAACCGAAGCTTCTGATCGCCGATGAGCCTACTACCGCACTGGACGTTACCATTCAGGCGCAGATCCTGGAGCTGATGATGGAGCTGAAGGACAAGCTGGGCATGGCCATCATCATGATCACCCATGACCTGGGTATCGTGGCGAGCATGTGTGACCGTATTGCAGTCATGTATGCTGGTCGTATCGTGGAGACCGGTACCTGTGACGAGATCTTCTACAATCCGAAGCATGAATATACCAAGGGTCTTCTGGAGAGTATCCCCCGTCTGGACAGCACGAAGCATGAGAAGCTGATCCCCATCGAGGGTAATCCGGTGGATCTTCTGAATCCTCCTGAGGGATGTGCATTCGCCCCCCGCTGTAAGAACTGCATGAAGATCTGCCTGAGAGAGAATCCTCCCAAGACAGAGTTCACCGAGACACATTACGCACACTGCTTTATGAACCAGAAAGCTTGTATGGAGGGAGGAAATACCAATGAGTGATAAGTTACTTCAGGTTGAACATTTGAAGCAATACTTCCCCGCAGGCGGCATGGGTAAGAACCGTAAGTTCGTGAAGGCCGTGGATGATGTCAGCTTTTTTGTGAATAAAGGTGAGACTCTCGGACTGGTAGGAGAGAGCGGCTGTGGTAAGACCACCACCGGACGTTCTATCTTACGATTATATGAGCCCACCGGCGGTAAGATCACATTTGACGGCAATGTGATCCTGGACGTTGAAAATAAAGTAAAGGTAGATATGCTGCCTTACCGTCAGAAGATGCAGATGGTATTCCAGGATCCTTATGCAAGTCTGGATCCCAGAATGACCGTAGGAGATATCGTAGGGGAAGCCATCGATATTCATAAGCTGGCTGCCAATAAGAAGGAACGTCATGACAGGATCATCTCCATGCTGGAGAGAGTCGGACTGAACTCCGAGCATGCAAACCGTTACCCTCACGAGTTCTCCGGCGGACAGCGTCAGCGTGTTGGCATTGCGAGAGCATTGGCAGTGAACCCTCAGTTCATCGTCTGCGATGAGCCAATCTCCGCACTGGATGTATCCATTCAGGCGCAGGTGGTAAATATGTTCGAGGAGCTGCAGGAGCAGATGGGACTGACTTATCTGTTCATCGCCCATGACCTCTCCGTCGTAAAACATATCTCCGACCGTATCGGCGTTATGTACCTCGGTAAGATGGTAGAACTGGCAGACAGCTACGAGTTGGTAGCACGAAGCCTGCATCCTTATACCAAGAGCCTGATCTCTGCAATTCCCATTGCAGATCCCGTGAAGGCAAGAGCAAGCAAACGTATTGTTCTGCAGGGAGATGTTCCCAGTCCCTTAAATCCGCCTACCGGCTGCCGCTTCCGCACCAGATGTCCTTATGCGGATGAGTGCTGTGCACAGAAGGAACCCGAATGGAGAGAAGTGGAAAAGGGTCACTATGTGGCATGTCACCATGTGGAGAAGATCAATGCATAAGTAATATAGAATTTCTATAAACAGGTAGCTTCACCTGATGTAAGAACCGCAGACACGTTTTCACTCTGTCGCAGAACGTAACGGTACGTAAGCGGTTAAAATACAACCGCTAAGTACCGACGTCTGCTTACGGTCTGCTTGTTCTTACATCAGGCAAAGCTACGGAATTAAGACTTCAACGGAATTAAGATTTGAAAAAAGGTATTGACAGCAGGTCACAATCGCTGTTTAATATAAAACTATACAAAGCATAGTGCTTTTGTATGAAAATAAAGAGGAGGATAACTTTATGAAAAAGAAGTTAGCTATGCTGCTCACCGCAGCAATGCTGGTAGGTTCTCTGGCAGCATGTGGCAGCAGCGACAATGGTTCTTCTGCAACCGGCAGTGCTTCTGACAGCACCAAGACCGATGCAGCAGCAACTGAAGTTAGTACCGAAGGCAAACAGCTTACCGTTCAGATCGGTCCCGATCCCGAGACCATCGATCCCGCACTGAACAGTGCAGTAGATGGCGGTAATATGCTGCTTCACTCTTTTGAGTGTCTTCTGACCGTAGACCAGGATGGTAAGATTGCTCCTGGACAGGCTGAGACCTGGGAAGTATCTGAAGATGGTCTTACCTGGACCTTCCATCTTCGTGATGGATTAAAGTGGTCTGACGGCAGTGATCTGACCGCAGACGATTTCGTATACAGCTGGAAGCGTGTATGCGATCCCGTAGTAGCAGCTCCTTATGCTGAGACTGTTCTGGGTATGGTTAAGGGCTTTGACGAAGCACAGGCAGGTGATCTGGATGCTCTGGCAGTATCTGCTCCCGATGCCAAGACCTTCGTTGTAGAGCTTTCCAATCCCTGCCCTTATTTCGAGTCTCTGGCAGCATTCGCTACCCTGAGCCCTGTTCAGCAGGCAACTGTAGAGGCTAACGGCGATGCATGGGCAACCGCAGCTGAGACCTATATCTCCAACGGACCTTTCAACATTACCGAGTGGGTACCCGGTTCTCACATCATTATGTCCAAGAACCCGTACTACTGGAACGCTGATGCGATCAAGCTTGGCAGCATCAAGTTCGTACTGATGGAGGATTCCAACGCAGCTTATACTGCATTCCAGTCCGGAGATGTTCTGTTCATCAAGAGTGTACCTACCCAGGAGATTCCCAGCTTACAGGGTAACCCTGAGTTCCATGTAGATCCTATCTTAGGAACTTACTATCTGTCCCTGAACCTGGAAGATCCTGCATTCGAGAACGTTAACGTTCGTAAGGCTCTGAGCCTGGCAATTGATCGTGACTATGTAGCAAATACCCTGATGCAGGGAACCTATTCTCCCGCATACAACCTCGTAGGTGAGGGATGGGTAGATACCGACGGCAGCTCCTTCAATGCAAATGCTAACGGCGGACAGAGCTACATCTCCGATGATTTCGATGCTAACCTGGAGGAGGCTAAGAAGCTTTTAGCTGATGCAGGCTATCCTAACGGTGAAGGACTTCCTACCATTACCTATACTACCAACGATGCAGGTTACCACAAAGTTGTTGCTGAGTACTTACAGCAGGCTTGGGGCGAGCTGGGTGTTAATGTAGAAGTAAATATCGTTGAGTGGTCCAGCTTCACTCCGATGAGACGTAACGGTGAGTACATGGTAGCACGTAACGGATGGGTAGGAGACTATAGCGATCCTTCCAATATGTTAGATCTGTTCTGCACCGGTAATGGTAATAATGATGGTAAGTTCTCCAACGCTGACTTCGATGCAGCTATGGAGAAGGCAGCTTCCACTATGGATACCGCTGAGCGTTCCGCAGCTCTTCATGAGGCTGAGGATGTTCTGATGGAGCAGGTAGGCTGCATCCCTGTTGCTTACTACAATGACTTTTGGCTGCAGAGCGAGAAGATCACCGGTATCTGGCATTCTGCTTATGGTTACTGGTACTTCATGTATGGTGACATCGCAGAGTAATCTGTGGATCTGATCATTCAGAATAAAAAACAAAGAACCCCTGTGAGATCGTAAAGATTTCCGGGGTTCTTTGTTATGCCGCCTTTTCGGTGCTGTATTGTAAAATGTTGTTGCAATTGTGTACAATATATGGTAATATAAAATCTGCTTGACATTAGGAGGTGTGAAATGGAAGCATTAAGAGTGGTAATCAACATAATTTTTATATTGGTATGCGTAGCACTGACGGTGTTAGTATTGATGCAGGAAGGTAAGTCCGCAGGACTGGGTTCCATCAGCGGTGCAGCTGAGACCTACTGGGGCAGAAATAAAGGACGTTCCATGGAGGGTATGCTGGTAAAGATCACCAAGATCCTTGCAGTATTCTTCATGTTACTTGCAGTCGTACTGAATCTGAACGTATTTTAATCATTACGAAGGATGAACACTCTTGTGTGCAACGCATACAAGGGTGTTTTGTTATATGTAACTATTCAGAGCCTCGTAGAGGCGGTTTTGCGAATGGAGTTCTGAATAGTTACTGTTTGAGAGAGGTTACATGAGTAATAACGAAATCAGAGAGAAGAGAAAAAAAGTAATTTGTGATCTGGTGAAGGACGATTTCTATGTCCCCATGAAGGAGAAGGAACTGGCAATGTTCTTGCAGGTGTCAAAGGAAGACAGAGAGGAATTCCGGGAGATTCTGCAGGAACTTTTAGCGGAAGGAAAACTTACCCTGACCGTTAAGGGTAAATATATGAAGTCCAACGGTAAGGTTCTGACGGGAACTTTTATCAGCAATGCCAAAGGCTTTGGATTTGTGGAAGTGGAAGGAAGGGACGAGGATCTGTTCATTCCGGAGGACAAGCAGGGTGGAGCATTCCATAAGGATACCGTAGAAGTGGCACTTCTGCCTGCGAAGACCGGCAAACGACAGGAAGCGCAGGTCATTCGTATCATTGCCAGGGGAATGACCCAGGTGGTGGGAACCTATGAGCAGTCCAAGAGTAATTTCGGTTTTGTCATTCCGGATAACACGAAGATAGCACAGGATATTTTCGTGCCGAAGGAGTGGTCGAAGGGAGCCATGACCGGACATAAGGTCGTGGTGGAGATCACCGGATACGGCACGGATACGAAGAGTCCTGAGGGCAAAGTCGTGGAGATCCTGGGACATATCAACGATCCCGGTGTAGATATCATGTCTATCGTACGTGGCTTTGATCTGCCGGTGGAATTCGGCGAGAAGATCATGAGCCAGGTGGAGAGGGTATCCCAGGAGGTATCCGGGGCGGATTGTGCCGGACGCAGGGATCTGCGGGATGTGACCATGGTGACCATCGACGGAGAGGATGCCAAGGATCTGGATGATGCTGTCAGTGTATCCTTTGATGGGACATATTATCACTTAGGAGTACACATTGCAGACGTGACGAACTATGTGCAGGAGAATTCCGCACTGGACAGAGAAGCATTAAAGCGCGGCACCAGCGTCTATCTGGTAGACCGTGTGATCCCTATGCTGCCCCATGCATTGAGTAACGGTATCTGTTCCCTGAATGAGGGCGTGGACCGTCTGGCATTAAGCTGCCTGATGAAGGTGGATGAAGAGGGCGAGATCGTGGACTATGAGATCTGCGAATCTGTGATCCGGGTCAATAAGCGGATGTCTTATACCGTGGTGAAAAAGCTGCTGGAGGAGCCGGAGTGTGTAGAGCATAACGCCGGTATGCCGGACGGAACCTCCGGGGAAGGCGTAGAAACCTCAACAGACTATTCACAGTACAGGGAACTGCTCCCTATGTTCCAACAAATGGCTGAGCTCGCGGACAAACTGCGGAAGAAGAGACAGAAGCGGGGATCCATTGATTTCGATTTTCCGGAGTGCAAGATTCTGTTAGATAAGGAAGGACATCCACTGGATATTAAGCCTTACGAGCGGAATATAGCGACTATGCTGATCGAGGATTTCATGCTCGCAGCGAATGAGACAGTGGCACAGCATTTTTACTGGCAGGAGCTGCCCTTCGTCTACCGCGTCCATGATGTACCGGATCCGGAGCGGATCCAGAAGCTGTCTACGTTCATCAGCAATTATGGCTATTACATGAAGGCGCTGGGGCGCAGGAACAGCAAGGTCTCCACGGAGGAGATCCATCCTAAGGAGATCCAGAAGCTGTTACAGAAGATTGAGGGAACTCCCGAAGAGCCTATGATCGCCAGACTGACCCTGCGCAGCATGAAACAGGCAAAATACAGCACGGAGTGTACCGGACATTTTGGACTGGCATGTCAGTATTACTGTCATTTTACTTCGCCGATCCGCCGTTATCCGGATCTGCAGATCCATCGTATTATCAAGGAACAGCTGCGGGGACGTCTGAAGGAAGAGCGCATAGAGCATTATCGTGAGATTCTGCCGGAGGTGGCGAAACATTCTTCCGAGATGGAGCGCCGTGCCGATGAGGCAGAGCGGGAGACGGATAAGCTGAAGAAGGTAGAATATATGGAACAGCACATCGGAGAGGAATACGAGGGTGTGATCTCCGGTGTCACCAACTGGGGACTGTATGTGGAACTGCCCAATACCGTGGAGGGTCTGGTCCATATTTCGACGATTCCGGGAGACTATTATCACTACAATGAGGCAGCCTGTGAGATGGTGGGGGAAGCCACCGGACGTTGCTTCAAACTGGGAATGCCGGTGCGGATCGAAGTGGAGGACTGTGACCGTTTTATGCGCACCATCAATTTCCGGCTGGTGGATAAATGAACTGTTAGTTCATTGACAATTACAGAAAATATAGTAAACTGTAACTATTCAGAGCCGTTAAAAAGAAGCTCCGCAGGTGCGCTTTGTGAATGGGTTTCTGAATAGTTACAAGGTTTTAAGAGGTAGCCATGGCAAAAGGAAAAGAGTCCCAGAAGCTGATCGCAAACAATAAAAAAGCATATCATGATTTTTTCATTGATGAGACCTATGAGTGCGGCATTGCCTTGCACGGCACGGAAGTAAAGTCCATGCGTATGGGCAAGTGCAGTATCAAGGAGGCGTTCGTCCGCATTGAAGACGGAGAAGTATTCGTCTACGGAATGCATGTAAGTCCTTATGAGAAGGGGAATATTTTCAACAAAGATCCTCTTCGTGTGAAAAAACTGCTGCTGCATAAGTACGAGATCAACAAACTGCTGGGCAAGATCAAGGAAAAAGGGTATACATTAGTCCCTTTGCAGGTATACTTTAAAGACGGTAAGGTAAAGGTAGAGATCGGGCTGGCACGTGGTAAGAAGCTCTATGACAAGAGAGAAGCCATTGCCAAAAAGGATCAGCGCAGAGAGGCAGAGAAGGAATTCAAGGTCCGCAATCTGTGATCCACAGGCTCTGATCCTGCAATGCTTTACTGCAAGTGCTTGACAGTGTGTGTGCCATCAAGTATACTTGGTCTGACAATTGAATAAGGGGTAGTAAAGGTTTCGACAGGGGTTTTGCAGCTGGAGAAGCGAGTCGCATGGTAATGCGTTAAATGGCCAAATTAAAATTAAACGCTAACGATAATTTAGCATACGCTGCCTAATGGCAGCAGTCGGCCCTAGGGCACTCACACCTTAGGATCCCGGCTTCAAACATGTGAGAAACGACATATGCAAAGCTTTGCGCATATGGGCGTAACATGAAGCTACTGAAATGCTCAGGGTGTTTATTCCCGGGGCGCGGAGGGAATGTCAAAGAATAAACTACACTCGTAGAAGGACAGGGAATAGGCTTTTGGACACGGGTTCGACTCCCGTCTACTCCACTAAACCGTAACAAGTCGAACACCCTGTATAACATTGTGGTATACAGGAATATGTTCTGCTTGGTTTCACAGAGGGAATGGTAATTGTGAGAACGGTTATTGTAGATAGAATCTACAGGAAAGCAGCGATATTGTAGGTAGGTGATTACACCTCGTACAGTATCGCTATTTTTTGTAAGGCAATCCTTAAAAAAACCACCTGCTATGCAGGTGGACAACAATCGCTTTAGCTTACAGTAAAAACCTCCAATGATATAATAGTGTTGGTTCGCCAACCGCACTAATCAAAGGAGGTATCCAAAGTGGATGTAAATAGTTTATCACACAGTAAATGGAATTGTAAGTACCATATTGTGTTTGCGCCAAAGTTCCGAAGAAAAGTAGCATATGGAGCGTTACGTCAGGACATAGCAAATATTTTGAGCATGCTGTGTAAAAGAAAAGGAGTCAATATAGTGGAAGCAGAGATATGTCCGGATCATGTGCATATGCTTGTAGAGATTCCGCCAAACATCAGTGTAGCAAGTTTTGTAGGTTACATAAAAGGAAAAAGTACACTGATGATATTTGAAAGGCATGCAAACCTGAAGTACAAGTATGGCAATCGGCATTTTTGGTGTAGAGGTTATTATGTAGATACTGTAGGAAAAAATGCGAAAAAGATCCAAGAGTATATCCAGAACCAATTAAAAGAGGATTTGGAATACGACCAAATGACACTAAAAGAGTATATTGACCCGTTTACGGGTGAGCCAGTAAAACAAAGCAAATAAGATGAGCCCTTTAGGGCTCTGCAGAGAAATGATGTTGCGGCTGGCGAGTTTTCAACGGGTCTTTAGACCCAGTGCCGGTAACAGCCCCTTATAGGGGCAGAACAAACCACCGGCTCAGCCGGTGGTTATGATTCCTGCAGGCAGTTATTTTGTCTTATCGTGTTCGATAATATCGGAAACGGGGCAGTCCAGGATATAGCAGAGTACATCCAGTGTCTTCGTGGTGATGGCCTCGCCTTTCTTCATACGGTGGATGGTATTGGCGGAAATACCATGCTTAAAGATCAGTTCGTATTCTGTTATGTTCTTACGAAGCAAAGTTTCAAAGAATGGTTTGTATGATATCATGTTGTCGAATCGAGCCTCCTGATCAATGCTATAAAAAGAGTATCATACTTAATTCTTTGACTATACCTAATAGATTGACTATAATGTGAAAAATATAGAGGAAAATTAACAAAATCCTGTAAACCTATTGACAAATGGACAAAAATATGGTATATTCTGCGTAGCTTGAAACAATACGTAAACGTTTTGTTTCTTTTTTTATACTTAAATCCGGGTAAAATGCCCGCGATGTAAGTGAAAGAAAAGAAATAAAACAAGATGTATGTTTCGGGCCTTTTTTATTGCAAAAGAGATGCGCACAACAACGGAACATACATCAGGATCTGTTCAGAGAACGGGTTCGGGATGGCTGTTCCGTTTTTTGTACGATGGAGAACAGCGGGTAACCATAAAACGATCCATAAATAAAAAAGGAGGAGAAAGATGAAGAAATGTAAATTGACTATACTCAATATATTAAGTATAATGACATAAGAAGAAAGTACTACAAAAATTTAAAATACAAAGGAGATAAAATTATGTCGGAACCGGAAGGACAGGAATTACAGGACAAATTAGTTACTATTTGGTATGTCATGGACCAGTATCAGAGAGATGTGGAGCAGTGGCATGATCAAAAGAGAAAATTAAAGGAGAAAAAGGAATATCTGGAAATGAATGGAACCACAAGCAAAGTCATCACTTCCGTGGTTGTGTTGTTTGCCCTGTTTTATTTGCTACTGGGACTTATTAACCAGAATTTTAGTTCGTTTTTTACGATTGTGCTTCTTTCGGGTTTTTATTTACTGATGCGAAAAACACATGAAAAATTGGCAAAAGTTTTCCTGATCATATTAGTGTTGGCGGTGATACAAGGTGCGCAGATTTTGGTGCAGGGGATTATGTCAGGGGACTTGGTAGCTTATTTGATTCTGGCACTACTGATTCCCCTGACAATTTTCGTCATAAGAATGGGATTACGGGGCAATCAATCTTATATAGACAAGTACAATGAGCATGTACGGCAATACAATGAGCCTTACTTACAGAAAATGATTCAATTACAGGAGGATGGGGCAAAGCAGGATAAAGCTTTGAAGGAATTGACAAATGGATGGTTCCCGTCGGCATATCTGTCTCCTAATGTTGTTCTTACTTTTATAGATTACATGAAGAAGAAAAGAGCGACAACCATGAAAGAACTGGCAAATCTATATGAGATGGATAAGCTGTATGCTCATCAGATGCAGATGACACAGGAAATCATTGACAGTAATCGTAGTATCGATAATCAGCTGAGATTCAGCAATATGATCGGAATGTATCAGATTATTCAGATGGATAACATTAAAGACTTTTTCAGAAGATATTGGTAGGAGGAATACATATGTTTGAATTTATTGGTTTTATGTTGGGGATACAATACGGAGAAAAGGTATTCAACCTGTTAGGCGTGCTGTTCCGCGGAGCCGTTGCAATTTTATCTTTTTTCGCATGGCTGAGTGCATGGGATTTGCTTACACAGTACCTGTACATAAGCCCCATGTACAAAATAATAGCAATCGCATTAATGGTATTATTCGTGGTAAGTTTGTGCTTCTGTGCTTACCGGGCAGAAGTAAAAAACGAACATTATTCCAAGATATTTCCGGTGGTATGGTATCTTATCACGCTGGCAGTTATGTATTTTCCGGAGAAGGAGATAAATGGGACATTCTATTTTATAGCCGTGCTTGAACTTTTTGAAATTTATATTCCCAAGAAATTTCTGGAAATGGAAGAGCGTCGTAAAAAGAAATCCATATTGGTTGAAAATGCAGAATTTATCATTCATGAGTACCTGATGAAAATGATCAAAAAATAAGAAAGTATAATACTATGAGAAAGGATGAAACTACCATGAAAAGAGGAAAGAAAGGCCTGGTGCTGGCAGGGGCATTGCTGTTGACCATGTTTGCCCTGACAGGATGCGGGAAGGCGAAAATTAATCTGAATGATTATGTAGAGGTAAATTTTTCGGGATATAATACCGCGGGACAAGCGGAAATAAATGAGTTAAAGATAAGAAACGATATTATCCTGGACCATTGGGAGACTTTCGGACTGACAGAAGAGCAACATGAAAATGAACAGGCTGCCGCCAATGAGGATACACGTCAGTTCGTGGAGAGTGTTTCTTATTCACTGGATAAGATGAGCGGCCTGCAGAATGGGGATGCCGTTACACTGCAATGGAACGTGCAGGAAAAGGAACTGGATGAGCTTGCGAAAAAAATAAAGGCAGAGTTTGTATATTCAGATATGACATTTACCGTAGAAGGTCTGGAAGAGCCGGAGGATTGGGATCCCTTTGAAGGAACCGAAATAAACTATAGGGGAAAGCTGCCCTTTGTGAGTGTTGATTATATCGAACATCCGGCGGGCTCGGACGTACCGGGACTTATCTGGACCAACTCCGATGCAGATTTTAACAACAGGGCAGAAGAGTCTGCGGACGCAGAGCATATCAGCAGAGGACTGGAAAACGGTGATACCATTACGGTCAACATCTCGGCGCCGGATGGTCAGGACATAATGCAATTCTGTGCCATGCAGGGAAAACGCCCTATTGCCTTATCAAAAGATTTCACAGTAGAAGGTCTGGACGGCTATGTCTACGATTTCTCTCAGATTCCGGCGGATCTGTTGAAGCAAATGGATGAAAAAGTACAGGGAATATTGCAGGAAGAGGCGGAAAATACATGGGACTGGCGGCTGGCAGAGATGAAGCTGTTGGGAAATTATTTTCTCTGTGCGAGAGATGAAGGGATGAGTACGCCGAATTATCTTTACTTCATATATGAAATAACGGCGGTAGATGATAGCACCGGAAATTCACAGATCTATTACTATTACGGAAGATATCGCAATCTTAAGATTGCAAGTGACGGTACCGTAAGCGTTGATGTGGAAGATGTTGCTACGCCGAATGGAAAATATTATAATTGGGGTATGTATGCAGGAGAGGTACACGGAGAAGCGTTTATGAAAGGGGATGTTTACTTCATTGGCTATGAACATCTGAATGAATTATATGAAGACAAAGTACAGCAATGGGATGACAGATATATCTGTATCTCAACGGTGAACCAATAATTCCTTTGCAAAGGAAAGTGAGGGAAAGCAATGAAGAAATATAAGAATCGTAAGGATGCCGTGAAGACGGTGGTGGCAGTCCTCTGCGCAGCGTGTATGCTTACCGCATGTGGAAACGCAGAAGCAGACGCTATGGAGGAAATCGCAGCATCTGTCACAGAGACCACGACAGAATCGGCGGAAGTGCTCCCGACAGAAAAGCCTGCTGCAGAACCTACAGAGGCACCTGCGAAAACGGTTGATGAAGGCTCTGCGACAGAGCCGGTTGAACCGGTTGCAGTTACGGCGGAGCCCGATACAAAGCCTTCTGCGGAGCCGGTGGCAGCATCCGCAGGGGCAGCTGCAGAAGCAGGATACACCTGTACCGAGATGACCCAGACCATGTATGCAAAATCCGCAGTAAATGTCAGAGACCTGCCCAGTACCGATGGTAAGAAGATTGGCAGCTTGAAAGCCAGCCAGGAAATCACCGTTACGGGTAAATGCGACCAGACTGGATGGTATCGCTTTGACTGGAATAACACCACTGGTTATGTAAGTGACAGGTACATCGTATCCGAAAAGCCTGCTGTGAATACCGTTGCTGCAAATACCACAACAGCTGGTAACAGCAATACCGCTGGAAACCAGTATGCAAGTAACACAGGAACTGATGAATTCGGTATCTCTGATGCTGTTATCGAGAACTTCATGAAAACTCACGGTGACGGCAGTACTGGAAATACAGATAATAAAGTTGTAGGAAACACAATTACAGGAAAATTATCCGCTGAAAACGATTACTTCGACCGTGCAGCCGCAGAACAGGTTTTCGCATCTCTCAATGCAGAAAGAACTGCTGCAGGCATACCTGCACTCATCTGGTCGGAAGACCTGTACAACATTGCTGTACAGAGGTGCTATGAAAATGATGTTCACGCAGGCGCAAGAGCTGGTACAGGTGAGAACCAGACCGTAGGCAGCGGCTGTGACGCTGCTACAATTCACCAGAAGTGGCACGACAGCGAGGGACATCACAACAACTACATGAACAGCACATGGACATATGGTGCTGTAGCAGTTCGGGTACTCTCCAACACCCTCGGCGGAATACAGTTAGAGCCATACCATATAGCATACGAAGTATTCTCCGCTGGGGATAACACTGCTGCAAACAGCTCCGTAACCATCAACACTCCTGCGCAGGACAACTCCGTCGCAGCAGCCCCTAAGACTGCCGACGGGAACACCGGCGCTTCCAGCTCGAACGTAGGCTGGTCGTTGACCCCGCCCACGCAGGAAGACGGCTTGAAGAAGTGGCAGGAACAGAACCCTGATGTGGAAGTATCGTTCGGAAATTAAATAGCGAAGTACCAAGGCGGACGCTGATGCGTCCGCTTTTCCTATTTTATGGAAGGTCTGCTGTACAGACCGGGTGCAATACGAAAAAGAAAGGCTGTCGCTTGACAGAATGGTAAAGAAATTATGGATCGAGATATGGACTTATGGAATGCTCTACAGAAGCACATGGGGCATAATGTGAAAATCACGTTCGAGGGTGCGGAAGATAACCCCGAAAATATCTTACTGCAATGTGAGGACTGCCATTTCGATATTTTGAGTGCTGACATTGAGACCGTGTGTGCAAGGGAGGATTGTTGACAGAGGAATAAGGAAAAGCATACCGCAAAGAATAATAGCATACTCCATTGACTGCATAACAAAATTTGTGTATAATTTTACTATCACAGAAGGAGGTGCTTTTATGCCGACTATTAAATCAAGTGCTGACTTGCGGAACAATTATAATGAAATATCAACCTACTGTCATAATTACCCGGAACCTGTTTTTATTACGAAGAATGGAAAAGGTGACCTTGCTGTAATGAGCATTGAGGCATACGAGGAATTAACCAGCCGCTTTGAACTATATAGCCACATTAAGGAAGGAATGGACGATATTGCCGCTGGCAATACCAGACCGTTCCAAGAAGCCATGGCTGATATTCGGAGCCGCCGCAGAAGATGAATTATCAGGTACACATCACCAAAACTGCGGAGCATGACATTGCGAAAGCAGCAGATTACATCGAATTTGTCTTGAAGAACCCACAGGCAGCAGACCATCTGTTGGATGTTGCAACGGAAAAAATCGGCGAACTGACCCAGATGCCGGAGAAACTACAGCTGGTGGATGATCCCGTTTTGGCTGGTTGGGGAATTCGATTTATTAGGGTAAACAATTATCTTGCGTTTTATACCATAGATGAAGACAAGAAGGTGGTAATCATTGTACGTTTTCTTTATCAAAAAAGCAACTGGAACACCATTCTTCGACAAGGATTTTCACTCATTTAAGGAACCTGCTTTTGCAGGTTCTTTTTTGCAGTCCGCCGGACTGCCGACAGGGTGCTTGGAAGGAGTGTGGCAAATATGAGGAAGAGAATGCTTTCAGGTATCAGAGACTTATGGATTGTTCTGTTCTGCTTGATGGAGAGAACGTTATTACAGATTCTTCTTGCAGCACCCGTTCCGGTCAGAATGGTTCTTGCGGGAGTACTGGCAGCAAAGTATGTGGAGTGTCTGGTTTGCACAAGCCTTAGCATGACAAGCTGCACCTTACGGCAGACTTATTTTTCACAAAATCATTTTCCAAAAGATAATCAGTGAAGAAAGGCTCGAAAAAACAGTTGTACCAACGAGTGGTTGTAGGAAGAATGTTTGACATCCTGTGTCGGAACATTCATAATAAAATACAGGATAAGAGTAAGGGAAAGCGAAAGGAGAAAGCAGCATGGAATTTGAAAAGTTTGAGGAAGTATATCAGGTACTGGAAGCGCAGAAGGAAAAGGACGAGACCGCCGCAGAACTGTATGCAGATGTAAAGGAGTTTGCCTACAAGTATGCAACGATGCGGTATCGGTTCAGCGGAATGAGCAGAGAAGAGAAAGCCGAGAATGACAGCTACCGCACCAGCCAGCACAACCGGTTCATGGACAGTGTCCGTATCTATTTCCGTTATCTACAGAACAACGGGGTGAATGTGCCGGACATCAGCAAGCTGGAAGCGGATCGGAAGATTTTCGGTAATTTTGCCTGCTACTATATTTTCCGCATTGAGTGTGAACAGGCATAGAGAAAAGCCTGTTCCCCCAAAAAACCGCCCATCCTCTTGACAAAACCGAAAAAATGTGCTAATTTCTGAGTAGGTTGAGACATCAAGTTACTTGTGTCTCTTTTTTTGACTGATAATTCAGGAAAAGAAGAGATCAGGTTCAGATGTATGTTTCAACTTTGAGAAAGTGCAAAAAGAAATTTAAACATACATCTGGGTTTGTTTTAGAAACAAGTCGGATGTATGTTTTTTTATGAAATCAGACGGCGGCGTGGACTATCAGAAAACGGATGCAAAGGAGAAAAATGGATGAGCGGCAACACGCAAAAAGAAGGAATCTACAGAACAGCAATGCGGATTTGCAGAATGTGGGGAGTGGCAGAAACTTTGGATAGCGGGATACCGCCTTATGAAACTCCCATAGCTACACAGTCTGCGGAGAATGAAAAGCTGGTTCTGCAATGGGCAGAGGAATATGTACAGCTACGTGAGAATGGCGAAGAACTCTGGAGATTCTTTGAAAAGAAGATAAAGAATCTACGCAAGCCGGAGCAGAACTAGCAGTATTATCATTTCTATAGGGAAATTATCATTTTCTTATCCTATATCTTCTATTAAATAGGATTTCCTGCCTTGCCTTGCTGCCCGTAGGGTCGCATCTTCCGAAAGCATAGTAAAATCTGCTTCGCACCGCTGTAGGCGGCTTTGGGTTTGACAATGCATATGTATATAATGACCGTTTGGTTATTACATGGTGGTATTGCGATGACAGAACAACCATTGAACTGGATACGCTAACGGAGATCACAGAACTCCAGGACAAAAAGTCTAACAGAAAGTGTTCGACATTGACACAGATAACTCCATAGAAAAAGTGCCGTTTTTGCGGCACTTTTTATTTTTCGTGTTGCATTTCATGTTGCCTCAACCAAATATCCGGAACGATCTTCAGGGAAGGCTATCTCTTTTGACTGTAATATACCCAAATCTGCTGAAAAAGTCAACAAAACTCAGTATAATTCACGGGTCGGATGAAGAAAAATGTGGTATAATTTCCAAAGAGTTTTACAAGGGAGGAATTGACAAGCTATGAAAATGAAACACAACAGATCTCAGAAACGTTTGATAACACAATTGTCACTATGGCTGGTACTGCTATTGACATTTACCGGCTGTGCGGAAAGCACCGTCACGCCGCAGGATAATACCTATACGATAGAGCAGCCGGCGACGATCCCCTACGAATTGCTGGAGGCATCGGAGACTGCAGCATCGGAACCTGAATCCGGACAGCCACAGGAAAACGCTTCGGATACACAAGAATCGCAGCAGGTCACATCTGCAACAGATGCTTCGACAGGAGAGGGCACGTCAGCATTTTCCCTCCGGGAGATTCCGGCATACTCCGGCACACCTTATACAGAAGTCAATGGCAACAAACCTTATTTCACAGAAGCAGATCTGACTACACAGTCCTTCGAGACATACAGCGAGCTGGATAGCCTGGGGCGCTGTGGCGTGGCATATGCCAACGTGGGACAGGATCTGATGCCGACAGAACCGAGAGGGGAGATCGGAGCTGTGAAGCCTACCGGCTGGCATCTGGTGAAATACGATAACGTGGACGGAAAATACCTATACAATCGCTGCCACCTGATCGCTTACATGCTGGCAGCGGAAAACGCCAACCCGCAGAACCTGATCACCGGAACCAGATATCTGAATACACAGGGAATGCTTCCCTTTGAGACGAAAGTCTGCGATTATATCAAAAATACAGGGAATCATGTCCTGTACCGTGTCACACCTATTTTTGACGGTGATAACCTTCTGGCAGATGGAGTCCTCATGGAAGCGTATTCCGTAGAAGATGCCGGAGAGGGAATCCAATTCTGTGTATTTGCCTACAATGTGCAGCCGGGGATCGGTATTGATTATGCTACCGGGGATAACTGGGCAGAGAGCAACGCGGCATCCCAGGAAGCGGCAGCACCCATTGTGATAGAAACACCGACACAACAACCCCAGACAGACACTACGGTGCAGATCACACCGGAACCGTCAGTGCCACAGGAATCACAGGAAACTACCTATGTGCTGAATACCAACACCATGAAATTCCACTATCCGTCCTGCTCCAGCGTGGATCAGATGAAGGAGAAAAACAAAGAGATATATACCGGCAACAGAGAAGATATCATCAATATGGGATATATGCCCTGTAAGCGGTGTAATCCTTAATCGGCAAGTGAATTAGATATAGCAGAAAAGGACCTTCGAGATATTGATAACAGCCTCGAAGGTCCTTATTATTTGCTTAGTAAAGATAAGAATATGGTTTGCTGCGGTAGATATTAACTTTCCCGGATCGGACTAACCAGGGTTGCTGTACAGTAGTACTCTTTTTGGGTCTTTATGTTATCGCAATGGCATATTTGCGTCAACAGTTTTCGTATACTTGCAAACATTCTGCAAATGCTATAGACTAAGACTAGTTTCTATATCTATTTGAATCAGAACAAAGGAGTATATGTTATGTGTACAGCGGCAACTTATAGATCACAGGATTTTTATTTCGGCAGAACTTTTGATTATGAATTTAACTATGGGGAAGAGGTAACGGTAACACCACGCAATTATCCTTTTCCGCTACGGCATCAGAATGCCCTGACGGAGCATTATGCCATGATCGGCATTGCTCATATGGCAGGGGATTATCCTTTGTACTATGATGCAGTGAATGAGAAAGGACTCGGCATGGCGGGACTGAATTTCCCGGGAAATGCAGTATACAGCAAAGTGCAGACAGGTAAGGACAACATCGCCCAGTTTGAGTTCATCCCCTGGATTCTGGGGCAGTGTGCCAATGTGCAGGAAGCCAGAGTATTGTTATCCCATATCAATCTGGTGGATACGCCCTTTAATGAAAAATATCCGGTTTCTCCACTGCACTGGATTCTGGCAGACAAGGAAGAGGCCATTACGATCGAGTCTGTGCAGGAGGGACTGAAGATTTATGACAACCCGGTGGGAGTATTGACGAACAATCCCCCGTTTCCAATCCAGATGTTTCGTTTGAACGATTATATGTCCCTGTCTTCCGAATCACCGACAAACCGTTTTTCCGCAGATCTGAAGCTGAAGCCGTACAGCAGAGGCATGGGAGCCATGGGACTGCCCGGGGATCTGTCTTCTGCATCCCGTTTTGTACGGGTGGCATTCACGAAGATGAATTCCCTGTCCGGATTGTCTGAGTCGGAGAGCGTCAGCCAGTTTTTCCATATTCTGGGGAGCGTGGATCAGACCAGAGGATGCTGTCAGCTGGACAAAGGGGAGTATGAGATCACTATCTACACTTCCTGCTGCAATGCAGACAGAGGAATTTACTATTATACGACCTATGAAAATCATCAGATTACTGCAGTAGATATGTACCGGGAGAATCTGGACAGTGATCGTCCTGTCCATTACCCGCTGGTACAGGGAGAACATATTTTATTGCAGAATGCTGCAGCAGGAAGCGCGGAGGAAAACCAGTAATGGATGTACAGAAAGAACAGGAACAGCAAAACCGGACGGATCATGTAGTGTCCGGATTTGCATTCTATTCAGAGAAAGATGCCAGACTGGCAGAGCAGGAGAGACAGAAGATTGCTTATCTGGATAAGCGGATCGATCGGACAAATCTGGAGTCCGTACTGGTTATTTATAAAAAAGCATTGGATGACAGGGTGTTCCGCACTCCGGTAGGTTTGGAATACCTCAGGGAATTGCAGGGAGAACTGAAAGCAGAGCAGGATCTGTTGGGAGAAGAGATTCCGCCTATCCCTCTGTGGACGAACTTTGCGGACACCAGGGAAAAAACGTTTCCTGCCAGAAGAAGAATCAAACCGGCACCGGAAGAAAATAAAAATACGACGTTCCGGCTGTCTCTTATTATGAATATTGTGATGGTCATTGCAATTATTGCAATGTTTATCATCACGCTGAATTCCGATCAGCCCAATGTCCTGAATTATGAAAGAAATCTGCAGAACAAATATGCCACCTGGGAGCAGGAACTGACCCAGAGGGAGCAGACGGTACGGGAAAAGGAAAGAGAATTACATATAGAGACCGAAGTTTCACAAAATTGACATATTTACACGTTATAGTGTAAGTATTCAGGAAAGCCTCGAAGAGGTGATTTTGCGAATGGGGCTGAATAGTTACTATCTCAAGATAGGAGGGAGAGGGTGTATGGACAGACTGAAAGTACTGGTAGTAGATGATGAGAGCAGAATGCGTAAGCTGGTCCGGGATTTCCTGGTGAAGAGCAATTTTGATGTGCTGGAAGCCGGTGACGGTGAGGAAGCACTGGATATTTTTTATAAAGAAAAAGATATCGCATTGATCATTCTGGATGTGATGATGCCGAAGATGGACGGCTGGCAGGTGTGCCGGGAGATCCGGGTGAACTCCAAAGTACCGATCATCATGCTGACAGCCCGCGGAGATGAGAGAGACGAACTGCAGGGATTTCAGCTGGGAGTGGACGAGTATATTTCCAAGCCCTTCAGTCCCAAGATTCTGGTGGCCCGAGTGGAAGCAATCCTGCGCAGAACAAATCAGCTGGGACAGGAAGAGGCTCTGACCTGCGGCGGCATTACCGTGGATAAGGCGGCACACCGCGTGATCATTGATGGAAAAGATGTGGATCTAAGTTACAAGGAATTTGAACTCCTGACCTATTTTATGGAAAATAAAGGCATTGCCCTGTCCAGAGAAAAGATCCTGAACAATGTGTGGAACTATGATTATTTTGGGGATGCCCGTACCATAGACACACATGTGAAAAAACTGCGCAGCAAACTGGGCGAGGAAGGCAATCTCATAAAGACCATATGGGGCATGGGGTACAAGATGGATGAAACAGCGGAATAAACAACAAAAGAGAAAAGTACATTCTATCAGGGGACAGTTTGCCTGGATCTTTATCGGCCTGATGATCGGTACGATCCTGCTGTGCCTGATGATCAACTATTTATTTCTGGGAAAAGTCTATATGCAGAGCAAACTGGATGTTATTCATGATGCTTACGGAACCATCAAGCAGGCAGCGGAGAGCGACAGCTATGACACGGAAGAATTTGCCAGAGAACTGGATGATGTGTGCAGAAGCTACAACATGACGGTATGCGTTATGGATGTGAATTCCAATATGAAATATGTGTCCATCAACGGCGGTGAGAGACTGGAAAACCGCCTGATCGGTTATGTATTTGGACTCAGCATACCTTTCAATGACCAGAGGGTGATCGAGAACGGCGATGATTATGTGATCAAGAGAACCGGACAGGAGGACAAGGAATATCTGGAAATCTACGGAAGACTGAATACCGGCATTTCTTTTATTATGCAGACACCTCTTTCCAGTATTCAGGAGAGTGCAAAGATCGCCAACCGCTTCTATGCCCTTGCAGGATGTCTGGGAGCAATGGCGGGTGGTATTATTATCTGGTTCGTCTCCCGAAGTGTGACCAAGCCGATCCTGGAACTGAATAATATTTCGAAACGGATGGTACAGCTGGATTTTGAGGCAAAATATCAGGGGAAGGCACATAATGAGATCGATCTGTTGGGAGAGAATATCAATAAGTTGTCCGATTCCCTGGAGAAAACCATTTCGGAACTGAAGACAGCGAACAATGAATTGCAACGGGACGTGGAGAAAAAAGAAGCCATTGACGAAATGCGCAAGGAATTTCTGGCCAATGTATCCCACGAACTCAAGACCCCCATTGCGCTGATTCAGGGTTATGCGGAAGGGCTGCAGGAGGAGATCAATGACGATCCCGAGAGCAGGCAGTTCTATTGTGATGTCATCGTGGACGAAGCAGCGAAGATGAACAACATGGTGAAAAAGCTTCTGACCCTGAACCAGCTGGAATTTGGTAATGATGTGGTGGCCATGGAGCGGTTCGACCTTACGGCGCTGGTGAAAAATTATATCCAGTCAGCGGCAATTCTGACAAAACAGCATGAGATCACTGTGCGGATGGAAGAGTATCCGCCGATCTATGCATGGGCGGATGAATTTAAAATAGAAGAAGTGTTCATGAACTTTTTCTCCAATGCGGTCAATCATTGTGAAGATGATAAGATCATCGAAGTGAAAATGGAACAAAAGGACGGCAAAGTACGGGTATCTGTATTCAATACAGGCAAACCGATCCCGGAGGACTCTATCCACCATATCTGGGAGAAGTTCTACAAGGTGGATAAGGCCAGAACCAGAGAATACGGAGGCAGCGGTGTGGGATTGTCTATCGTGAAGGCCATCATGGAATCCATGAACCAGCAATTCGGTGTGAACAATTACAACAACGGCGTGGAATTCTGGTTTGAGTTAGAGACAAAATAGTAAATATAAAGGATATATTTTTATATGAGGGAAGAACAGATACAGGAGGCATCGGTAAAGGTACTGTTAGTCGGTGTGGATGTCGGTGAAGAACCGGATTTTGAGCGTTCCATGGAGGAACTGGCAAGTCTGGCGGAAGCTGCGGAAAAAGAAGTGGCCGGTCAGATTGTACAACGGCTGGATCATGTCAATAAAGCGTTATATATCGGCACCGGAAAAGTGACAGAGGTGCGCAGGCTGGCAGAAGAATGCGGGGCACAGGAGATTGTGTTTGATAATTCTCTGACACCTTCACAGGTAAGAAATCTGGGAAATGAACTGGAACTGCCGATCATCGACCGGACTAATCTGATCCTGGATATATTTGCCATCCGGGCCCAGACAAGAGAGGCAAAATTACAAGTGGAGACAGCCAGACTGCAATATATGTTGCCGAGACTGGTAGGAATGTATGATGCACTGAGCAGACAGGGCGGTGCCAGTGGTAGCATGAGTAATAAGGGCACCGGTGAGAAAAAGCTGGAACTGGACAGGCGTAAGATCGAGCATCGTATCACAGAACTGAAAAAGGAACTGGAAGATGTGGGACGTACCAGAGAGGTGCAGCGGAAAAAGAGGCAGCAGTCCCGCATCCCGCAGGTGGCTCTGGTAGGATATACCAATGCGGGAAAGTCTACAATTCTGAACCGTATGGTAGAGCAGTTCGGCGAATTGCCGGATAAAACGGTCATGGAAAAGGATATGCTGTTTGCTACACTGGAGACCAGTGTCCGCAGTGTGGATACCGGACATAATAAGCCCTTTTTCCTGACGGATACGGTTGGATTTATCAACAAGCTGCCCCACGGACTGGTAAAAGCCTTCCGCTCTACACTGGAAGAGGTGAAGTATGCGGATCTGCTGATCCAGGTGGTGGATTTCAGCGATGAAAATTACAGACAGCAGATGCAGGTAACTGCTGATACCTTAAAAGAACTGGAAGCAGGTGACATTCCGCAGATCATAGTGTATAATAAGGCAGACAAATGTGAGATGGAACCACTGCCGCAAAAGAGACAGGACAACTGGTATCTGGCGGCAGGACAGAATATCGGTATCCGTGAACTGGCAGAGGCTGTTGAACAGAAAGTCTATGCGGATAATGCAGAGTGCGTATTTCTGATCCCGTACAGTGCAGGAAATGTGGCTTCCTATCTGATGGAACAGGCGCAGATACTTTCCAGAGAGTATAGGGAGGACGGTATTCTGATCCATGCGGACTGCCATAGACAGGATATGGACAGATACAGAGAGTATATAGTGTTATAAGATCACAGAAATTACAATGAGGGAAGGATAAAAGATGGAGACCAATACACAACAGGAACGAGCAAAGAGACTGGAACAACAGGCAAGAGAATACCTGATGCAGTCCAATGATCCGATATTTACCAGGTATTTACAGCAATTACTTCCAAGAATACAGAGACAGCCGGAATATGTAGAACAGCTACAGGCAGAACTGGATAAAAGCGTGGAATTCTGGTACCAGAGACAGCAGATCAATGCAAACAGAGGCGGAGAAACCAGAGCAGAGTCATCTGTGCCGCAGCAGAGTGTACCACAGGAGGCAGCCGCCGGAGAACAGCAGACAGCCGGGCAATCACAGACACAGCCAGTGGGGCAGTTTACCATGCAACAGGTGCAGGCACCGGTGACGCAGGCTCCGGCACAGAAGAAGCAGAATGCGGAATATCTGGTCGCAACCATTGCATTGTCGGTGGTTGGCGGAATCTTTATTCTGACCGCACTGGTATTGCTTGGTATGTATTTTATGAACGGCTGGATCAAAGGTATTTCTTTATATGCAGTTTCCCTGGGAGTGGTATTGATCGCAGAATTACTGATCCACAGAAAGCTTCCGAAACTGGCCCGGATCTTTTCGGCTATCGGTATAGCGGCGTTATATCTGTCGACCATGATCAATACGATTTCCCTACATAATTTCGGTATGCTTCCTGCAGCGGCGATCATTGCAGTGATTACAGTGGGCACGGTTTTACTGAGCAGAAAAAGGGATTCCCTGATACACAGAATGCTGGGAATCGCAGCATGCTGGCTTTGTGCGTATCCGCTTTTCGGTTCTTCATTGCTTTCGGAGCCGGAAGGCCTGCTGGTGCTGGCATTGATTCTGTTACTGAGTGTACTGAGCATCTGTGTGCCGGTAAGAAGATATCATACGGCTTCGCAGTTGATACAACTTGTCAGCACTACGATCCTTTTCCCGGTAACGGTATCCTGTGTGATCAGTACACAGGGAATGCCGGTCTGGGTGACAGCAGCTGCATTTGGAACCTTTTTCCTGATCGCACATCTGATCCTGGTAGTGCAGAGCAATTACATACTAAAAGAAAAACAGGCGGGCCATGCAGTGAATGAAAACGGCTTGCTGGCAATCTATATAGCATTTCTTCTGGTAGCCGGAATTACAACCGGTACGGCGATGAACAATTATTGGGGAAGAGCGGAGAACGACGCGTATATCGGAATCATCGCCCTGACGGGAATGGCGTTTGTAGTCGCGGCTCTTGCGGGAATTGCCATACGTGGAACGTGGAAAAAATGGCTGACCTGTTACTTTTTCAGTTTTGTTGCGGTATGTGCCTTTTCTGTAATAGAAAGTAACTGGCCGATACTCATATGCCTGACAGCGTTGCTTTTACTGACGAAGATACTGACCCGTTTTGCGGAAGGCGGACTGAGGGCACTGGATGTGATCGTTACATCACTGTACTGTATTGAACTTCTGGCAAACGGAAAGGAAATACCGTATGCATACCTGCTCCTTGCGGGAACCATCCTCAGTATGTTCCTGGTCTATGGATGGACAACGATACAGGAGCTCCTGCTTACTTTTTCCCTGGCATTTTTTGCAGCGGCCAATTTGATGCCGATGCTAAAGCTGCCGGCTTTTGCGGGGATCCTGTTTGTAAGTATATTGCTGTTTAATAATGTGAAATATATGCGCGGGAAAAACATCCTGGTATTTAATGTAGTTGTAATGGTGGGGCAGATCGGAGCGTTGATCGCTCTGGCAAATCCGGTGTACCGGAACTCTTATCTTACTTATCTGTGCATGTTTGTGTTTGTACTGGCTTATCTGGTACTGACATTGCAGGAGAGATACTATAAGAAGTTTAAACACAGAGAACTGATCATTGTGATCTTTCTGACCTATATGGCACTGATCGTTAAGACCAATGTTCCCGTGATCAATAGTGTTCTGATCATGCTGATTGCGCTGGTAAGTGTAACACTGGGCTTTTTGAAAAAAGATAAGCCGGTAAGAATATATGGACTAGTGCTTTCCTTGTGCACTTGTGGTAAAATAGCATTATATGATTACTGGGGAGCACCGGTATTGCAGAAAACGGTCCTTTTCTTTGCAGTGGGTGTGATCGCACTGGCGATTGCCGGGATTTATATCGTACTTGAGAAAAATACAGGAAACAATGGAAAAACAGACAGGGAAGGATAGAAGAATGACAGGAAACAAAAAGAGGATTGTATGCGGAGCGTTATTGTGTGTAATGGCGCTTGGCATGACAGCCTGCGGAAATGAAATTCCGGATCTGACAGAAGCGGAATCACAAAGAGTCGGAGAATATGCGGCGGTAACTCTCTTAAAATATGATGCGAATCACCGGAGCCGTCTCGTGGACCCGGAAATCGTCATTGCAAAACTGGAAAAAGACGCGGCTAGGGAAACCGGAAGACAGGAGAATGCACAGACGGAAGAGAAGCCTGCGGAATCGACTGCTTCAGAAGCCCAGGCACCTACCGCACAGGAGGATATTACCACCAGTCTGGAGGATTTCTTCGGACTTGCGGAGGGAGTGACCTTGACATACAGAGATTACCAGATAGCAGACTCTTATCCGGAGGACGGATCTACAGAGGATTATTTTGCGTTGGATGCATCCACCGGGAAAAAGCTTCTGATATTGAACTTTGAACTGACCAACGGAACAGACCAGGAGGAGAATGTTGATTTCCTGAGTACCGCATCCAGATACATCATTACTGTAAATGACGGCACACGTGGAAATGCATTGACCACAATGCTGCCCAATGACATGTCTACGTATGTGGAAACCATGGCTCCCGGTGAGACACAGGGATTGGTCCTGCTACTGGAAGTAAATGAAGATATGGCAAATGGGATACAAAACATTTATCTTCGTCTCAAAAATACATCAAATGAATATACAATTCAACTTTTATAGGCATATATACTGTAAATTATGAGAAAAAGAGAAAAGACAATAAGATCCAAAATGACAAAAAAGCCCATGATTATGGGCTTTTTTACTGCTTTTGCAAAATTGTTTGAAAAATATGCAAAATAATGTT
>ERZ1034913.575-NODE-575-length-28234-cov-69.976330_pt1 | contig 28234 bp, 15 predicted proteins | sample MGYA00520697_ERZ1034913 | MGnify/ENA primary metagenome ERZ1034913 (study PRJEB33766, sample SAMN09781786) | gut metagenome | biome: gut microbiome | host: Homo sapiens | place: Madagascar | study: EMG produced TPA metagenomics assembly of the PRJNA485056 data...
GAGAGCCTTATAGGCGCATTTGAAAAACCTCCGGCTATGCCGGAGGATATTTATTTATTATTCAGTGACTTCCAGCGTGGTGAAGGCAAACTTCTCGCCATCAAACAGCCCCTGACTGGTTAGTTTCAGCGCGGGGATCACTGGCAGGGAAAGAAACGCCATCTGAATAAACGGCTCATCCGGTAACGGACCGCATTCACGGGCGGCGGCTTTCAAGGCGTCAATTTGCTCCGCCAGTGACTGCGCCGTGTCGGTGCTCATCAGGCCGGCAATGGGTAACGGTAGATGACTTTGGACCTGTCCGTTACGTACCACGCACAGCCCGCCGCCATCCTGAATCACCTGATTGACCGCCAGCGCCATCTCTTCGGCACTGCGACCGATCACCACAATATTATGGCTGTCATGGCTGACCGTCGCAGCCAGCGCGCCTTCATTCAGACCAAAGCCGCCGAGCAAACCACAAGCCGGAGCCAGACGTTGCCCGTAACGCTCAAGTACGGCAATAAAGCACACATCATCGCGATCAAAACCATTTTCGCTGTAGACGCTGGAGCGGGAGTGCGTAATCAATTCGTTATGGATGACGTCAATGACCCGATAGCGTTTTCCGGGCGTAAATTGCAGGGCAAAGTCGCTGGCGGAAACTGGCTGGCGGGCAATGGTGTTGCCATATGGCGGAGCGGATTGTGCCAGTCTCGCCGACTCTTCCGCCTGTAAGGTTTGCGCGTCAATCGGTTCGCCTTTCACCAGTACCTGCTGCACCGTGACCTTACGCGCATCGCTCAACAGGACGATATCAGCCTGCTTACCGGGTGCCAGTAAGCCGAGGTGATTCAGACCAAAGTGGCGCGCCGTCGACCAGCTGGCGACGCGATATGCCACATGCAGCGGCACATTGTGTTGTTCGATCAGGCGGCGAATTAAGGCATCGATGTGTCCTTCATGGGCGATCTCCCACGGGTTACGGTCATCAGTACAGAGCATGCATTGCGGGCTGTTAAATTCGTTGATCAACGGTGCCAGTGCGTTGAGATTGCGGGCAGCGGACCCTTCGCGGATCATCAACGACATGCCGAGTTGTAATTTCCGGCGTCCTTCTTCCAGCTGATAACTTTCGTGGCAGTTTTCAATACCCGCAGCAATATAGGCGTTAAGTTCTTTACCACCCAAACCCGGGCAGTGACCGTCCAGCGTCAGGTGGCGAAATGCATCCAGTTTATCGAGCAGCGCATTCTGCCCGCTAATTACGCCAGGGTAGTCCATCATTTCTGCAAGGCCGGTAACCTGCGGATGGTCCCGCCAGGCGAGCATCTGTTCAAGGGTAAAACTGGCACCGTTAACATCGCAGCCTTCCAGGGCGGGTACGCAAGAGCTGACCTGCAAGTATTGGTTTTGCCTTGCCTGTTCGGCACAGCGGGCAAACCAGGCGAAACCGGCTTCGCCCATCACGTTGACGATTTCATGAGGGTCGCAAATAACGGTCGTCAGGCCGCGCGGCAGGGTAGCGGTTTCAAAGGTGACCGGCGTCATCATGCTGGATTCAATATGCAGGTGAGCATCAATAAACCCTGGCACCGCCGTTGCGCCGCGGGCATCAATCCGCTGCAAAGCCGGAGCATCAGTGTATTCTGCGCCAACACCAGCAATGTAACGTCCTTTAATCACAATTGGGCCGGAAATTTCTCCGCCATTGATCAGGTCGAGAATAGAGACATTATCAATAATATAATCGGCAACAGCGTCGCCACGGGAAACGGCTAACAATTCCTGGTATTCCGCCCGGCTAATGTGATGAAATTTATGGTTAATAGAATTATTCATATTTTTCTCATTTTGATTTTATCAATTTGATTATTATTTATCATAAAGAAACGTCGCGAGATTATTAAAGAATATCCATTAATGTGCAATTGAAATGTGATAATTATCACTGAACCGTTGTTGTCATTTGTTTTACAAAAGCAAGGGATTAAATCTCCTCCAATGGACAAAAAAATGAATAATGACAATACCGATTACGTGAGTAATGAATCAGGGACGCTTTCGCGATTATTTAAACTACCTCAGCATGGGACCACCGTCCGCACAGAATTGATTGCGGGGATGACCACTTTTTTAACCATGGTGTACATCGTTTTTGTGAACCCGCAAATCCTCGGCGCGGCACAAATGGACCCGAAAGTGGTGTTTGTTACCACCTGTTTGATTGCCGGTATCGGCAGTATTGCGATGGGGATATTTGCTAACTTACCCGTGGCGCTGGCTCCGGCAATGGGGCTGAACGCCTTCTTTGCGTTCGTGGTCGTGGGGGCGATGGGTATCTCTTGGCAGACCGGGATGGGCGCGATATTCTGGGGCGCAATTGGGCTATTTTTGCTCACGCTGTTTCGTATCCGTTACTGGATGATCTCCAACATTCCATTAAGTTTACGTATTGGCATCACCAGCGGAATCGGATTATTTATTGCCTTAATGGGATTAAAAAACACTGGCGTTATTGTCGCCAATAAAGACACCCTGGTGATGATTGGCGATTTAAGTTCTCACGGCGTGTTGTTAGGTATTTTAGGGTTTTTTATTATAACCGTGTTGTCATCACGTCATTTTCATGCCGCGGTGCTGGTTTCTATTGTGGTGACGTCTTGCTGTGGATTATTTTTCGGTGATGTTCATTTTAGCGGCATCTATTCCATTCCGCCTGATATTAGCGGCGTCATTGGTGAAGTAGATTTGAGCGGCGCGTTAACACTTGAACTCGCCGGTATCATTTTCTCCTTTATGCTGATCAACCTATTTGATTCATCAGGAACATTAATTGGTGTAACTGATAAAGCTGGCTTAATAGATAGTAACGGTAAATTCCCCAATATGAATAAGGCGCTATATGTTGATAGCGTCAGTTCGGTGGCGGGCGCGTTTATCGGCACCTCGTCTGTTACCGCCTATATTGAAAGTACTTCTGGTGTGGCAGTCGGTGGTCGCACGGGGCTGACTGCGGTTGTGGTCGGCGTTATGTTCCTGTTGGTTATGTTCTTCTCACCGCTGGTGGCGATGGTTCCTCCTTACGCAACCGCCGGAGCGTTAATCTTTGTTGGCGTGCTGATGACTTCGAGCCTGGCGCGCGTTAACTGGGATGATTTTACCGAATCGGTGCCCGCATTTATTACCACGGTGATGATGCCCTTTACTTTCTCGATTACCGAAGGGATTGCACTTGGCTTTATGTCGTACTGCATCATGAAAGTGTGCACCGGGCGCTGGCGCGATCTGAACCTGTGTGTGGTGGTGGTCGCAGCTCTGTTTGCACTGAAGATTATTCTGGTGGATTAGTAACTGGCGAGGGTTTCCAGATATCATGAGTTCTGATTACGCAGGAGAACTCATGATCTGGATAATGCTCGCCACGCTGGCGGTAGTGTTTGTGGTTGGTTTTCGGGTGCTGACATCCGGGGCCAGAAAAGCGATTCGCCGTCTCAGCGATCGGCTGAATATCGATGTCGTACCCGTGGAGTCGATGGTCGATCAAATGGGAAAGTCAGCCGGTGACGAATTTTTACGTTATTTGCATCGTCCGGATGAGTCGCACCTGCAAAACGCCGCGCAGGTGTTGCTCATCTGGCAAATTGTCATTGTCGATGGTAGCGAACAGAATCTGCTGCAATGGCATCGGATTTTACAAAAAGCCCGCCTTGCCGCGCCGATTACTGATGCTCAGGTCAGGCTGGCGCTGGGTTTTCTGCGCGAAACCGAACCTGAAATGCAGGATATTAATGCTTTTCAGATGCGCTATAACGCGTTCTTTCAGCCTGCCGAGGGCGTTCACTGGCTGCATTAAAACCGCTTCGTCTTATCAGCCTACAGACCGCGCCTGACCTGTAGGGTGGATAAGGCGTTCACGCCGCATCCGGTATTGGAACTGACAGTAGGTGAATGCATTATCTACGTTCTATTTACAGCAGCACCTCCAGCCCGTGTTTTTGCACAATGCTGAGCAGTTTTAATGAAATGCCATTGGGGCGTTTAGCGCCACTTTCCCATTTTTGTACAGTTGAAACGCTGGTATTGAGATAGTGAGCGAAGACGGGCTGACTCACTTTTAATTTTTCCCGCAGTGCTTTTATCTCAACAGGTTGTAAGTCTTGCACGCTGGTCAGGCAGGCTTTGTCAAAAGTACGCATCGTTTCGGCAGAAATAGCATCGACGCTGGACAATCCAGCCGCTGCGCTGTGAATAGCCTCAAATGCAGGACTTTTAAATTTAGTTTTTGCAGTCATAGCAGATCTCTGTCAGTTCTTTAGTGTTAATCATTGCTGTTAGTTGGGCTTTCGTCAGGAAGGCATAATGCTTTGCAATTTCACGAAACCCAGCCAGTTCCTGACTATTGATGTTCGACATATCCTGTTTTGCATATAAAAACGTGTAAAACCAATTGCTTCCTCCTTTCGCCAGAATAATTGCACGCTCACGATTTTGGTGAAGGCGCTTTTTAAAAACGCCACCGCCAAGTGCATCAGCTTTACCTTGTTCCGTTTCTAAAATGGCCCGGCACAACTCTTCATCTGTTATTGCATGAGACCTGGCTTCCCTTGCAAACCATTTGGTTTTAAACACGCGCATATCGTTGAGGTCCTGTTATTAAAGTATATCACCAAGTGCAATACTTTATCCCTTGTTCCCAACACAATCGCGAAAATACATATCACCTTGCCCTATGATTTTTATTTCTTCGAGCAGCCTCGAACTTTCCCACAACACCGTAAAAGTTGCAAAAACGTTAAATGCGTCACACATTTCAATGTTAAAGTGGTCGGCTTTTCCCCTGAAACATGCCACGGGTAACACCATGAGTGAATTTATTGCCGAAAACCGCGGCGCGGATGCCATCACCCGACCGAACTGGTCAGCCGTTTTCTCGGTGGCGTTTTGCGTCGCCTGTCTGATTATCGTTGAGTTTTTGCCTGTCAGTTTGTTGACGCCAATGGCCCAGGATTTAGGCATTTCGGAAGGGGTTGCCGGGCAATCGGTGACCGTGACCGCCTTTGTGGCAATGTTTGCCAGTTTGTTTATTACCCAGACAATTCAGGCCACTGACCGCCGCTACGTTGTTATTTTGTTTGCCGTTTTGCTGACGCTCTCCTGCTTGCTGGTTTCCTTTGCTAACTCATTCAGTTTGCTTTTAATCGGTCGTGCCTGTCTGGGGCTGGCGCTGGGCGGGTTCTGGGCGATGTCGGCGTCGCTGACCATGCGTCTGGTACCGCCGCGTACGGTGCCGAAGGCGCTGTCGGTGATCTTCGGCGCGGTTTCTATTGCGCTGGTGATTGCTGCGCCGTTGGGCAGTTTTTTAGGCGAGCTTATCGGTTGGCGCAATGTCTTTAATGCGGCGGCGGCGATGGGCGTGTTGTGTATTTTCTGGATTATCAAATCATTGCCTTCGCTGCCAGGCGAACCCTCGCATCAGAAACAAAATACTTTCCGCTTATTACAACGTCCGGGTGTGATGGCAGGGATGCTCGCCATCTTCATGTCTTTCGCCGGGCAGTTTGCTTTCTTCACGTATATTCGCCCGGTGTATATGAACCTGGCGGGATTCGGCGTGGATGGCTTAACGCTGGTGCTGTTGAGTTTTGGTATCGCCAGCTTTATTGGTACGTCGCTTTCGTCGTTCATTCTTAAACGTTCGGTAAAACTGGCCTTAGCAGGCGCGCCGTTAATACTGGCTGTGAGTGCGTTGGTGCTGACGTTGTGGGGAAGCGATAAAATCGTTGCTACCGGCGTGGCGATTATCTGGGGGCTAACTTTTGCATTGGTTCCTGTCGGCTGGTCAACGTGGATCACCCGCTCACTGGCCGATCAGGCAGAAAAAGCCGGGTCTATTCAGGTGGCGGTTATTCAGCTTGCTAATACCTGTGGCGCGGCAATCGGCGGTTATGCGCTGGATAATATTGGTCTGACTTCGCCGTTGATGTTGTCCGGCACATTGATGTTGCTGACGGCGTTATTGGTCACCGCAAAGGTGAAAATGAAGTAACGTATTTACAGGAGGGGTTACTGCTCTGGCGGGAAAGCTCTCCTGTTCTTCCCCTGATAACCATTGATCAGGCATTGTTCTTATCTTGTTGTTATTTCCATTATTCCGCCTGTATTCATCATTTGCTAATCATGAATCATCATTTTCTCTCATGTTAAAGAAAGGTCATTTAATCTGAACGCATAGCGACAGGGATGACAAATGGCAGGGAAAGCGCATGGGAATGGCGATCGTCGGGGCGATAACACCATATGTGGATTGGGGGATCGTTTACGTCGTCTGACCGCCGGTATTTGCCTGATAACACAAACTATTTTCCCTGTTATGGCTGCTGCCCCTACGCATATTAATCCTGCGCACTCGGATACTGCCGCGTCACTGATCCTGCCGAACGTTAAAACTATTCCATATACCCTGGGTGCGTTGGAATCGCCACCAACGGTCGCGGCACGCTTTGGTATCACCGTTGATGAATTACGTCGCCTGAATCAGTTCCGTACCTTTGCGCGGGGCTTTGACAATGTGCGTCAGGGCGATGAAATAGATGTGCCCCTCATTAACAGTAACAGCCCTGAAGCGCGCAACCTGAAAGCAATGCAGATGGAGCGCGACGGCAAAGATCCGCAAATGCAGGTCGCGGAAATGGCGCAGCAAAGCGGAACACTTTTAGCTCGCGATATGGACAGCGAACAGGCGGCGAGTATGGCGCGTGGCTGGGTGGCTTCTTCTGCATCTGCGCAGGCAACGGACTGGCTCAGCCGTTGGGGAACTGCCCGGGTATCTCTTGGTGTGGATGAAGATTTCAGCCTTAAAAGCTCGTCATTTGAATTTCTCCATCCCTGGTACGAAACGCCGGATAACCTGGTCTTCAGCCAGCACACACTTCACCGTACGGATAATCGCACTCAAACCAACCACGGTATCGGCTGGCGTTATTTCACATCGAGCTGGATGTCTGGCGTCAATATGTTTATCGATCATGACCTGACCCGCTATCACACCCGAACCGGGATGGGCGTTGAATACTGGCGCGATTACCTGAAACTGAGCGGCAACGGTTATCTGCGCCTCAGTAACTGGCGTAGTGCACCGGAACTCGACAATGACTATGAAGCACGTCCGGCGAACGGTTGGGATCTTCGCGCCGAAGGCTGGTTACCGGCCTGGCCGCAGCTGGGCGGCAAGGTGGTCTATGAACAATATTATGGCGATGAAGTGGCGCTGTTTGGTAAAGACGAGCGTCAAAATGATCCTCACGCGATTACCGCAGGTTTGAGTTATACCCCTGTTCCTCTGATCTCCTTTAGTGCCGAGCAACGGCAGGGCAAACAGGGAGAAAACGACACCCGAATTGGTATGGAGTTGACGTTGCAACCCGGCCATTCACTGCAAAAACAGCTCGATCCGGCTGAAGTTGCAGCACGACGTAGCCTTGTGGGCAGTCGCTATGACCTGGTCGATCGTAATAACAATATTGTCCTCGAATATCGCAAGAAAGAGCTGGTGCGGCTGACGCTGACCGATCCGTTGAAAGGCAAGCCGGGTGAGGTTAAATCGCTGGTTTCTTCCTTACAAACCAAATATGCGCTGAAAGGTTATGACATTGAAGCCGCCTCCCTGCAATCAGCGGGCGGAAAAGTAGCTGTTTCCGGCAAGGATATTCAGGTCACTATTCCTCCCTACCGATTCACGGCAATGCCTGAAACCGACAACACTTACCCGATAGCGGTTACAGCGGAAGATTCGAAAGGAAATTTCTCCCGGCGTGAAGAAAGTATGGTGGTCGTGGAAAAACCCACATTAAGCCTCGCCGGTTCAACGCTTTCTGTCGATCTGCAAATCCTGCTTGCTGATGGAAAATCAACCTCAACGCTGACCTATACCGCGCGAGATTCCAGCGGCAAGCCAATCCCAGGTATGACGTTAAAAACACAGGTGAAAGGTTTGCAGGATTTCGCCTTAAGCGAATGGAAAGACAACGGTAACGGAACCTATACCCAAATAGTTACCGCCGGGAAGACGTCTGGCGCGTTATCGCTGATGCCGCAATTTAACGGCGATGATATCGCTAAGACGCCAGCGCTGATTGCTATCGTGGCGAATACAGCATCCCGCGCTGACTCCACGATTGAGACAGACCAGGATAATTACGTCGCGGGTAAGCCGATAGTCGTTAAAGTGACCCTGAGAGATGATAACGGCAACGGGGTTACCGGACGAAAAGAACTTCTCAAACAAACCGTTAAAGTTGACAACACGAAGGCTGATGCCGTTAGTGCCTGGACGGAAGAAAGTGAGGGAATTTACAAAGCAAGCTATACGGCCCATCTCATTGGCGACAAATTAACGGCCCAGCTGACGATGCCCGGCTGGCAAACCAAACATTCGGATGCGTTCAGTATTGCGGGTGATAAAGATACCGCCAAAATCGCTGCGATGCAGATCACCGCGAATAACGCAGTTGCCAGACGCGATCACAATACCGTCGCTGTGACGGTCAGGGATGTGCATCAAAATTTACTGCAGGGACAAAATGTTACCTTCACGGTCGTGAATGGTGCGGCGGTTTTTGCCGATCCAAATGGCGGTATTGTGACGACAGATAAAGACGGGATTGCCAGCGTTAACCTTGCCAGTGACCAGGCGGTAAACAGTCTTATCAAGGCCGAGACCAATGGCAGTAGTCAGTCTGTGGAAGTGAGCTTTATTACTGGCGATATCTCGCAGCTGACCTCCACCATCAAGACAGACGATGTGTCATACACCGCGGGTGGCAAGATAAAAGTGTCAGTTACCCTTATGGATGAGCAGAAAAACCTGGTGAAAGGGATGGCTTCGCTGCTGGCGGGTAGCAGTGTGGTCGAGGTGAGCGGTACAGATAAAAATGAAACGGGTAACTGGAGCGAAGAGTCTGATGGCGTTTACACCAGCACCCGAACCGCGAAGATTGCTGGCGATCGCCATTACGCCACGCTGAAACTATCGACATGGAGTAGCGCGCAGCAATCTGATGCGTATGCCATACGCGAAAGCGGAGCTGTGTTGGCTTATTCCTCCATCGTTACCGACAAAACGGCCTACACCGCAGGCGGTGCGATAAAAGTTACGGTAACACTCAAGGATAGCTATGAAAACCTGGTCGGGGGGCAACGAGACGCTATCAACCAGGCTATCCAGCTGCCAAATACAAAAGCGGAAAGCATCGCCTGGAATGAAGATCAAAAAGGAATTTATACCGCAACGTATACCGCCTTACTCCCTGGCACCGGTTTAAAAGCACAGCTACAGATGTCCGGCTGGGCGAGCGCTCTGACTTCAAATGATTACAGTATTAGTGGCGATGCCGCCAGCGCACAAATTGTCGCGATGCAAGTGACAACGGGTAACCCGGATGTGCTGGCGAATGGCAGCGATCGACATACGGTGAATGTCCGGGTGGAAGATCAGTTTGGCAATGTGCTGCCGGAGCAGACCGTCACCTTTACGGTGACGAAGGGGGCGGCTGTATTTGCCAATGCAGGGCAGAGCGCAGATATCAGGACGGATGCGCATGGCATGGCAGAGGTTGATCTGAGCAGTACCGTAGCGGATGCCAGCACTGTTGAGGCTAAGATCAATCAAAGCAGCGATAGTAAAACGGTGAACTTTATTGCTGATGTTAGCACGGCGCAGGTCGCTGAGCTGGTGGTGACGCAGGACGGCTCAGTGGCTGATGGTTCGACGGCGAACATGCTGCGGGTGAGGGTGACCGATGTGTTCGGGAATGTACTTGCCGGCCAGACGGTCAGCGTGTTGGCGGACAACGGCGCAACGGTCGCTCCGACGGTGATTACAGAGCCGGACGGCACGGTGGAGATCTCAGTCACCAGCCAGACCGCCGGAACCAGTGCGGTCACCGCCAGCATCAACAACAGCAGCCAGAGCCGGAACGTGACGTTTATTGCGGATGTCAGCACGGCGCAGATCGCGGATCTGGTGGTCACCCGGGATAACTCGGTGGCTGACGGTGCAATGGCGAACACGCTGCGGGTGAGGGTGACCGATGCGTTCGGGAATGCGCTGAATGGGCAGACGGTCAGCGTGTTGGCGGATAACGGTGCAACGGTCACTCCGACGGTCACTACAGAGCCGGACGGCACGGTGGAGATCAGTATCACCAGCCAGACGGCGGGAGTCAGTGCAGTCACTGCAACCATCAACAGCAGTACTCAGAGTCAGAACGTGACATTTATCGCCGATGTCAGGACGGCGAAGATCGCGGATCTGGTGGTCATTAAGGACGACTCAGTGGCAGACGGTGCAATGGCGAACACGCTGCGGGCGAGGGTGACCGATGCATTCGGTAATACGTTGGGCGGGCAGACGGTCAGCGTGTTGGCGGATAACGGCGCAACGGTTGCCCCGACAGTCACTACGCAGCCGGACGGCACGGTGGAAATCAGTGTCACCAGTCAGACCGCCGGAACCAGTACAGTCACTGCCAGCATCAACAACAGCAGCCTGAGCCAGAACGTGACGTTTGTTGCCGATGTCAGGACGGCGAAGATCGCGAGTCTGGAGGTTACTCGGGATAACTCAGTGGCTGACGGCGCAATGGCGAACACGCTGCGGGTGAAGGTCACCGATGCGTTCGGGAATGCGCTGAATGGACAGACGGTCAGCGTGATGGCGGACAACGGCGCAACGGTTGCCCCGACGGTGATCACCGAGCCGGACGGCACGGTGGAAATCAGTGTCACCAGCCAGACGGCGGGAGTCAGTGCAGTCACTGCAACCATCAACAGCAGTAGTCAGAGTCAGAACGTGACATTTATCGCCGATGTCAGCACGGCGAAGATCGCTGATCTGGTGGTCATTAAGGATGGTTCAGAGGCGGACGGTTCGACGGCGAACACGCTGCGGGCGAGGGTGACCGATGCATTCGGTAATACGTTGGGCGGGCAGACGGTCAGCGTGTTGGCGGATAACGGCGCAACGGTTGCCCCGACAGTCACTACGCAGCCGGACGGCACGGTGGAAATCAGTGTCACCAGTCAGACCGCCGGAACCAGTACAGTCACTGCCAGCATCAACAACAGCAGCCTGAGCCAGAACGTGACGTTTGTCGCCGATGTCAGCACGGCGAAGATCGCTGATCTGGTGGTCATTAAGGATGGTTCAGAGGCGGACGGTTCGACGGCGAACACGCTGCAGGCGAGGGTGACCGATGCGTTCGGGAATGCACTTGCCGGACAGACGGTCAGCGTGATGGCAGGCAACGGCGCAACGGTTGCCCCGACGGTGATTACAGAGCCGGACGGCACGGTGGAGATCTCTGTCACCAGCCAGACGGCAGGAACCAGTACAGTCACCGCCAGCATCAACAACAGCAGCCAGAGCCGGGATGTGACGTTTATCGCCGATGTCAGGACGGCGCAGATCGCGAGTCTGGAGGTGACGCAGGATAACGCCGTGGCTGACGGCGCAATGGCGAACACGCTGCGGGCGAGGGTGACCGATGCGTTCGGTAATGCGCTTGCCGGACAGACGGTCAGCGTGATGGCAGGCAACGGTGCCACGACTGCTCCGACGGTCACCACGCAGCCGGACGGCACGGTGGAGATCTCTGTCACCAGCCAGACGGCGGGGATCAGTACAGTCACTGCAACCATCAACAACAGCACCCTGAGTCAGAACGTGACATTTATCGCCGATGTCAGGACGGCGAAGATAGCGGATCTGGTGGTTATTAAGGATGGTTCAGAGGCGGACGGTTCGACGGCGAACACGCTGCGGGTGAAGGTCACCGATGCGTTCGGTAATACGCTTGCCGGGCAGACGGTGAGCGTGTTGGGAGGCAACGGCGCAACGACTGCCCCGACGGTCATCACAGGGCCAGACGGGACGGTGGAGAGCAGTGTCACCAGCCAGACGGCGGGGATCAGTACAGTCACTGCAACCATCAACAACAGCAGCCTGAGCAGGAACGTGACATTTATCGCCGATGTCAGGACGGCGCAGATCGCGAGTCTGGAGGTGACGCAGGATAACGCCGTGGCTGACGGCGCAATGGCGAACACACTGCGGGTGAAGGTCACCGATGCGTTCGGTAATGTGCTGGCCGGGCAGATGGTCAGCGTGACGGCAGGCAACAGCGCAACGGTTGCTTCGACGGTCACCACGCATCCGGACGGCACGGTGGAGATCTCTGTCACCAGTCAGACGGCGGGTACCAGTACAGTCACCGCCAGCATCAACAGCAGCAGCCAGAGCCAGAGCGTGAAGTTTATTGCCGATGTCAGCACGGCGCAGATTGCGGTGCTGGAAGTGACGCAGGATAACTCAGTGGCAGACGGTTCGACGGCGAACACGCTGCTGGTGAGGGTGACCGATGCGTTCGGTAATACGCTTGCCGGGCAGACGGTCAGCGTGACGGCAGGCAACGGTGCAACGGTTGCCCCGACGGTGATTACAGAGCCGGACGGCACGGTGGAGATCTCTGTCACCAGCCAGACCGCCGGAATCAGTGCGGTCACTGCCAGCATTAACAGCAGCAGCCAGAGCCGGAACGTCACGTTTATCGCCGATGTCAGGACGGCGCAGATCGCGGACCTGGCGGTTATTAAGGACGGCTCAGTGGCGGACGGTTCGACGGCGAACACGCTGCGTGCGAGGGTAACCGATGCATTTGGTAATGCGCTTGCCGGGCAGACGGTGAGCGTGTTGGCGGACAACGGCGCAACGGTGTCTCCGACGGTCATCACAGGGCCGGACGGTACGGTGGAGATCTCTGTCACCAGCCAGACGGCGGGAATCAGTGCGGTCACCGTCAGCATCAACAACAGCACCCTGAGCCAGAACGTGACATTTATCGCTGATGTCAGGACGGCGAAGATAGCGGAGCTGGTCGTTAGCCAGGATAACGCGGTGGCAGACGGTGCGACGGCGAACACGCTGCGGGTGAGGGTGACCGACGCGTTCGGTAATGCGCTTGCCGGGCAGACGGTCAGCGTGTTGGCAGGCAACGGTGCCACGACTGCTCCGACGGTCACCACACAGCCGGACGGCACGGTGGAGATCTCTGTCACCAGCCAGATGGCGGGCACCAGTGCGGTCACCGCCAGCATTAACAGCAGCAGTCAGAGCGGGGATGTCACATTTATCGCCGATGCCAGCACGGCGCAGATCGCGGACCTGGTGGTCATTAAGGATGGTTCAGAGGCGGACGGTTCGACGGCGAACACGCTGCGGGCGAGGGTGACCGATGCGTTCGGTAATGCGCTTGCCGGACAGACGGTCAGCGTGACGGCAGACAACGGTGCAACGTTGTCTCCGACGGTCATCACAGGGCCGGACGGCACGGTGGAGATCAGTGTCACCAGCCAGACGGCGGGAGCCAGTACAGTCACTGCCAGCATCAACAGCAGCAGCCAGAGCCGGAACGTGACGTTTATTGCGGATGTCAGGACGGCGCAGATCGCGAGTCTGGAGGTGAGGCAGGATAACTCAGTGGCAGACGGCGCAATGGCGAACACGCTGCGGGTGAAGGTCACCGATGCGTTCGGCAATGCGCTTGCCGGACAGACGGTCAGCGTGATGGCAGGCAACGGTGCAACGGTTGCTCCGACGGTGATTACAGAGCCGGACGGCACGGTGGAGATCAGTGTCACCAGCCAGACGGCGGGGATCAGTACAGTCACCGCAACCATCAACAGCAGCAGTCAGAGCCGGGATGTGACATTTATCGCCGATGTCAGGACGGCGCAGATCGCGGATCTGGTGGTCATTAAGGATGGTTCAGAGGCGGACGGTTCGACGGCGAACACGCTGCGGGCGAGGGTGACCGATGCGTTCGGTAATACGCTTGCCGGGCAGACGGTGAGCGTGTTGGGAGGCAACGGCGCAACGACTGCCCCGACGGTCATCACAGGGCCAGACGGGACGGTGGAGATCAGTGTCACCAGCCAGACGGCAGGAATCAGTGTGGTCACCGCCAGCATCAACAGCAGCAGCCAGAGCCGGGATGTGACGTTTATCGCCGATGTCAGAACGGCGCAGATCGCGGATCTGGTGGTCATTAAGGACGGCTCAGTGGCTGACGGCGCGACGGCGAATACGCTGCAGGTGAAGGTCACTGATGCTAACGGTAATGCGCTTGCCGGGCAGACGGTCAGCGTGATGGCAGGCAACGGCGCAACGACTGCCCCGACGGTGACCACTCAGCCGGATGGCACGGTGGAAATCTCTGTCACCAGCCAGACCGCCGGAACCAGTGTGGTCACCGCCAGCATCAACAACAGCAGCCAGAGCCAGAACGTCACCTTTGTACCGGGTGATGCATCGCAGCTCACTTCAACCGTTGAAACAAATAAGTCGAACTATACGGTTGGAGAGACAATCACCATCACGGTAACGCTCCGGGATGCGTTCGATAATCTGGTAACCGGTGCAGCTTCACAGTTAGCCGCTAATGGTGTGCTGACGGTGGCTGGCACCGACCCGTCAGAAACGGGAAGCTGGGTTGAATCAGGTGGCGTGTATACCACAACCCGAATGGCGACGATTGCCAGTACCAATCAGCACGCCAACCTGCAATTGCAGTCGTGGAGTGATGGCGTAACGTCAGATCGCTATGACATACAGTCCGGTTCTCCGGCGCAAGCCACATCAACTATCGCCACGGATAAAAACGCATACACCGCTGGCGAGACCATAACCGTCGCCGTGACGCTGAAAGACGCGCACGGTAACCTGGTTGAAGGGGGCGAGTCCTTACTGTCTGGTGATAACGTAATAGTGGAAGGAGCCGTACGTTCAGGAGGATGGTCTGAAAACGCCGGTGTTTATACTGCTACATGGTCGGCGCAAATGGCGGGAGACTCTCACCACGCGACGCTGAAGTTGTCTGAGTGGGGCAGCAGTAAACAATCAGAGAGTTATTCCATCCACAGCGGTGCTCCGGTGCAGGCAAATTCTGCTATCAGGACAGATAAATCGGCATATATCGCCGGGGAGCCATTAACCGTCACAGTAACGTTACGGGATGAGTTTGGTAACCCTGCTTTCGGGCTGACATCAGAAGTCATCGAGTCTTATATTGATAGTTTCGCGGTAGGCGGCGCAACTCCCGATTCTATGCAGTGGGTCGAGCAGAATAATGGTGAATATACCATTGTCTGGACAGCATGGGGTGCCGAGGAAAATCTGGTTGCCAGTCTGAAATTAAAAACATGGGCAGCGGAGATTAAGTCCTCATTATATGGAATACAACCAGGTGCAGCGGCAAAAACTCAATCAACGATTGTCGCGGACAAAACGATATATATCGCTGGGGATAGCATAACGGTGACCGTTGTTCTTAAAGATGCCCAGGGTAACTTTATTACTGATGGTGTTGTTCAGCTTAATGAGGAAAACGTACAAGTCAGGAATGCGGATCCTATCCAGGGCAATAATTGGGTTTACAACGGCAATGGGCAATATCAAAGACAGTATATGGCACATTTTGCGGAAGCGAATTTGAATGCGCAACTGAAGATGGCTGGTTGGAGCGATGCCAATTATTCAAACAATTATACTATCAAACCAGGTGAAGTGAGTCCGCTTGGTTCACAGCTTCGTATACGAGAAGTTTTAGTAGTGGAAGGGGCGGATTTACCTGTCAGTGCTTTATTAGTTGATGATTTTGGAAATCCGGTGGATAACGGTCTGGATTTGCTGGATGATGCAGTGTACTTACAAAATGTAGAAAAGAAAGAAGGGGAAAAATGGAGATATGTGGGTGATGGCATATATGAACGTACATATATGGCCTACCAAGAAGGAGAAAATTTAACTTCATTTATGGAGATTAAAGGTTGGCGTATATACGGGCAACCATCCTATAACATCCTTCCTTTTGTGGAAGTCGAGTCGCTGAGTGTTAATGGTGTAAAATTCAGGGCGACAGATGGTTTTCCAGAAACAGGGTTTGATGGTGCAAAATTCACGCTGTTACTAACCCATAATATGAAAAATACGGATTATAATTGGACGGCTGGGATTTATGGAATTAATGTTGATAGTAATGGAGAAGTAACATTATCTGTGCTGATAAGAAGTGAAGTTACTATTACTGGGAAACCCAAGAATGGTAAAGGGAATGATGTTGTATTTAAATTCAAGATTAAAAAATGGTTTACTAGTTTAGGTGCTAGCAGTAGTAATACCTAGGATATCATAAATACTTCATGTAGCTATGGTCAAATGCCGTCATCTTTAGAATTAGCGCAGCGGCCAAGCGGTGGGGTAGTACCGCGAAAAGTAGGTACGTTGTGGGGCGAATATGGTAATTTAAAAAAGTATGGGAACGCTTTTAGCAGTACGGATTATTGGACAAGTACTCAGCTCATGGGAGTACACGAGAAATTTAATCCTGAAACTGGTATATCAGAGCTTGGGACAGGAAAGTCTTCTGGCTTGTGCGTAGAGTATTATTAACGAAGTAATCACTAGATTGCCCTGCTTCAGCAGGGCAATTTATATTCGTTATTACGCAGAAGTACGCATCACACCAATAGTATTAAATTCGTTTTTCACACTGAGCAAACGGGGGTCATGAAGCAAAACATTTGACCATAAATCATTCTCTTTAATTAATTGTTGCCAGCGCTTTTCATATTCTTTTTTACCATACACAGTGTAAATTAACGGCAAAATAACACCATTGATTTTGTTGGTGCTAATATTTGCCAGTAACTTCATAATGTCATTTTTTATAGATGCGCCATAGATCAGAAACTTCGTATAAAGCGAGTTAACACAGGTGTAATCAAGACCATGTTCAGGCTCAAGTTTAAGCAATAAACTTTTGGCTTTATCATTATGTCCTTTCAGTGCCATGAACATAGCCAGAATAGAGGTAATAATTGGATTGTTACAGGTGTTTTGACTGTTAAGATTTAATGCAAAAGATATCGCGTTATCGAGGGGGGATGTGTAATAAAGTATAATTAATTTAAGAATGCTTATACCCATTTTATTGGGTTCAAGAGCAATGCTTTTTTCTATTAGATTAAATGCTCTTGCAAGGTCACCGTTCAAAAAACATAGCAGAGACTGATAATAATAAACGTCTGGCGAATTAGGTTTGAGTAAATGTGCTTGCTTAAATAGCACATTAGACACTGAATGTTCATCTTTTAGCCCACTGATTAAACCCAGTAAACCCAATGCCTGAGAATTTGAAGGGTTAATTTCAAGAGCCTTTTCAATGGAGGTTACTGCCGTAGTTATTGCTTGTTTTTGTTCACTGAGTCCAAGGAGGGCTAATGATATATGGCATTCCGCCAGGCAACAGTAGGGCAAGGTATTTTGCGGTTGCGTACTTACACAATCTCTAAATATTACTAATGCTCGTTTCAAACTCTCTGGTGTATAACGGTACATTTCCATTCTGCCATTCATATACATAACAGCAGAATCCAGAGATGGCATTTGTTGTGTATTAATAGATTTAAAATTAATGTTGGGTATTTTTTCAATAAGAATATTAATTACTTGTGATAATAATACGGAAAGAGGATTATCGGGATTGAAATCAATGCTTTGATGATCAATCAATTTATGTGTTCTGGCATGAATTAACTCAATAAATAAACGCCAGTTTTTACCATAGTGAACGACCTGACCCATAATATAATATTCTGGACCTGTTTTATTGATAAACTGATGGATAGTGGAGAAATCACTGGCCTCATTTGTTACCGAAGCGGGTAAAATATCTAAACCACAAAAAGCATATTTTGAAAGGCCCTGGACAAGTTCGTAATGGAGTTTTAGAACATTGATCGAACCTTCGGTACGAAAGGGAAAAACGGCAAGAGTGGTGGTCGACTTTACCGGTTCATTATCGGTCACAATCACAATAGGTACAGTAAAACGGTATCCACGACCATAGACCGTTTCGATATACTTACACTGTTTATTCTCATGCAAAAGTTTGCGCAATGCATAAATACATCGTGTTAGAGATTCATCACTGGCAACACTCGCGCTCCAGACCTTATCGATAATCTCTTCTTTGCTAACAATTTCACCGTCAGCATTAAGTAATAGAATGATAACGCCAAGTTCTTTCGGTGGAATATGATATTCTTTGTTTTTGAATAATAATATTCCATTGTTTTTTAATACAAAGTCGCCAAATATATATTGTTGTGTAGTATTTTTTCCATGTTGCAGTTGCATAGAACGCTCCTTCCGTTTTCTCTATTCATAGTATTAATTTGATCAATATAAAATAAAGTATTGGCAGAATTGCTCTATCAAAAAACGCTCATTTTGTAAGATTGTGATGAGGAAATGAATGAAAGGTGATGCTTAATAATATAAAGCGCTGGTCCCATTTTTCGGGACCAGATAGTGGATGATAATTGTGGGTGTTACTTAATCAGAAACGTAAATAATCCTTCGCTGAATCAAACAATGCAGTAATGGTTGACGATAATAATTTGATAATCGTATCGTAGGTGGAGTTGGCTGTACTGTATTTAGTCGTGATAACCTGCACGTCGGTTTTCATGTTTTCTGCCTGGCCGTTATAACCCGCCAGCCATGCCTGGTATTCAGCCGTGCTTATTTCGTAGCCGGTGAATTCTTTAGATATATTTTTTTCCTTCCCTTTATCGTCCCTGTGTACCATTGAGTCTGAAGACTGACTCATACTGTCAATAATCTGAGGGTTGGGAATAATAACATACAGACCGCTACCTTGCGGTTCAACTTCGACAATCGGAGAAGGTGTGCGGTGTTTGGGATCGGGTGGAATTACCGGAAGACCTAAAGCGGCGCACCATTTTTCTGCTTCTTCCAGTGGAACACCAATTTTGTCAGCTGGTGCCGGAGGGTATAAAACATAGTCTGGATTGTAATGATAGTGGAAATCACCATTAGGATATTTATCGATATAATAAAAATGCATCAAGGCCTTTTGAAATGCATTGACATCAAAAACTATCGCATCGCCTTTTTTATTAGAGTGAGTCCACTTTCCCATATTGCTTTGGATATGTTCACTGAAGTCCTGCCAGTATGCGCTCATTATCTCAACGCTATTTGCATAGATTTCGAGGTAGTCGCTACCGAGCACACTCATCAAATCAGCAATATCACTGCATATATATTTATCACTTTTAAATTCGCTTGAACTACTGGCAGTTAAAGTACTGCTGGTTTCTGAACTTCTCACTTCAGGTGCAGAACTCTCTAAAGAAGCGATAGCGTGAGTTAAGGTTCCTTTGGTCGTTGCCATTGCAATTGACCCGGTTGTGTTGTCAGCAACGTTAGCCAGGGTTTTTCTCACAGAGTTATGCAGGGTCAATATTTTAGCGGGATCCTTTAACTTTCCGTCAATAGTATTAACATTTTCTGTAAGCTGCAGAACGTTTTTTATCAGCAAATAACTTTCGTGTAAGAGCGCGGATCCTTTCTCTGACAGGTTCTCAGTTGGAAAATTTCTGAGCATGTTTTTAACGAAGTTAAGTTGTATGTCGTGCTGGCATTTCCAGTCTTCATTTCGCGGGCTACATTCACTGACTAAAGTTGATAGTTTCTCAACATCTTTCTTGAGCATAGCGCCAATATTATTATCCTTACTGGCGCTGTTATGAAAATTACCCTCGCTTTCGCTGTTTCCCAGTTGATGAGGCTCCTCACTTTGCGAGGATGCCTCTTTGAGAGGAATGTTTGCATTCTGCTGACGTAGAATATCTATATTTAAATTATTATCTTTATTAATCATGAGTCATTCCTCCTTAAATATAATTAACTATTATTGCAATTATTTATGAGCGAATGCCTTGAACGATAGCGCTATCAGTATCAATAATGGTTTGTATTATTTGCTGTAATAAATTAAGTGCCTGATCTCTTCCTTGAACATCACGACTAATTTGATCCAGATAGCTACTCATAACTGAATGCATAACATTTTTAGCCTGTTCAACAATGTCTTTTTCTGCATGAGTAGTGCTTTCTAGATATCTAGATGTTGCTCGAATTGATTCATTGCTAAGCTGTGAAAGTACATCTGCTTTACCTATAGTAAAATATTTATTATACCTATTGTTATGTTTTGTGCTAATTTTCTCGTTTGTATCTCTAATCTTTTCTAGAGTAGCTTCTTTTTCTTTATCATATGATTTCAGCGCCTCTTCTTTTTCTTTTTCATTAAGATTCGTATCTTTCGTTGTATTTTTTATTTTTTCATCTATTTGTTTGAGAGAAGCTTGTTGCTCTATAACTTCCCTTTTTGACGCGCGCTGTGCATTATCATCAGTTCTTTCGATAGTATGCTCTTGGTCAGGTGTAAGGGTTACCATCTTTTTGGGATGGCTTCTGTAATTTGCTACGGCAGATGCCGAGGCCCCGACTGCGCCAACTCCTGACCCGATAATAACACCTATCGAACTTGCTGCTGTGGCGCGTTCGGTTTCTTTTCTCTGATACTGGACAAGTTGTTCAAAAACATTGCTCATAATAGCCTCAGACATAGCTGAGGCTTTATACATTGATGTGAATACCCTTAAAAATTCCTCCATAACAGCTTGTTGTCGCATGGTCAAATTATCTAGCATATCAAGGATATTAAATTTAGATATTTTAATAGTGGTCTGCTCTGTAGAACTGCTTGATTGACTGGATGTAATTGTAGGTTTGTTAAGGTCACCCCTCAAATTATCTAGCGTATTCCTTGAATAATTAAGATTATCCAATAGTTTTACTCTTAGTTCCGGACAGACTTCTCTGTCTGTATTTTTTAATATTATAAACTGAGAGCTTATGTCATGCTTAATATCTTTAAGGTTATAGTATTGCACAATTTTATTATCATTTGGTATGTTGTTTTCTTTACTATAATCTCTATCAAAGATTGTTTTATCGAGATTGTTAATATTATGTGTGCTGGTCGCATTTTTAATTTCATAGGTGGCCATGTTAGAACCCTCTTATACGATAGAATGGGAAGCAAATTTTAAGGTTTCAGTTCGGTGTTGTAATACTCTTACCATCTGACTTACCTCTTGTTCGACGGTTTTATCCACCCTTTGCAATACTGAAAGCATTTGTTCACGCGTTTTTGATAGATTACTCATGTCCTGTTGTAAAATTGCCATGTCGGCAGAGTTTTCAGCAACACAATAATTCATTATCGATGTTGCTGTTTCACAGATAGCTAAGCCTATTTTCTCCAGAGCATTACTTATCTTGGCAATCAACTTCAAAACTACGACTGATGTTTGTATCATGCTGCATACTCTGTTTAATACCTTTATAATATTTTTTGAAACGGATTTAATAATAGATTCAATGGTTGATTTTATAGTGCTTGTTATTTCTTTGGTGACTTCTTCTGCGGCTGTTTTTGATAATGCAGAAACAACGGCCCCTATTGCTACAGAACATATTACAGCTGCACCAATCATTACTGTCGCCATGACAATAGAAGCGGCTGCACTTGCGTAAATACTTTTAACCAGTTCAATCGTATCTTGATCGACACCAATAACGTCCAGAAGCGCGGTGATTGCGAGCAGAGTGGGATCAACTGTTTTAATAGCAGCCGAAAGACCTTCTACAACTTTCCCTAAAATCCAGCCGGTAGCCGTGGTGCCCAGAGCGATTTGACAAGTGATATCTACACCTAATACTACTGCGCCCGCTATTCCTCCAATAAGTGCCAATGCACCCGCAATACTTGAACCACCACTTGGAACTGCAGCAAGAAGACCAACAACAATTAAGATTGCGCTCATGGCAATGGTAGCTACAGTTACACACTCATTAACGATTTTTACAACTTTTGTCCATTTAGTATATTTACGCGCTGTTTCATTGAGTTTATTTTCCCTGACATGGTTAATCTCTTTCATTACCTCAGACTGATTTTTAATAGATTCGCAATTGGTATCACCAATAACTTCCATTACTGAGGTAATCAAAAGGATAAATGTGGCTGTCGCGTTTCTGTTTTTCTGGTTTTCCTGGGTCAGGCAAATATTGGTGGTAAAGTTATTAATCTGTTCTTGCTGTTGAATTTCGTCAAAAATTTCCATACTTTGGCCGATCGCAGCATCAGCATCCATAATGGCTGTATTTAACGATTTCTCAGCTAACGATTTTTTTTGTAATGATAGCGTGAGTGTTTTCTCAGCCGCATTTTTTTGCGTCAGCACTTTATTATATTGCGGATCGCCAGGTTGCAGTTGCGACAGCTCTTGATTCAATGCATTGACTTTTTTCTCCAGCGATTGCACCTTTTTATCGACCGCATTGTAATTATTATTGGCCTGATGCATGATGTCGTCGGCTTTTTGCGCGGAATCTAATGACGAGGAGTAAGCGTCACTTAATTCACGAAACTTATTATGTGCCATTTCGTGTCGAAGCAGGGTGCTGTCAAGGTTATTATGCAATCGTGTTGTAATATCCTGATCGGCAATGCCTGTTAGATTACCCAAAATCATCGTCAGGCGGGCATCGTTCGTCTTTGCTGTAGTGGCGTTGTCTGAATCTAAAACCTGCATTTCAGGCGGAGCAAGCATCGGTTTGTTTTCAAGACGAGCGCGAATATCATTATCAAGGGATTTCGGGTTTTTATTAAGCCGCATGGGATCAACTTGCGTTTTGCTGCTGTCCTGCAGTCTTTTTTCCGCATCGCTATACTGTGTGCGCAATGTTTCGCTGATTTGTTCAAACGTGATCGTTTGTCCCGTAATCGGTGCCGACATAATTCACCTCCTTTTTAAGCTATCATCGGGTGTAATTAATTCTTTTTTATTTAACTCATGGCAGATGTTTATTCCCATCTAAAATGGCATCAACGGGAAAGTAAGCAATGTGTTTATTGTTATTCTTCTCATTTATTTTATCGCTATGGTTATTTTTAAATCAACCGGGGCTTTCTCATGATATTTCCTGGTTAACTCTTCAGGCGTAAAAGAAGAGTTTTTTCCGTTTATGTTCATTTTGCCGACTCACTCTGTTTGAACTTCCTCTTCGGTATTGGCTGTCAAGAGTTCAAGATAAGCAGTAGCCATCTCTTTAATTTTTTCATTTTGGCTGTAGGTTACGACTGTATTAAATAACTCCGTGGCCATTTTAGTGTTTTTTAAGCCCATCTGGCACTGGCCCATGTAATAAACCAAAGAGAAATCGTTATCGGGAGATAGCATTAAACAGATATGATACATGTCGAATGCCTTTTGATAATCTTTCTTCAACTGACAGACGGCGGCATATCCTTTTAAATAGTTATAATTTTGGAAATCATAAATACAGAGAAATTTAAAAAAGAGTTCAGCTTCGTCAAGTCTTCCTTTTTCATAAAAGTTATAAGCGTAAGCATAAACGCCTTCAAGTGTATCCGGAGTAATGCCATGCAGCTCTGCAAGTGTTGCTCCCATACCTAGTGCACGTTCGAACTTACTGGCAATTTCTTTATTTTCTTCTAAATCCAGATTTGCGCTTTCCATCTCTACTCTCTCCTTTCGAACATTCTTTGTGCAGACTTCACCATTTTTTAGAGGGTGGTGATATCAAAATTCGCTCATTTTTATGCCCATCCGTTGGGCTTCCTTTTCTTCATTAAAAACAAGTATTGTTTCAATGAGATAAGATTTTCTATGTGATGAAATGAAAACAATGTAGAGGGAAATTCCTCCACAATCCTGATGAACGGGTGCAATTTTGATTGGAATTTGAAAAAGCAGGTGATTTACTGATGTGCGAGCGTACGTCAGCGGCTGCTGGCCTGAGCGCGGAGGTGTGCGAAATTCACATATCCGGGCATTCCACCTTACCCAGCGCTTCCCAGTAGTTATTCTGATTATTACGCTCCATCGCCACAATAGCTTCGCGGATATGTTGTTTGTTATTCTCATCAGACAACATTAATTTTTCCCACGCTTCGTCTGATAATGACGCCTGTGGCGTGCAAATTTTACGTAAATCTTGCAATACCGTGGTCTTTTCTTTTGCCGACTGTAGAGAACTGAATGGCGATTCGGCCTGAGAAATGGCTGAAAAAGTCAGGAATACGGTAATCATGAGTAGCATCGTTGGCTTCATAGCTGCAACCTTCTGCAAATGTGCATCGAATGAAGCATAAGTGTAGTTTGCTTTTGCCGCTCTCATCATGCTGTACGAAAGGTGTTTGCGTGGTCAGTAAGAAGTGCCAGTTTTATATACCTTTTTCTTCTATTCGATAGCTTTTCGTTTTTTAAATCGTAGTGATCTTGCCATTATAGTCAGTTAACGATTAAAAAAAGGATAAAAAAGTGAAACTGACAACACATCATCTACGGGTGGGGGCCTCATTATTGCTGGCAGGAATTCTGCTGGCAGGTTGCGACCAGAGCAACAGCGATGAAAAGCACATTAAAGTGGGCGTTATTAATGGCGCAGAACAAGATGTCGCGGAAGTCGCTAAAAAGGTGGCAAAAGAGAAGTATGGCCTCGATGTTGAACTGGTAGGATTTAGCGGTTCGTTGCTACCGAACGATGCGACAAATCATGGCGAGCTTGATGCGAACGTCTTCCAGCATCGCCCCTTTCTTGAACAAGATAATCAGGCGCATGGTTATAAACTGGTAGCGGTGGGAAATACGTTTGTCTTCCCCATGGCGGGTTATTCCAAAAAAATCAAAACCGTGGCGCAAATAAAAGAAGGCGCGACAGTGGCGATCCCCAACGACCCGACCAACCTTGGTCGCGCGCTTTTACTGTTGCAAAAAGAGAAGCTAATTACTCTGAAAGAGGGAAAAGGGTTACTACCTACCGCGCTGGATATAACCGAGAATCCTCGTCATTTGCAGATTATGGAACTCGAGGGGGCACAGCTCCCGCGCGTACTGGATGATCCCAAAGTTGATGTGGCGATTATCAGCACCACTTACATTCAGCAGACCGGGCTTTCTCCGGTGCACGACAGCGTATTTATTGAAGATAAGAATTCGCCGTATGTGAATATTCTGGTGGCACGGGAAGATAATAAGAATGCAGAAAACGTGAAGGAATTTCTGCAATCTTATCAATCGCCCGAAGTCGCTAAAGCGGCAGAAACCATCTTTAACGGTGGCGCGGTGCCTGGCTGGTAATTCTCACTCATGCCGCGCCGGACGATTTATTTTTCTGGCGCGGCGACGAGAATCCATTGAAATCAAAATCACCGATGACAGAATCAGCAGCGTTCCCAGCCAGTCCGGCAATGTGAACGTGATCCCCAGCAACAGCAAAGAGAGCAGCGCGCTACTTAATGGTTCTGCACAGCTCAGAATGCTGGCTTTTGGCCCGCCAATGAGCTGTGCGCCTTTCAGATATAGACTAAAGGTTAGCGAAGTTCCGATTACCACCAGATAGAAAAACGCCAGAATCAGGCTGCCATTAACCACGAAGTTTGTTCCTTGCCCGGCATAGAAGGGCAGCAGGATCAGACCACCGATCAGCATACTCCAGCCGACGACCGGTAACGTGCCATAGCGGGCAATCAGCGTTGAGGGATAGGTGGTATAGAATGCAGCAGCAAATGCCGAGGCAATGCCCCAGAATAACGCGGCCGGAGAGATCGATAATGACGTCGGATTACCGTGTGTCACCAATAAAAAAGTCCCGATCAGCGATGTCAAAATAGCGCAGAAAACCAGAATGCCCGGGCGAGATTTACGCACCAGTGAGAACCAGGCGACGATAATCGTCGGTGAGAGGAATTGCAGCACCGTTGCCGTGGCAGCATTCGATTTTTCAATGGTTAGTAAAAAAGTGAGCTGTACGGTTAGCGCACCAACCACGGAAAAAATCAGCAGACTAATGGCATCTTTGTGATTGTTAATAATAGAAAAGATTTTATCGCCATGCACAAATGACAGCGTCAGCAGAATCAAACCGGCGAATATCAAACGCGTCATAGTCAAAAACTGCGACGACATCTGGCTTTGCTCCATGATGTATTGCGCGCAGACCCCTGAACTTCCCCACAACACGGCGGCAATCAGAACGTTCAGCATCCCCTTTCTGGTGGAACCCATTTTTCCCTCTGCATACTGTTTTGTCGTTTATGTATGCAGGCATGATAGCAAAAATGGCGAGGATGGCTCTGTTTGCGCCACGCCGATTTTTCTTAGCCCAGACAGGTGAGCTAAATATCTTTAATAAACAGCAGGCAAATCATCGCAATACCCAACATCCCTATCGCCAGCCAGAACAACGCGTGGTAGCTCCAGATTTCAACCATAATTCCGTCAACAGAGCCGGCGATAATCCAGCCGACGCGTGAAGTATTTGCATATAACGTTGTCGCAGAGCCTATTTTTTCAGGCATCAGGTCCTGAAAATAAAGCATGCCGATACCACAGAGAATACCAAGGAAGATGGCATTTAGAATTTGCAATTCCAGCTCAACTGCCGGAGTCGTCGCCATGAGTACGCTGGCGTAAAAACACATTCCACTCACGATAGCAATGAGCATTAATAGCCGCTTGCCAATACGTTTCATGTAATAGCCTGCGATTAACATCATCGGAATTTCCAGACCGGCAGCAATACCAATCATTTCTCCAGCCAGTTTATCGGTTAGATGCAGTTCATCAATAATAAATAGCGGCATATTTATCATGTAGAGATTATTCGCCGCCCACATCATTGAACAAACCACGAAAAGTAGCCGTGTATCCCGCTTCCTATGGGTGGAGGGTAAAATTTCTACGGGTTGGGTAACGACAGGAATATTTCTTTGTATTGATGGCAAAAACAACCAGACTATCAGCCCGCAAACAACAAATGCGATGGCTGCGGTGAGATACATCACTTTAAAACTAAATCCCATTGCCAGCTCATAAGCGAGCGGTGGCCCGATAACCCAGGCAAGCGAGATCTGAGCACGTAAAAATGTACTGAACATTACCGTCTCACGGCCTGTTCTGTCGGCGTGTTCACGGGCGAGGGCGAACATTTGCGGGTTTGCGGTGGAAGCAAAACTACTCAGAAGTACGCCCGTAGAGAGGAGAATGAAGTAGTTGCGATTCCACGCAAAAAGCGTGCAGGCCAGCACTCCAAATAAGCAACATAGCAGGATCAGTAATTTACGGTCGCCTTGTTTATCGGAGTGTCTTGCCAGAAATTGACTGACAAGAATTCCCATAATAGCGCTACCGGTGAAGAAAAAACCTACCATTATAGGACGGGCTTTCAGTTCATCTGCGAGGAATATACTTAGGGTAGGAGTCTGGAGAGCGCCCGCAATACCCGTCAGAAAGGCGACAAGTAAAAATGCCGCGGCAGTGAGATCAAGTATTTTTGATGGAGTGGTAGCCGTTTTTTGCATTCTTCTGAATCACCGGGCGACAAAATATAACTGAGTTACAAATAAGTACCAGTCGAATGAGTATTGTATTAAGAATTTTTGAGTGTCGCTGATACAACCAGAAAGCAATGCTAGCGCAATATTATAGGGCCAGCAATTGAGATTATTAGCAAAAGCATGTTAAGAATTAATCACCGAATTTATATATTAATTATAGTAAGGCAATGAGCTATTTTTGATAGTAAAAATAAAACAAGTTGATTTGATATATTAAATGAAAAAATTAATCTTGATGACAGTCTGATTATTGGTGAAGTTTACAGGTCAGTTTTTTTCGCCAGCTGTTAAAGGAATAGAATCGTCGTATAAAAAAGGGTGTTATGGAGCGTGTAAAACAATATCTTCACCTTAATGGCGATACAGTTGGCTGAGAGCCAGCAGGGGGCAAATCACCTGCAAATAAACACGGCACATGCTGGCGCGCATATCGCGGATGCGTTCGAGGACAGAAGAACCGACAGGCGGATTCTTCAGTCGCTCATCGTCCATCACAAAACTTTTGATCAGGTATTCCTGAAGCCGATTGAATATTGAGCAGATAGAAAATCTCTGGAATGACAGTATTACAAGGGGTTGGAGAATGTCAGAAGAGGCTAATTGGCGGAAGATCACAGGAGTCAAAATTGCCATATAACCATTTGATTCAAATCGTTTATATTCTTCTATTATAATTCATTTATACACATCCTTATACATATAATATCTATCGATTAATTTTTACACGTATCTTCACGCACGTTAACTCAGGAAAAAAATTTTTTTTCGAAAGAACTGTTCACACTGTTCACCTTTCGTTTTTCTCTTTTAATTTCAGTGTGATAACGGGT
>ERZ1034913.578-NODE-578-length-28168-cov-7.048376_pt1 | contig 28168 bp, 21 predicted proteins | sample MGYA00520697_ERZ1034913 | MGnify/ENA primary metagenome ERZ1034913 (study PRJEB33766, sample SAMN09781786) | gut metagenome | biome: gut microbiome | host: Homo sapiens | place: Madagascar | study: EMG produced TPA metagenomics assembly of the PRJNA485056 data set...
GAAGCGAACACCGTGGCACTGGCCTGCTGAAGCGGCTGAACATACGCCTGATCGAGCGCTTGCTCGATCTCTTCGGCGTTGAGCCCGGATACATCGATATCGCCGACTTTGACGCCGGAGTAAGCACGACCGGCATGGGAGACCCCATCAACGGTGCAGATGACAACGAGCGCGACAGCGCACACTGACACGATAAGCGCGGGCCTGCTCTTCTGCACAAGCTTGAACCACGCACGCAGCAAGGCCCCTAGCGCACGCCCGACAACGCGAGCAATGGCAAGAAGCGCGCCGAAAAGCCAGGAAAGCACGTTTCCTGCCGCTGACAAGAAGGTAGAACCGGCGCCAGGTCTCGCTTGCCCGCGATTTCGCGCACCGGAGGGACGCGAGGACGTGCGCTGCTGTTTGGTCCACAAACTTGGCTGCACGCCCGAACGTTCGGAGGCCGCCGAATGCACACGACGACCCGACCGCTGAGCGGTTCGGGCCGCCGATGACGTTCTATTCCCTTGCCTGGGCGCACGTGCAGAGCCCGCGCCTGCCGAAGATCGCCCTGACGCGTGACGCGGAGAGCCCTCCGAGCGCCGAGGCCTTCCGGCGTTGACGCGAGCGTAGTCGCTTGAACGCGTTTGCGAACCGGGACGCGAGGCACCGCGTTGCGAGGGCCGGCTATGCTGCGGAGCGCTCACCTGACGCGCCCTTTCGCCTCAAGCCGGCGAGCCTTCTGCATCTTGCGGTACCCGGCCAACACGTAATACATCGTGGTGAAAAGGCCCACCAGCAAACCGGCATACACGAACCAGATGCCCCAGGAGCATGCCACAGAGCCGAAGCCCGGCAGCCAGGAGACATCGAACCAACCGAGCCCGCCGATGAGCGGCATGTTCAGCAACAGGCCCGCGAAGCCCACGAACAAAAACGTGGTGGCCACTTTGCCGGGATAGATGACGGCGACGCGCTCGTGATAGCGCTTCAGCAGATACGCGCCCCCGACAAGCAGCATAAGGTCGCGGCCCAAGACGACCACGACGATCCAGATGGGCAAGCGACCGACGAGCATCAATCCGATGACGCCGCAGCTCATGAGGACCCTGTCAACCGCAGGGTCGAGCAGCTGCCCGAGCTTGGACACGCAGTTCGTGCGACGCGCAAGCTGGCCGTCGATCCAGTCGGTACCCGCCGCCAGCGCGAACATGAACGTGGCGAGCAGATCGTAGCCGTTGAGAAGCAGCACCATATACACCGGCACCATGCATAACCTGATGAAGGAAATGACGTTGGGAATGGTGAAGATGCGGTTAGTGACTGCTTCGGTTTTCTGAGATGACATGTGTTCCCTACCCCGTGGCCTGCAACGCAAGACGGGGCGCCCGAAAGCGCCCCGCGCAAGTTTCGAATGCGATTATACTAACCCACCGCGCATCCGAAGGTTACGATTGGGCTACCTATTCACCGGCATCTTCACGTTTGGGGGCCGCCTTGGGCCGCTCAGGGATGGTGAAGGCATGCACGCGCTTCTGCCTTGAAACGGTCTCGTAGGTGGGCAGCATGGTCAAGCTGCCTTTGGGGCACTCATAGGTACAGCTGCCGCACTGGACGCAGCGGAAGTGGTCGATTGCCCAGGTGCGGGCCTTCTTGTCAACTTCGATGGCACCACAGGGGCAACGCTTCACGCACAGGCTGCACAGGATGCAGGTGGACTCGTCGACCACCACATGGCCCTTCAAACCCGCGGGAGGCTCAGGCTTCACCACCGGATACAGCACGGTCTCGGGCTTCTTGAACAGCGAGCCGAACGTCATTTTTCCAAGTTTGAATCCGCTCATCGCTCTACCTTTCCGTGCAGCTGATGCAAGGGTCGATGGTCAGGATGATGTTATTCACATCGGCCAGATCGCAGCCCTTCAGGGCGATGGTCATGCCTGCGATGTTCTGAGAGGTTGGCGTGCGCATGCGCATGCGCTCCAAGAACTTCGTGCCGTTGCCGCGGGCATAGTAGTAGCACTCGCCGCGAGGCTGCTCGAGCACGTTGCAGGCCTCGGCGCCATCGGCGGGATTGCCCTTAACCTTCACCTCGATATCGCCGGCGGGCATGCGGGAGATGACCTCTTCGATGATGTCGATGGACTGCAGCACCTCAAGGCAGCGGACCTGGACGCGCGCATAGCAATCGCCGTCGTTGGACAGGATCGGCTGGAACTCGGAGAGCTTGCCGTACCAGCCGTTGCCGAGCATGCGCACATCGTAGTTCACGCCCGAAGCGCGGCCGAACGGGCCGACCATGCTTTCGGCCACGGCATCGTCGTGGCTGACGTAGCCGACGCCCACCAGACGGTTCTTCACCGAGGTATCGGTGAGCAGCGTGTTCATGATCTGGCGATACTCGTCCTTCAGGCCTTCGAGCACCTGCTTGATGTAGGCGAACATGGCGTCGTCGACATCGCGCACCACGCCGCCGACCTTGACCACGGAGAAGATGACGCGGCCGCCGGTGGTCTTCTCGAAGATGTCGAGCACGCGCTCGCGCAGGCGCCAGCAGTGCATGAACAAGCTTTCGAAGCCGAAGGCGTCGGCGGCAAGGCCGAGCCACAGGACATGCGAGTGGATACGCGAAAGCTCGTGCCACATGACGCGCAGCGCCTGGGCCCTGTCGGGGACCTCCACGCCCATAAGCTGCTCGACGGTTTCGGCATAGCCCATGGAATGGCCGAAGGCGCAGATGCCGCAGATGCGCTCCGCCACGTAGATGAACTGGTTATAGTCGCGTGTTTCCACGAGCTTCTCAAGGCCGCGATGCACGAAGCCGATCTGAGGCATGGCCTCGATGACCTTCTCGTCCTCGACGACAAGGTCCAGGTGAAGCGGCTCGGGGAGAACCGGATGCTGCGGTCCGAAGGGGATGACGGTTGCCTTTCCCATGCTATTCACCAGCCTTTCCGTTTTCCTGCGCTTGGCGCTGCTTCTCCTCGAACGCGGCGCGCACCTTGGCGGCCTTCTCGGGATCCATGTTCTTCAGACGCTCCTCAAGCACGGCGACCTTTTCATCATGCTCGGCCTGAGCGGTCTCCTGGCGGGCGCGCGCATCGAGCGCGGCGCGCACCTTGGCGGCCTTCTCGGGGTCGAGCTGGGCAAGCTTGGCATCGAGCTCGGCTTGCTGCTGGGCCGTGGCCTGACCGGTGGCGCGCTGGCTTTCCAGCTTCGCCTCGTTGGCAAGCGCCCCGCGCACCGCCTGGGCCTTCTCAGGCTCCATGCCCGAAAGCTTGGCCTTGGCGGCCATGGCCGCACGAACCTTGGCGGCCTTCTCCGGGTCCATGGCGGCAAGCTTGGCTTCAAGCGCCTCGTCGTAGACCTGCGGGCGGGCGGCCTGCGCCTCGGCCTCGGCACGCTTGGCCTTCGCGGCGAGCGCAGCCTTGACGCGGGCGATCTTCTCGGGATCGGCGCCGGCCATTTTCAGCTCGATATCCTCGGCGTTCGCCGAAGGAGCCACGCCTGCGACCTTACCCTTGGCGTCGGGATGGGACGTGACGAAGCTTGCATTGGCCGCCGCCGCCTGGCGGGCACGCTCGGCTTTGGCCGCCGCCGCCTTCTTCGCCTTCTCGCGGGCCGCCTTCTGAGCCGGCGAGATGATGGTCATGGGGGTGGGCTGCGCCGTCACATAGAAGTTGCCGCCGAAATCGATGGCGATATCTCGGACGTTCACGCCGAACAGGTCGTGGATCTCGTTCTCGAACACGAACGCAGCGATGAAGCGGTCGGTGATGCTGGGGATAGGGGTCTCGGGCGTGACGCCTTTGATGGTGAAGACCTCGAGCACGCCGTCTTTCATGAACGTGTACTGCACGTCGATGCCGGCCTCGGTATTGACGGCGAGCACCTGCACGAAACGATGGCCCTCGGCCTGCATGCGCTCGGACAGGGCAGGCAGGCCCTCGACCGAGATCTCCTGGTACTGTGCGGGTATTGCCATGGCGCTTACGCCTCCTTCCCGTTCTTCATAGCGGCACGCTTCTCCTCCAGGATGCCCACGGCCTCGACGACCGCGTCGATGATGGCCTCGGGGCGCACCGCGCAGCCCGGAGCGTACACGTCGACGGGGATGGCCTGGTCAACGCCGCCGATGACGTTGTAGCAATCATGGAAGATGCCGCCGGAACATGCGCAGATGCCGCACGCCACGACCACCTTCGGCTCGAGCATCTGCTCGTAGATCTCCTTGACCACCGAGATGTTCTGCTCGTTGACGCTGCCCGTGACCAGGAAGATGTCAGCGTGCTTGGGGTTGCCGGTGTTGATCACGCCGAAACGCTCGGCGTCGAAGCCCGGGCACAGGGCCGCCAAAACCTCGATGTCGCAGCCGTTGCAGCTTGAGGCGTCGTAGTGGATGACCCACGGCGATTTCGCGAAATAAGCCATTGCGACCTCCTTACAGGTACATAAGGACGGCGATGTTGATGCCGCCGGCCACCAGGGCCACCGCCCACGCGCTCTTGAGCATGAGCTGCCACTTCACGCGGGCGAAGTTGTTGTCGATGAGGATTTCCAGGAAGAACGCGGCAAGCGCGGCGATCACGGCCACAACGAGGGAGACAGGGTTGCCCCACACGAAGAACAGGCCGATCCAGCCGAGCGCCAGCACGTTCTCGCACCAGTGCATGACCTCCACCTTCGCGAGCGTGCGGCCGCTCATCTCGGTGGTGACGCCTTTGACGAGCTCCTGGTGGGCGTGGTGCGAATAGCTCAGATCGAAGGGGCTTTTGCGCATCTTGATGGTGAGGATGAACAAAAAGCCCAGGAAGGCGATCCACGTGGCGGCGATGGCCGGAACCTCAAGGCCGAACACCGCGCTGGCATCGAACGAGCCCGTGGCCAGGAAGAACGCCACGGCGATGAACAGGCTCATGGGTTCTTCGGCCATGATCTGCAGCGCCTCGCGGGCCGCGCCGACCTCGGAGTAGGGGCTGCGGGTGCAGTACGCCGCCAGGATGAAGAACAGGCTGGAGAGCGTGAGCACGAACACGGACAGCAGCAGGTTGCCGCCACCGAAGAAGATACCGCCTGCCAGGATGGCGAACACGAGTGCACAGGTGATGTAGGTGCCCTCGACGTTGTTCACCGCTGCGCGGTCCTTCTCCAGAAGCTTGCGCACATCGTAATAGGGCTGCAGGATGGGCGGTCCGACACGCCCCTGCATGCGGGCGGACAGCTTGCGGTCAAGGCCGGCGAGCAGGCAGCCGACCACGGGAGCGAGCACGGCGAAGGCGATGGTGCCCACGATGATGGGAATCAAATACATGAGACACTTCCCTTCTTAGAGCAGCCCGTACAGCGTGGCGATAGCTGCACAGAACCCGACGACGATGATGATGCTGGTGGCCCAAACGCCCACCGGAGTGATCTTGGGCTCGCCGAAGATGCCCTCCATGTACCAGTTGCGGGACGTTGCCATGGTCTCACCGGACAAGGAGTTGCGGAACGTGCGGTTGGCGTTGTTCTCGCTAACGCCGGCAAGGTAGACGGGCACTTGCTTGACCTGCTTGGAGCCCAAACCGCCGAACAGCACCACGAACACCACGGCCGACAGCAGAGCGGCAACCCAAAGGTTTGCCTGGCTGACGCCCTGGGAGCACACGCCGAACACGTCGACAATGTAGGGCTCTACCAGGAACGTGGACAGAACGGGCAGGCCCACGCAGCACAGCATGGAGAGCACGGCCATGACCATGAGCGCGATCCACTCGCTGCGATGCACGGTGGTCTCAACGTTCAGGGGATGGGCGGCGATGCCCGAAAGCTTGCCAAGCCACTTGGCCCAGAACAGGAACGTGGCGGCAGAGCCGAAGCCCAGGATGAGGATAAGGGCGACGTTGCCGGTGTCAGCGAAGCTGACGAGCGTGCCCCACTTCGCCACGAGCATGCCGAAGGGCGCCACGAACATGATCATGATGCCGGCCATCATGAAGCGGGCCAGACGAGGCATGCGCTCGAACATGAGGTCCATATCCTCGATGTCGCGGCTGCCGATGTGGTGCTCGGCGGTGCCCACGCACAGGAACAGAAGGCTCTTGGCCACAGCATGGAACAGCACCAAGAACGTTGCCGCCCACACGGCCTCGGGGGTACCCACGCCGGCGCAGGCCACGATCAGGCCCAGGTTGGCGATGGTGGAGTACGCAAGCACGCGCTTGGCGTTGGTCTGCGAGATGGCCATGAAGCTGCACAGCAGGAAGGTCAGGCCGCCCACAAGGATGGTCATGACTGCTGCCACCGGGCAGACGAGGAAGATCGGCGAAAGCTTGATGAGCAAGAACACGCCGGCCTTGACCATGGTGGACGAATGCAGGAGCGCGGAGGTGGGGGTAGGTGCCACCATAGCGCCGAGCAACCAGGTGTGGAACGGCATTTGAGCCGCCTTGGTGATGCCGGCGAACGCCAGCGCCACCGCGGGCAGAGCCGCAAGCGCCGGAGCCATGACGCCGGCGGCGATGAACTCCACGAGCGAGAGCGTGCCCATGGTCAGCGCGATGGCGAACAGCGCCACCAGAAAGCCGATGCCGCCAGCCAGGTTCATGATGATCTGACGGAACGCGTTGTTGATGGCCTCAGGCGTTTTGGTGTAACCGATGAGCAGGAACGAGCACACCGTGGTGATTTCCCAGCCAGTGAACATCCACAACAGGTTGTTGGAGAACACGATGACGTACATGGCGGACAGGAACAGGAACATGAGGGCGAAGAACCTCGGACGGCGATCCTTGGCATCGGCGGGCTCGTGAGCTTGGAAATCCTCCATGTAGCCCAAAGCGTAGATGCAGATGCCGCTGCCGACGACACCGATGATGAACGTGGTGATAAGCGTAAGGCTGTCCAGGTACAACCCATATTGCACTTCGATGCCATGGGCGACGAACACGTCGAACACCAAAGAGCCCACAACCTGAACCACGGCAAGCACGCAGGCCAATACGTTCTTGTACTTCACTCCGAAGCACAAGATGACCGCGGCGATGACCAAGCCGATGAGCGTGCATACGATATCGATCGCACCTGAAGAGAACTCGATCCCGACCCACGGCGTGCCCAGGTTGGCCAAAACCAGCCAAACCGACCCGAATCCGATGATCACCGCTGAAGAGCACACGATGACGCGTCGCGCCGTCTCGTTGCCCACGAGCAGCAGCACACCGGCCACGAGCAACGGGAACAGAATCAGAAACCCGATGAGAGCCACGCTGCCTCCCCCTTTCATTTTCCTTGCTAGCCGAATCCGACCCCGCGAAACCTTGTAGCGCCGCATAAAGCCGAACGTGCCCGGACGTCGGGCACGGATAGCACTCTACCATCCCACCGACCGTTTCCCCTGCACGCATTGAGGGCGGGCGGTATGCTCGGTAAATGGGTCCGTTTTGACAACAAAATACCGGTAGGCGGCATATCGTGGGCGCAGGGATTGCCCATTCCGAAGATATTGGGGTACAAGAAGGACCGATATTTCGTTGCAACCTGAACCCGCGGGGAATCGCAAACCGCGCTTTCGCCCGGTTTGCGAAACGAAAGCGCACATGACGATTCCATGACATAAAAGAAACGTCCGTACGCACGCCAATGGTTTTGCTAGGATAACCCACCGTCATGTTTCAAACGCTTGCCAACATATTTCAACGCATCCGCCGCACGGATTCCATGCTGTGCGCACCATGCCCGCTGCGCGCCTTCGGCGCCTGCAGCCTCACCTCCATGCTCATATGATGCGTGCGCGCAAACCGCGCGTATCGAACACGAACCATATCGGCTTTTTGGAGGATCTTCTTTTGAACAATGCAAGCTCCGCCGCAGCACACCGTGTGCGCATCACGGGTGTTGTGGTCTTCGGCGCCTTCCTGGCGCTTCTCAATCAAACCGTCATGTCCCCCGCCCTGCCCGTCATCATGGCCGATTTCGCCATCGATGCCTCCACGGCGCAGTGGATTATGTCCATATACCCCCTGGTCAGCGGCATCATGGTGCCGGTTTCCGCCTTTTTGATCGATCGTTTCACCACCCGCCAGCTGTTCTTCGCCGCAACCGGGGCGTTCGCCGCGGGAACGGCGCTATGCGCAGCCGCGCCGACATTTTTCCTGCTCATCTGCGGACGTGTGTTGCAAGCGGCCGCATCCGGCGTGCTGCTGCCCTTGGTGTCGGTCGTCCCGATGCTCGTGTTTCCCGTGGAGAAGCGCGGAACCGCCATGGGCATGGCCGGCATCGTGATGTCGGCCGGTCCCGCAATCGGTCCCGTCGTGGGCGGTGCCATCATCGACGCGTACGGATGGCGCGCATGCCTGGGCTGTATCGTGCCGTTGGCGTTTGCAGCGCTTGTGTGCGCAGTGTTCTTGCTCGATAACGTCGGGGAAGCAAAGCGCCCGCATCTCGACGTGCCGTCCATCGCGCTTTCCACCGTGGCGTTCGGAGGAATGCTGTACGGTTTCTCCAGCGCAGCCTCGATGGGGTGGGCCAGCCCGGTGGTGCTCGGGTGCATCATCGCGGGCGTGGCCTGCCTGGTGCTGTTCGCACGACGCCAGCTGCGCATCGATGAGCCGCTGCTCGATCTGAGGTGCCTGAAATCGAGCGATTTCGCCGTCGCCGCCATCGTCGTCACCCTTATCAACGCGGCATGCCTGGTCACCAACACCATTCTGCCCATCTTACTGCAAACCGCAATGGGCGCGACGGCGCTGCAAACGGGCATGGCGATGCTACCCGCCGCCGCGATCGGCATCCTTATCAGCCCCATCTCGGGCGTGGTGTTCGACAAATTCGGCCCGCGAGCCATTTCAGTGGGCGGTTTGACGCTTATGACCATGGCGTTGTTCGCCCTGTCGCGCATGGACGCAAGCTGCTCGATCTTGATGGTGGCGGTGCTGTGCGCCGCGCAGGCGGCAGGTCAGTCGTTGGCAAACATGCCGGTGAACACCTGGGGCATCAACGCGCTTGAGAACAGCCAGATCGCCCACGGCAACGCCATCGCCAACACCGGCCGCCAAGTTGCAGGCGGCCTAGGAACCGCCATCATCGTGACGCTCATGACCTCGGTGACCTCGAACGCGGCCCTGCAAGGCGCGGCAACCGTCGAGGCGACGGTGTCTGGAACGAGCGCAGCCTATATGGCGTGCGCCGCTATCGGCATGGTGGCGTTAATCTTCGGCGTGCTGAAGATCCGCGTTGCAAAGGAAGCGCGACAGCAGCCTCATGTGATCCGCGACACGGCAGCGAACACTGCGCAAGCAACCGAGTAACGCAACGCTAAACACGCTGGCCCACTAACGCAACAGGCAGCTTGGAAGAGCTAACTAGCAAGATCGATACCGCAAGGGACCGACTCCGGAATGACTCCGGGGCCGGTCCCTTCAGTTTCGCCCTAAGCCTTCACGTACACATTTGAGCGGCGTATGCATCGAAATCGGCGTTAATCATTTGGCGGTTATTCCGCCTTACCTGGAGAACACGTCCTTCGAGCACGCGACGTCTGCCAGCAGCGCCGTTGCCTGACGTGATGCGGTCGACTCCGCACGTCCGCATCGATCGAAAGCCGTGCCGCGCGAACCTTGTCGCGCTAGCTCACCTCCCCTTCGCCGACAAAATCTTCGACAAGGCCTGGACGAGCTTTTGCGAATCGATGGGTTTTGACAAATGTTCGTCCATACCCGCCTTTCGGCAGCGGACCTTGTCATCGGTGAAGGCATTGGCGCTCATGGCCACGATGGGAATGGTTCCTGCATCCTCGCGCGCAAGCGAGCGAATGGCGCGCGTCGCCTCGTATCCATCCATATTGGGCATCATGATGTCCATGAGGATCAAATCGTAGGTACCCGCATCCGCCTGTTCGAACGCGCTTACCGCCTCGGCGCCGTCATCTACGCACGTCACCTTCGCACCAGCATCAGAGAGCACGAATTCGGCGATCTCGCGATTCAGATCGTTATCCTCGACTAACAGCACGCTCAAGCCCTGTAATGCGACCGTATCGAGCGCAAGATGCTCGCCCGATCCCGCCGGAGCATCGAGATCGATGGTCAACGGCAAGGTGATGGTGCAGGTTGTGCCGACGCCCAAACTGCTCTCGTACGCAACGCTGCCGCCCATAAGCTCGGCAAGCTGTTTGGCGATCGCGGTTCCCAAACCCGTGCCCGTCGCGTGCTCGGCGCCCTTTTGCTGTTCTCGGGCAAACGGTTCGAACATACGCGCCTGGAATTCCGAGCTCATGCCGATACCGGTGTCGGCGATGACGATATCGTACGTGGCGACTTCGCCTTCGTGCGCATGCTCCGTGCAGGTGACGCGTACCGAACCTCCCGGCTTGTTGTATTTCACCGCATTGCTCGCGATGTTCATGATCAGCCGTTTCAGATGAAGCGGGCTTGCCACGATAGAGGGATGGGCGACCCCGCTCATATCGCAGCTGATGGTCACGCCAAGTTGCTGTGCCTGACGCTCCATCATCTTGCAAACCTCGTTGATGAGCTCTACAAGATTCACGGGGCGCAGATCAAGCTTCACCTCACCGCTTTCGAGCTTGCTCATGTCAAGGACCTCATTGACCAAGTCGGAGAGGATGCCCGATGCCGTCCAAATCTTCTGCCGACAGTCGCGCTGCTTGGCAAGGTCGTCGTCGTAGGCGTTGGCGACCTCCACCATACCCCTGATACCATTGATAGGCGTGCGGATATCATGGCTCATGCGTTGCAGGAACTCGGTCTTCGCACGGTTGGCGCTTTGCGCCTGGTGTGCCGACTTCGCAAGGCGTTCCGCATATTCGCGCTCCTGCACCACGAGCTCATGGAGATGCTCATGCTCGGATTTGCGCCTAGAAAGAACGAACACGGCGACTACGACGCAGTACAACGCGAGCGCAACAGCTACGAACCCGGCAACTTCGCCCAAACAAGACGAAACGGGCATGAATGTGTACACGTAGTAATCACGCGTCTTGTCAAGGGAGGCGATATAAAGGTTCGATCCTGAAAGCAGCAGCGTGGTTTTACCAAGCGAGCAGCGGCTTTTGATATCCTCGACCACCTTCGCATCAACGGGGTCGAGCTGGATGCCGCCGCTCACCTGATTCGGGAGCATGTTGGCTGCCACCACCTTGCCGTCGGATTCCACGACGATATCGCCGCTGCCACGCACATCGTAGCCCGCCAGCATATTCTGCAAGGACAGCAGATAGCGATTCGAGAACGTCTCGCTTGTGTAGTAACCCGCAACGACCATGCCCGGCTCGTCGATGCGCGCCGCACAGCCCACATCGATGTACGACCCGTCATCGAACACGATACGCGTGGCGTACATTTTCCTGGGATCATCGATCACCTCGAGGGCGACTTCGTCCGTCACCTCATGTTGCACCATATCGAACGTTACGTTGTTATTGGAGTACGACCGCACAAGCTGACCATCGGCGGACAGCACGAAAGCGTTCGATAGACCGAGCTGCCGTGCAGCACGCTCAAGACCAGATAGCTCATCGCCTTCGCTGCCATAAGAGATATTGCGAGCCAGCTGAGCCGCGTTTTCAAGCGCAAGCACCTGACTGGTCATAGCGGCGGAATCGTTGAACGAATCATAAATCAGGCTCTGCGACTTCGCGAAGGCGACCACATTGTCGGAGCACTCTGCGGCTTGCCGGAACATCGAGCCGAAGCTGATCAACCCGCTCACGCACACCACAGCAACCCCGATGGCGATGACGATTGCCCAGAAGCGTCTGCCAAGGTGATTATTTCTAGCCACGAACATCGCCTACCCGCAGATACGGAGATGGATCCTCGAAGTACTTCGAAAGAATCGTGCGCATGGTGCCATCGTCTATCATGTCCCGAAACGCGCCTGCAAGCGCAACATCGATACCGCGATCGTCGTGTAGATCGAACGCGCAACCAAGACCGACGTCGAGCAGGGAATCATTGAGGATGCGCACATCGACCCCGTAATCCTGCTCGTATTGCAAGATCGAGGCCTCATGAGCCGCGATGGCATCCACGTAGCCCTTCAAGAGCGCAGGGACAAGATAGGACCGATCGGAGAAGCTCAGCACGCTTGCCACCTCCGGAACTTCGGGGTTTGTGCGATTCAGCAGTATGCCTTCCGGTTTGGTGGTGGATTGCACGGCAATGGTTTTACCCTCAAGATCGGCGAACGTGGTAATGGGACTTGAGGGATCAACGGCAACCACTTGACGGCTTTTCATGTACGGACCGGCCCAACGATAGTCGGCCTCGCGCCCCGTCATCGAGAAGCAGCCGGCGATGCAATCAAGCTCGCCGCTGGAAAGCATCTCGTTCTTCTTTTCCCAAGCGATGTATTTGAACTCCGGCTTATAGCCGATACGGCTGAACGCCTCGGTGAGGATATCGACATCGATGCCGCTTGCATTGCCTTCCGCATCGTCGGAGACGAACGGCGGATACGGGTCAGTGCCGATCACAAGGGTTTTCAGTTCAGCGGAATCCGAAGGTTCGCTCGAACTAGAGAGAACGCAAGCAGCAAGGGCGCACCCCGATATCACCGAAACGGCGATAAGCGCAATAAGCGCGAACAACTTCTTGCTACCCATGTGAATCCTAACCTCAGTGACACCCCCTACGCAGTATAACCGAATCATAGGTGTTACCTCGGAAAAACGGCGAAACGCATGACTCGTCGCAATATCGAAATGTAGGGCCGCTCCCAGAGACAAAAATGTAGCGTCATCGGCAGATAGCATGCGCCATGCGGAGCGCTCGAAATACAACAGCCGAGGCTGTCACATGCGATGTGCTCGCAAAACTAAAGCCGAGGCTGCGAAATGCGAGGTACGCGAAAAGCAAACGTCACGGCTGCGACATGCAGAAGGAAGGTATCTGGATAGGAATATGGAGTCGATCAAGTTAAAACAAAAAGCGGGTCTCAAGATTTCTTGAGACCCGCTTGTGTAAGCTGGTCGGGTTGACAGGATTTGAACCTGCGACCCCTTGACCCCCAGACTATATTTGATAGTTGTATCTTGTAAGCGGTTTTGCATAGCGTGCATATGTTAAAATCTATTTGACCTGGTGTTTTTGTTCATGTGGTGCATACGGTATCATAGCGTTTAACAATCCTGCTGCGATTAGAACATGCGGAATTTGATACCCGTTTGATACCACAGTGATACCAAGAACGATATATGAAGGGTTCATGAATTCCATAATCTCGAACACGCGAAAGGTACGGCTATGGGCGAACTGTACTATTCGAACCCTAGTTTGTGGTTCGACGAAAAACGCAAGAAATGGCGCGGTCAAATTGCTTTCAAAGATGAAAACGGAAAGCGAAGGTTTAAACGCACAACGTTAGAAGCCAAGGGCAAACGCGCAGCGCAAGCAGAGTTTGAACAATGGCACGCAAACACAGAAGCGCAAGCCCAGGCGAACGCAAAACGTGACCCATACGGCATAGCCATAGCGGACACATTTATAGCCGACTATATAGAGCAATACATAGACACGAAAGAGCGCACGGGCGTAATACAACCATCAACCGCAAAGGACTACAGGAATTCAAACAAGCATATTCGCCGCGCATTCGAAAACGTGCCTATAAGCACTATTCAATCTAAAGACGTTGAACTATGGATAGCGGAACTTAACGAAAAAGACTATTCACCATCGCTTATATCTAAATGTTACAGGCTGTTAAAGCTAGCCATGAAAGAAGCTACACAGCGCGACGCAATACGGAAAAACCCACTCGATACCGTCAAATCACCGAAACGAGGAAACAAGAAAGAGGGCATTAACGCACTAGACGAGCAAGGACGCAAAGAGATGTTAAGGCGTTTGGACAGTTGCGAGCTTTCACCCGTCATAGTAGCTGCATATATCGCGATATACGCAGGCTTGCGCCGCGAAGATGTATGCGGCCTACAGTGGCGCGACGTTGATTTTACGAAGCATGTAATGTGGGTAAAGCGAGCTATAGGAATAGGAAAAGGCGGCGCGTACGTGAAACCGCCAAAGAACGACAAGCCGCGCAATATCTATATGCCCGAATCGCTCGAATCCTGTTTACTCAAATGGAAAGAGATTCAACGCGGAAATTTTACGGAAAGCCTAGCAAGCCTAAAAGGTGATTCATACGTTATCGGCTACCCAGTCGGCTACCAAAACGATAACGCCAAATGGTTCAACCCCACGCGCTTAACTAAGGAATGGCATTCCCTAGCGAAGCTATTCGGAATCAGGGGAACCGAAGGGAGGTTGCCGACGTTTCACGACTTACGGCACACGAGCGCAACGGCGGCGGTTGCGGGCGGCGTAGACATTAAAACGGTTTCGAGCATTTTAGGACACTCAAACGCAGCTATGACGCTTAACACATACGCAAGCGCAGACCCGAACGCAAAACGCGAAGCAGCAAAGCAAATCGAAAAAGCAATGTAATGCACGAAAGGAATCTAGACCATGGACAACCAGCAAAACGAAATTCTAGGCTATGCGCCCCTGTTCTCTCTGAACGGGGATGCGGACGAAGCGGCGCAAGTGCTTAAAGGAACTTCAAGCCTTTTAAACATGCTGGCGAGTTCGGACGGGCTGAACCACAAGAACGCGGGAGACTGCTTAACGGTATTTGCGGGAATCATCGACGCGGCAACGGTTGAAATGATGAAAGGGCAAAACGCATAGCCACCCTTGAGCATCCCTATTGGGGCGGTATACAGAATAGAAAGACAAGAATAAAAGCTATCGGCGAACCGTGCTTGTGCCCCGCCATAAGCACGGGCGCGGTTCGCCGCCGCTACCCTTTCAAAGAAAAGAAGCGCAAAGCACAGTGGAAAACCTGTTGAAAGTCGGTGGAAAACTTAAATCAACCCACCTTTTAATAGTAACAGGGCATTCATAAACGGCGTTTCAAACGCAGCATTTCACGGCAAAAACGGCGGCGCGGTTACTTCCATTTTATGGAGCTTTCTTCATAACTATTATTCATTCACACTCGAAAGCGGTTAATTAAAAACCCACCGTTTAACCAGCGGTTTTAGTTTGGCTAAAGCCTAACAGCAAATTAACCGTTGGTTTATACGCAAATTCGTTCTGTTTATCCACTTCAAACAGTCAACCATAATCCTACCCCGCGCATGATGTTTCGTTTCAGAATTAGCGTTATTTCATAGCCATATGGAACGGTTTTATATGTACCGTTAAATTATTCGCGTGTTTCTATGAGGAATCAGCCCAAAAAATTCCACCCATTCACCGCGCGTTTTTGTGTTCATATAAAGCCGTTCCGTTTGCAAACGACGTTTTATAAGCACAGAGCGAAAGGGGCAAATTATGGCGGCAACACAAACAACGAACGTTAAGAGCTTGCGCGATATGCACGAACTAGTAACGGTTAGCCAAGTAGCCGAATGCATGCAGGTTTCGAAAGGCACCGTTTATAACCTCGTGAGGGAGGGCAAACTACCAGCCGTTAAGGTGCGCGGGAATATGATTCGATTAAACCGCGATGCAGTTTGCTCCTATTTCGGATTGTAGGGGGCGCGGCTATGGGTATAAACGAAACGGATAAACGCGCGGCTATGTTTATGGGGCAATGCCCGTTACCGTGGGTAAAACACGAAACCGCCAACGCCGCGAACCCTTGCATAGCGCAATTGATAAACCGCGAGGGATTCGAGGGATACGGGCGTTATTGGCGGCTTATAGAACTACTTTCAAGCAATTCTAACCACGCAATACCGAAACAAGGCGAGCGAAACTATAGGGCTTTAACAATCGGGCTTGGATTCGACACGTACGAAGAATTCGAAGAGTTCATTTCAACGCTTCAAGACCTCGAATTAGTTGTTTCAGATGGGCGCGAACGGCGATGTATTCCCACCGTCGATGAAGCGGCCTATACCGTCGGAATGGCTCGATACAACGGGCGCAAAGGCGGCAAGGCGGCGGCGCGAAACCGACAAGGCTAGACCCACACGAAAAGGGGCAAATAATGAGCGTAGAACGGCTAGGAGATGCCATAATCACAGCATCAATCATTAGCGTAAACGAAGAACGCGAAGCGTGTTTTGACTCTTTCAGCACTTGCGAAACCTATTTGCGAGAAGAAGCGGCGCAAGCCGCCCAGCTATTCGAAGATTTGGCACGGTTGCCGAACGATTTAGCTTTATGCGAACCCCTGCAAATGGACGCGAACCAGGAAGCCGAATTATGCGAAACATTCCGCGATATTCTTAAACATATCGGCATATTCGACGCAGACGAATTAGCAGAAGCAACGAACGTAGCAAGCGACGTATGCGGACGCGTTTACACTGACCCGATACGCTGCGACAGCGAAGAGCGGGCGGCGGTTATGCGGGCGTTAAACGAAATAGAATTGCCGTGCTTGTGGCTCACCGACTATAAAAACGGGGTATCTATCGGCGAAGCGTTGGCGGCGTGGTTGCGAGATAACTTTAGCGCGCCCTTTCAATTTTGGCGGCGGGCGGAAGAGTGCGAACTTAAGTGCTGCCTAGTCGGCACCGTAAGCACGTTGACCGACGATGAACTATCTAATTTGCTTTATGCGCCCAACCTCGAAAGGGTCATGAAGAATGCAGCGGCTACAGCTATGAATCAATGAACGAGTTTCGTATCGCGATTTTATTGAGCGAGCGAAAACGGATTGCAACCCCTACGGCGTTTCAACGAAAGTTCTTCAAGAAAGCCACCAACGCCGCGAGGGTTGCCCGCTATATGGCATTGTCCCAAAAGCACACTAAAAGGGACGGCGGCGGGAACAATTGATGAGTGCTCAAATCATCGCTATATCTGTATCTAAAACCGTCCCTTTATATACGTCTCTAATAGTGTTAGACTTTTTGGGACGGTACGAAAGGGGCAAACAATGCGGTTCGGCTATGCGCGAGTAAGCACGAAGGAACAGAATTTAGACCGACAACTAGACCAGTTGACGGCGGCGCGTGTTGACAGGATATTTAGCGACAAAATTAGCGGCGCGAAAGAGAGCCGCCCAGAATTGGACAAGCTACTGAGCACTCTTCGTGAGGGTGATACGGTAGTAGTGTGCAGCTATGACCGTTTAGCACGTAGCAGTAAGCAGCTATTCGACCTTGCGGAACGCTTTAGCGATAGCGGCGTTTCGCTTGTGTCGCTGAAAGAGGGTACGGACACCAGCACGCCGCAGGGGCGCTTTTTCTTTGCAATGTGCGCGGCTATGGCACAGTTTGAAAGAGAGCTTATTAGGGAACGCCAAGCGGAAGGGATAGCAGCGGCGAAAGCACGCGGACGCAGATTCGGCAGACCCGCTACCGACGCGGGCAAGATGGATACCGCTATAAGGCTCTATCAAAACGGCGGTTTATCGGTTGCAGAGATATGCGAACGCACGGGCGTAAGCCGCGCCCCGCTCTATCGAGAGATAAAGAAGCAAGGCATAACGCGCAAGCAGGCAAGCTAGAAACGATTTGATATAATTAATTCGCCCATAGCCGTACCAGGCTACAAAAGGCGGTTGCGGTTTCGTGTCGCAGCCGCCTTTTTGTTTGCGGTTGAACCGCTGCAAGCCGCTATTTTGCCCTATTAACAGCATTAACGATTAAGTACCCGCAAAAACCAGCAACACGCGGCATATCGTCGGAAAACGCCCTTAAAGAGAAAAAATGTAGCTAGTTTACTCGCATGGGTATTCGCCCGTAAAGACCACCCCAGTTTGAAAAAAATAAGCGCGTCCTTTTTTAACTTCCGTCCTTGGTGCCCTACCCCAGTACCCCAGTTTTTACAACGGGGGGGGTACCCGTGCCGCTACCATTCAAAAATCAATAGCCGAACACCATAGTTTGAAAACGATTCGCAAAACGTCGAAATTTGATACCACTTTGATACCAAGGCTGATACCACGCCCGATAGAAATAAAAAAGCAGGCCAGACTATTTACCGTCTGACCTGCTCTAATAAGCTGGTCGGGTTGACAGGATTTGAACCTGCGACCCCTTGACCCCCAGTCAAGTGCGCTACCAAACTGCGCCACAACCCGAACTTTCAAACTGCTGCTGTCCGAAGCAGCTCGTTTATAATACCAAAACCAGGAAAGCGCGCAAGGGGTAATTTCAAACTTTTTCGCAAATCATGAGAAAGTTCGCCCGCGCACGAGACCTGCGCTCGGCAACCTAGCGAAGATACTCCAACGCATGGTCGAGGATCACGTCAGCCAGCTTGTCCTTGGGCATGCTGGGCGTCTCGTCGATCTCGTCGGCGTCCACGAAGCACACGGCGTTGTCGTCGGTACCGAACGCCAGCCCCTCGCCCACTCGATTGGCAACGATGACGTCGGCGTTCTTCTTCACGAGCTTCGCCTGGGCGTTGGCGATGACGTTATCGGTTTCAGCGGCGAAACCCACCACAACCTGGTGCGGGCCTTTCTTCGCACCGAGCGTGGCCAGGATATCCGGGTTCTCGACCAACGTGATGGTGCCAAGGTCGGCGTCGGCCGCGCCCTTCTTCAACTTGTGGTCTGCAGCATGGGCTGGGCGCATATCGGCGACGGCTGCGGAGAACAACGCGATATCCGCAGAGGGGAACGCCTCTTCGCACGCCTGCAGCATCTCGAGCGCGGTGTTCACGTGCACCACATGGACGTCGGTGGGAGTGGGAATGGAAACCGGCCCGGTGATGAGCGTCACATCGGCGCCACGGCGGCGGGCCGCGCGCGCTATGGCGTACCCCGTCTTGCCGCTGGAACGGTTGGAGATATAGCGCACCGGGTCGATAGGCTCGACGGTGGGGCCGGCGGTGATCATGATATGCTTGCCCTCAAGGTCTTGCTTCACGCCCAGAACCTCGAGCGTGCGCGCGACGATGGCCGCAGGGTCGGCCAAACGGCCGCGTCCCACATCGCCGCATGCCAGATACCCTTCATCGGCCTCGACGAACACGGCGCCGCGGATGCCCAGCTTGCCGATGTTGTAGCGCGTAGCGGCCGCTTCGTACATGTGCACGTTCATGGCCGGCGCCAACACGAGCGGTGCGGTGCACGCAAGGGCCGTGGTGGTGAGCAGATCGTCGGCGATGCCGTTTGCAAGCTTGGCCAGAACGTTTGCCGTGCAAGGCGCGATGACGAAGGCATCGGCCTCCTCGGCAAGCGAGATGTGATGGATGGGATCGGTAGGGTCGTCGAACAGATCGACCGCCACCTTCTCATGGGTAAGCGATCGGAACGTGACGGGATCGACGAAATGCGTGGCATGCTCGGTCATGCAGACCTTCACGCGCACGCCGGCCTTTTGAAGGCCGCGGACGATCTCGCAGGATTTATATGCGGCGATACCGCCGGTTACACCCAGCAGCACCGTTTTCTGAGGTTTTGGAGCCTCGCTACTCATGATGATCCTTCCCGGTTAGATACGGTGCCAGCACATGCGCAAGCACCGAAGCATGCATCGGTGTGCCATTGAGGCACGGAACATACACGAATTCGCTCCCCTCGTACGAACGTCCGGCTTCCTCAACCGCCTGACGGTACCAGGGCACCAACTCGTAATCGATATCATAAAGGGTTTCCAGGCAATCTACGGCGAAATTTGGGCAAACCATGAAGACCCGACCCTGCCGCGCGCGTGCCCAACGCTCAAGAACCCCGCGCGTGAAAGGCTGAAGCCATTCTCGGCTTTTATCGAATCGGCAGTTATAGCTGATGGTCCATTGCGTACGGTCAAGGTGAAGCTTCCCCGCCACCGCCAAGGCGGTTGCGCCGGTCTGGGGCTCGTAGGTATCGCCCTGCTCGATATCCTTGATAGGGATGGAATGGTAGTTGAACAGCAGCCTGTCGCCCGCCTGCGCATCAAAGCCCGCAGCCGAAACGGCGTGCGCGACGGCTTCGATATAAGCGCTATCCATGCCATAGGACTCTACAAACGTCACCGGAGCCTGCCACGACAGCTCCGTCATGGCCGCAGCAACGCCATCCTTGACGCTCAGCGTGGTGGAGTGCGCGCTTTGCGGGTAGAGCGGGAGCACGATCACCTTCGCGCAGCCTTGTTCGCGAAGCGCAGCAAGGGCATCGCCGATTGTGTCCTCGCCATAGCTTTGCCCCACCTGAACGCGCACATCCATGCCCTCGCTGTGCAGGTGCTGCTCGAGCAGCACCCGAAGCTTGGCATGTTCAACATCGAATGGCGACCCGGCTTCCGTCCAGATCTTCTCATATTTCTTCCCGGACTTCACCGAACGCGCAGGCAGGATGAACAGGTGCAGGATCAACCACCAGGGTGCCTTGGCCATCGGCCGTATGCGCTCATCCATCAAAAATCTCCCCAAATACCTGCGCACATCATGCGGTTCAGGGCTTTTCGGCGTGCCCGTGTTCGCGAGCAACACGCCGATACGTGGGTTCTCACATGCCGTCATAGATAGCATCTCCAAACTTCACCTGCGAAAATAAGAAGGCGGCCTCTAAAGCCGCCTGAGATAACGCGCCTTACGGAAAGCACGTTACCAAATACTATAGGATGCCGAAATCCTCCAGATGGTGTACCGGAGCCGTCGGATGCGGGGCCTCGGCCAGCATCTCGAACACTTCCCTGCCCGCTTCGGTACGACCGCGGCTGCGAGAAGCAAGTTTATCGAGCACCGCCGCAAGATCATCGGTGAGATTATCGGCAAAGAACAGGTCCTCGCCCGTCATAGGCTGCGTGAACCCGACCTGGAAGGAATGCAGGAACTGACGGTCCAAACCGAAGTTGACATCGGCATCCTTAGGCGCGCCGGAGTTGTACACCGGATCGCCCACCAGCGGATGCTTCGCATACTGCATATGAACGCGGATCTGATGGGTCCTGCCCGTGTACAGCTTGCAGTCGATAAGGGTGTAGCCGTTGTCACGCGGACCATGCTCGAAGCGCTCGAGCACGCGGAAGGTGGTAAGGGCGTCTCGAGCTGAAGGGCACTCGCGGACAGCCATGCGCGTGCGCTCGTTGAGGGAACGCGCGATAGGCGCATCGATCATGCCGGTATCGTGCGGGATGACGCCGTGCACGAGCGCAAGATAGCGGCGATCGACCGCACGGTCGCGGATATCGGCCATAAGCGCCAAACCGGCGGCATCGTTTTTTGCGGCCAGCATAAGGCCCGTGGTGTCGCGGTCAAGGCGATGCACGATGCCGGGGCGATCGCTTTCGCCCTGGACGTTGCACAGGTGCTCGACGCCGCAATGGTAGACCAGGGCATTGACCAACGTGCCATCGGCATGATCGACCGACGGATGGCACACAAGCCCCGCCTGCTTGGAAATGACGAGCACGTCGTCGTCCTCATAGCGGATATCGAGCGGGATGGCCTGGCCCTGCACGGGACCCTGCTCGGGGGCATCCGGCACTTCGTACACCACCGTATCGCCTGCACACAGCGTATGTTTTTTGGCGACGGTGGCGCCGTTGACGTACACCGCGCCATCTTCCGCGGCACGGGCCGCCGCGCTGCGGCTGGGATACAGCCCGCGTGCGGCCAACACGGCGTCGATGCGCGAACCGGCATCCTCGGCGCAGGCGGTATAGCTTTTCAGCGCGCCCATCTAACGCACCTCCTCATGATGTCGCTCGCGGACGATCCATCCGATTAAAAACAAGGCAAGACCGCAGGTCACGCCGATATCGGCGATGTTGAACACGGGGAAATCCATGAAGCTGAGGTCGATGAAGTCCACCACGTAGCCCAGGGCGAAGCGGTCGATGGCGTTGCCTATCCCCCCGCCGATGACAAGCCCCAGCCCGATAAGCTCGGGCCAGCTGATGCGGGCGCGCTCATGCACCGCGAACGCCGCAAGCGCAGCGCACATGACGATGGAGAACACGCCCAGGGCAACCGTGGCGCCCGAGAACATGCTCCAGGCGCCGCCGGTATTGTGTACAAGATGCAGCCTGAACAAACCAGCTATGGAATCGGACAGGACGCTGCCCGCGGCATGGGCGTTCATGCACGACTTGACCGCCTGATCCAAGACAATCCAACAAAGGGCCAAAGCACCCATAGCTCCCAAGCGAAGCGCCTGGGAGCGCACCGAAGGCGCGGGGCCGGCGCATACCGCGTCGGCCCCTTCGCTTCCAGCGATGTTCATAGGTTCATGCTGGGTCAAACCGTTTACTCCTCGGTGAAGCCGATGGCATCGAGGGCGTCGCCGCAGCGCTGGCACACATCCGCGTGGTTGGCGTTGCCGCCGAGCTCGCGATAGTTCCAGCAACGCGGGCACTTGTCGCCCTCGGCGGGCTTGACCTCGCATGCAAGCTCGTCGCCTGCGGCGAACGTCACGCCGGACACGATGAACAGCTCTTCGAACACGAAGGCGTCGAAGGCGGAAAGCGCATCGAGGGTTGCCTGCGGAGCGGTAACCGAAACGGTGGCTTCCTGGCTCTTGTTGATGATCTTGGCGCCGCGAGCATCCTCAAGCGCCTTGGTGACCACGTCGCGCACCTCGAGGGCGCCGCCGAATGCGGCGAGCACCTTCTCCTCGGCCTGCTTGCCCGGAAGCGCGGGCACGAAGTCGGCGCGATGCGGCCAGCCGGCCAGCTGCACGTTGCACACGCGGCCTTCGCGGTTGCGCATGGCCTCGGGATAGCACTCCCACACCTCATCGGCCGTGAACGACAGGATGGGCGAAAGCACGCGCACGAGCACTTCCAGGATGTTGAACAGCACCGTCTGCACGGCACGGCGGCGCGGGCTGTCGGGCGACTCGGAGTACAGGCGGTCCTTCGTGACGTCCATGTACACGCTGGACAGGTCGTTGACGAAGTCGTAGACGGCACGATAGACGCCGTTGAACTTGAAGCTGTCGTAGGCCTGCTCGACGTCGGCGAGCAGCTGGGCGGTCTTGGCCATCATGTACTGATCGATGGGCTCGAGGTCATCCCAGTTGGAAACCGCGTTCTCCTGATCGTCGAAATCGGACAGGTTGCCCAGCAGGAAGCGGAACGTGTTGCGGAAACGGCGATACGCGTCGGAGACCTGCTTCAAGATGTTGTCGGAGATGGACACGTCCTGCGCGTAATCGGCGGATGCGACCCACAGGCGCAAGACATCGGCGCCCCACTTGCTGGTGACATCGGCCGGGTCGACGCCGTTGCCCAGGGACTTGGACATCTTGCGACCCTGCTCATCGACGGTGAAGCCGCACGACAGGATGTTCTTATACGGTGCGCAGCCATATGCGCCCACGCTGGTGAGCAGGCTGGATTGGAACCAACCGCGGTGCTGGTCGGAGCCTTCCAGGTACATATCGGCCGGGAACGTCAGGCCCTCGTCTGCGCGGTGCTTGAGCACGCTGGTGTGCGTGACGCCGGATTCCCACCACACATCGAGGATGTCCTTCTCGGGAACGAGCTCGGTGCAGCCGCACTTCTCGCAGTGCGTGCCATGCGGCAGGTACTCGCTAGGCTTCTTGGTGAACCAGGCGTCGGCGCCCTCTTCGTAGAACAGCTTGATGACGGCATCGAACGTTGCCTCGTTGGCCACGGTCTCGCCGCACTTGGCGCACTTGAACACGGGGATGGGCACGCCCCAGCTGCGCTGGCGCGAGATGCACCAGTCGGGACGGTCCTGCACCATGGAGCCGATGCGGTTGACGGCCCAGCTAGGATAGAAGGTCACATCGCGCTCGATGGCGTCCATGGCCTTGCCGCGCAGGCCGTTCTCTTCCATGGAGACGAACCACTGGTCGGTGGCTCGGAAAATGACGGGCTCATGGCAGCGCCAGCAATGCGGGTAGCTGTGGCTGATCTTGCGCGCAGCCACGAGCGTGCCCTGCTCGCGCAGCCAATCGATGATGACAGGGTTGGCGTCGTCGGTATCCAGACCCGCGAACGGACCGGCATCCTCGGTGAGCACGCCGTTGTCGTCAACGGGCATGAGGATGGGGATATCGAACTGCAGGCCCACCAGGTAGTCGTCCTGGCCATGGCCCGGAGCGGTATGAACGCAGCCGGTACCGGAATCGAGCGTGACATGGTCGCCGTAGATGATCTTGCCCTTGAGGTCCTGACGGATGGGGCAGGTATAGGTAAGGCCGCACAGCTCGGTGCCCTTGAGCACGACGGGCTGACCGTCCTGGCCGCACACCAGCGCGTAATCCTCCCAGCCGGCGATCTCGGCGACTTGCCCGACGAGCTCCTTGGCGAAGATGACGTTGCTGCCGTCGACTTGGACCATGACGTAGTCGGCGTCGGGCATCAAGCATACGGCAGCGTTGGCCGGAAGGGTCCACGGCGTGGTGGTCCAGATAAGCACGTAGGCATCGCCGGTGGCGCCGGCGGCCTCGAAGATGCCAGGCATGGCGTCAAGCTTGAACTTCACGTAAACAGACGGGGAGACCTCGTCGGAGTATTCGATTTCCGCCTCGGCCAGAGCCGTGTGGCACTTCTTGCACCAGTGGATGGGCTTGCGGCCGCGATACACCTGGCCCTTGAGGTACATGTCGCGGAAGATCTCGACGTTGCCGGCCTCGAAATTGGGGATATAGGTGAGGTACGGATGATCCCAGTCGGCGTTGACGCCAAGGCGCTTGAAGCCGTCACGCTGGATACCGACGTACTTCGTTGCCCACTCGCGGCACAGACGGCGCAGCTCGGGCTGCGGCGTTTCCTTCATCTTATCGGGGCCCAGGGTGACCTCGACCATATGCTCGATAGGCTGGCCGTGGCAGTCCCAACCCGGCACGTACGGGGTGAAGTAACCGCGCTGAGCATGGCTTTTGTTCACGAAGTCCTTCAGCACCTTGTTGAAGGCATGGCCGATGTGGATGGGGCCGTTGGCGTAAGGCGGGCCATCGTGCAGGACGAAGGGCTTACCGTCCTTGTTCTTCTCGAGAACCTGTTCGTAGATGTGCTCCTGCTCCCACTTCTCAAGCCTTTTCGGCTCGGATGCCGGCAGGTTGCCTCGCATCGGGAAATCCGTCTGCGGGAGATTCATGGTGTTCTTGTACGTGTTCGCCACGAGATCGCGCCTTCCTTTGCCTAACTATGCCCAGACGGCGCATGCCGTCCTTGCTTATAAACCCGATTAGTATATAGGAAACCAGCGGCAACGAAACGCACGCAGGGCACATTCCGAAAAAGCACTCAGAGAAAACGCGGTACCGTTCGTTGCGGTAGCGCAGCGATATGGTTTCGTAAGGTTATACTGTTACAGACCATTAAGCCGAATACGGGGCGATGCGCCGTATGCGCCGCATCGAATCCAAGGGTTTTGCGACGTCTCACCCCGCAGACGAGCAACCTGTTACGAAAGGCACGACCATGAACCGAAGCTTTGAGATAGTCACCGACTCCTGCTGCAACCTTACCGAGGAAACCATCGACCGCTACGAGCTGCACGTGCTGCCGCTCACGTTTATGGCCGATGGCGACGACACGGTGTATCGCAGCTATCTCAAAGGCGAGAAGACCGACCTTTCGCAGTTCTACGCCATGATGCGAGAGGGAAAGGTGTTCCGCACCTCGCTTCCCAACCTTGCCGATACCGAGAAGCTGTTCCGCAGCTTGCTCGATCAAGGAAGGGACATCCTGTACCTAGGCTTTTCCAGCGGCCTATCGGGCACCTATGAGGCCACCGAGCTGCTTGCGAAGCAATTACGCGAGGAATATCCGCAGCGCAAGCTGCTGACGGTCGACACGCTGGCGGCCTCGGGCGGCCAAGGCCTTTTAGTATGGCATGCATGCCAGCACGCCGAGCAGGGCGAGGACATCGAAGAGGTGCGCGATTGGACGGAGGCGAACAAGCTTCACCTGGCGCACTGGTTCACCGTCGATGACCTCATGTTCCTGTGGCGCGGCGGCCGCGTCTCGAAGACGAGCGCCTGGGCCGGTACGCTGCTCAACATCAAACCGGTCATGCACGTAGACGACGCGGGACACCTTGTTCCCCTGGAGAAGGTGCGCGGCCGCAAGAAGTCGCTGTCCGCATTGCTCGACCACATGGAGCGTACCGCCACGGCGCCGATTGCTGAGCAAACGGTGTTCATCACCCATGGCGATTGCATTGACGACGCGAAATGGCTCGAGAAGAAGATCAGCGAGCGTTTCGGCGTCCAAGATGTCCGCATCAACTACGTCGACCCCGTCATCGGAGCTCATTCCGGCCCGGGCACCATGGCGCTGTTCTTCCTAGCATCGGGCCGCGACTAAGCGCACGTCCGATACAAAATAGCACGCCCAAACCTGATTGCCCGCTCCGCGCGAACCGAAATCCGAAACGTCTGCCTCGCCTTGCTTGATCGACAAGCGACCGCGCAAAGCAAATAGACGAACGACGGGTCTCTTGCGGCAGCGCGACGTTCCCCGATAGGCCGTCGATCGCATAGCTGGCACAGACGTGAAGAAGGCTCCCCGCGGGGAGCCTTCTTCATAAGGAGTATGTTTGCGGCATTATGCGAGCATGACCTGCGCGCACAGGAGGATACCGCCGAACACCAACGTGAACACCACGATGGGCCACACGAACTTGAACCACTTGGAGTACTTCATATCCAACATGGTCAGGGTTGCCAAAACCAGGCCGGTCGGTGCGAGGTAGAGCATCGCGTACTGACCCCACTGATAAGCGCAGACGATGGAGTAGCGATCGATGCCGACCGTATCGGCCAGGGGAGCCATAATGGGCATTGCCAGAACGGCCAGACCGGAGGAAGACGGGACCACGAAGCCGAGCAGGAAGAACAGCAGCATCATGATCAGGATGAATGCCGGGCCTGCCATGCCCTGAACCGCGTTGGAGGACCAGAACAGGAGCGTGTCGGAGATCAGACCCTCTTCCATGATCAGGTTGATGCCGCGAGCCAGGCCGATGATCAGGGAAACGCCGACCAGCGAGGATGCACCGTTGATGAACGCGTTCACCACGGTCTTCTCGTCGGTACCCGAGATGAACATGATGATGATCGAGATGGCCAGGAACATAGCGGCCATCTGCGGGAACCACCAGTGCAGGTTCATGACACCGTAGACCATCAGGACGAAGGCGGCGATGAACAGCACCAGGATGGCCTTCTTGCGCAGGCTGAAGCCCTCTGCGTGAGCTGCGGCGGTCTCGCCACGCTCAACGCTGAACAGCTGGGCGAAGTGCTCGCGATCCTCATAGGTGTAAGAAGCCTCGGGATTGGCCTTGATCTTCTTGCAGTACCAGTACAGGTAGCTGATGACCACGATGGCGCCCACGATGCAGCCGCCGACGCGCCACTCGAAGCCCTCCATGAAGTTGATGCCCGCTGCGTTCGAGGCGATAACGACGCTGAACGGGTTGATCGTGGAGAACGTGGTGCCCATGGAACCGGCCAGGAAGATAGCGCCGACGCATACGATGGAGTCGTAGCCGAGCGCTAGGAACACCGGTACCAGGATCGGGTAGAACGCCACCGCTTCCTCTTCAAGGCCGCAGGACGTGCCGCCGAGCACCATGAGCAAAGCCACCAGGAACACGAGCAAGAACTCATGACCCTTGGTCTTTTTCGTCAAGGCCATCAGACCGGACTCGAACGCGCCGGTTGCGTTGACCACGCCGATCAGACCGCCGAGCACCAGGATGAACACCATGATGTCGACGCCGTCGATCGTGCCGGATACCATTGCCTGCGTAACATCGGCAATGCCCTTGGGCTGAGCCTGGAGCTGCTCATAGGTACCGGGGATCGAAATGGCCTTCGTGATGGACCCACCGGTGAACTGCTCGATGTCGATCTGCACGCCGAGCTGATCGAGTTCTTCTTGCGTAGCGGGAACCTCGCTCAGCTCGCCTTGCGGGTTCGTGACCGTGAGCACATTGGAATCGGCCACGTACTGAAGCTTGGCGTACTGTCCTGCCGGCACGAACCATGTTGCGATAACCGCGATGATGGTCAAGACGAACAGGATGGTGAACGCTGTCGGGAAACTAAGCTTCTTCCTCTTCTTCTCCTTCACCACGGGCCCGCCTGCGGAGTCGACGGCAGCGGCCTCGGTAGACATATGCACCCCCCCTTTCATGGAGTTCCGGATTCTCATCCGGTATAGCGTTGTCGCAGCTTCCGCGTCCTGCTTGGCTCAGTTCGCTTGGCTGCGAGCGACTTGCGCCCGTCTTGTTCGGGCTGACCACATCTTTGTCAGGTTTAGCCGTATACCGCCAGAGGAAAGCTGGGTATATACCCAGGTATAAACCGG
>ERZ1034913.579-NODE-579-length-28165-cov-8.166809_pt1 | contig 28165 bp, 19 predicted proteins | sample MGYA00520697_ERZ1034913 | MGnify/ENA primary metagenome ERZ1034913 (study PRJEB33766, sample SAMN09781786) | gut metagenome | biome: gut microbiome | host: Homo sapiens | place: Madagascar | study: EMG produced TPA metagenomics assembly of the PRJNA485056 data set...
ATTTATATATTGACCCATCAGTAATGAGCTATGCCCTGCAATTTGTTGTTGCCGGTGTTGTTACCGTGGGCGCAATAGTCGGCATTGTTGTCAGAAAAACAAAGAAGAAAATAAAAAAGACACTCAATATAGAAGAAAAAAAAGAAATTGAGGACGATATTGTTGATTTTTCCGACTCGGCAAGTGAGAACGGACAAGACAAATAATATCGCTCAAATCAAATTGAAATCCGCCAAGCGACACATTGCAAACAATGCCAATTGCTTTTTACAATATGTCCTTTGGCGGATTTTATTATGGCAAGTAACGCACAGTTTAATTTTTTACAAAGTAAAAGCCTGTCGGCGCTTGGCGCCGACAGGCTTTGTTTTGCTGTATATTATTTGAAAAACAAATAACTGTTTTAAGCGATTAGTCCATTTCTGCAATAGCAGCCTGAGCGGCAGCAAGTCTTGCAATCGGAACTCTGAACGGTGAGCATGATACATAATCAAGACCGATCTTGTGGCAGAACTCAACAGATGAAGGATCGCCGCCGTGCTCACCGCAGATACCGCAGTGGAGTGAAGGACGGGTAGCCTTACCGTTTTCAACAGCCATCTTCATAAGCTGACCAACGCCAACCTGATCAAGCTTTGCAAACGGATCGTTTTCAAAGATCTTCTTGTCATAATAAGCATCAAGGAACTTACCTGCATCGTCACGGCTGAAGCCGTAAGTCATCTGAGTAAGGTCGTTAGTACCGAAGCAGAAGAACTCAGCTTCCTTAGCGATATCGCCTGCTGTAAGAGCAGCACGAGGAATCTCGATCATAGTACCAACTTCATACTTCATATCAATGCCTGCTGCTGCGATTTCCTCATCGGCAGTTGCAACAACAATATCCTTAACATACTTAAGCTCTTTAGTGTCGCATGAAAGCGGGATCATAATTTCAGGAGCAACTGTCCAATCAGGATGAGCCTTTTGAACATTGATTGCTGCACGAATTACGGCTCTTGTCTGCATCTTTGCAATTTCAGGATATGTAACTGCAAGACGGAGACCACGGTGACCCATCATTGGGTTGAACTCGTGAAGAGAAGCGATGATAGCTTTAATATCCTCTACAGACTTGCCTTGAGCCTTTGCAAGTTTCTCAATGTCAGCCTCTTCTGTAGGAACAAACTCATGAAGCGGAGGATCAAGGAAACGGATAGTAACCGGGCAACCCTCAAGTGCTTCGTAAAGCTTTTCAAAGTCGCCCTGCTGATAAGGAAGAATCTTATCAAGAGCAGCTTCTCTCTCTTCTACTGTGTCTGAACAAATCATTTCACGGAATGCAGCGATTCTGTCTTCCTCGAAGAACATATGCTCTGTACGGCAAAGACCGATACCTTCTGCACCAAGCTCTCTTGCTTTCTTTGCATCTGCAGGAGTGTCGGCATTTGTGCGAACCTTGAGCTTTCTGTACTTGTCAGCCCAGCCCATAATTCTGCCGAATGTGCCTGCGATTTTAGCGTCAACAGTCGGGATAACACCGTCATAAATGTTACCGGTTGAACCGTCGATTGAAATGTAGTCGCCCTCGTGGAATTCCTTGCCTGCGAGAGTGAACTTCTTGTTTTCTTCATCCATATTGATGTCGCCGCAACCTGATACACAGCATGTACCCATACCACGGGCAACAACGGCAGCGTGTGATGTCATACCGCCGCGAACGGTAAGAATACCTTGAGCGGCCTTCATACCTGTAATATCCTCTGGTGATGTTTCAAGACGAACAAGGATAACCTTCTCGCCCTTTTCGTTCCAAACCTCTGCGTCCTCAGCTGTGAATACAACCTTACCGCAAGCAGCACCCGGAGATGCGCCGAGACCCTTGCCCATAGGAGTTGCTTTCTTAAGAGCAGCAGCATCGAACTGTGGGTGAAGGAGTGTGTCAAGGTTACGAGGATCAATCATAGCAACAGCTTCAGCCTCAGACTTGTGACCCTCATCTACGAGGTCGCAAGCGATTTTGAGAGCAGCCTGAGCAGTTCTCTTACCGTTACGGCATTGAAGCATATAAAGCTTTTTGTTTTCAACTGTGAATTCCATATCCTGCATATCATGATAGTGATTTTCGAGGATGTCGCAAACCTTAATGAAGTCTGCATAAGCTTCAGGGAATTCTTTTTCCATTTGAGCGATCGGCATAGGAGTACGAACACCTGCAACAACATCTTCGCCCTGTGCGTTGATGAGGAACTCACCCATAAGCTTGTTTTCACCGGTTGCAGGGTCACGAGTGAATGCAACGCCTGTACCTGAATTGTTGTTTAAGTTACCGAATACCATAGGCATTACATTAACTGCAGTACCCCATGAATACGGAATATCGTTATCACGACGATATACATTTGCACGAGGGTTGTCCCATGAACGGAAAACAGCCTCGATAGCGAGCTTGAGCTGCTCAACAGGGTCTGACGGGAAGTCTTCGCCGAGCTGCTTCTTGTACTCTGCCTTGAACTGCTCTGCAAGGTCCTTGAGGTCTGCTGCTGTCAAATCAACATCGTATTTAACGCCCTTTTCCTCTTTCATCTTGTCGATGAGTTGTTCAAAATACTTCTTGCCTACTTCCATAACTACATCAGAGAACATCTGGATGAATCTTCTGTATGAGTCATATACGAAACGCTCGAAAGCAGGATCTGAGTTGCCTGCGATCATAGCAGCAACTACATCGTCATTAAGACCGAGGTTAAGGATTGTATCCATCATGCCCGGCATAGAAGCTCTTGCGCCTGAACGAACAGATACAAGGAGCGGATTTGTGTGATCGCCGAACTTTTTGCCATTGATCTCTTCCATCTTGGCAACGCCCTGCATAACCTGACCCATAATTTCGTCATTGATCTTGCGGCCGTCTTCGTAATACTGAGTACAAGCCTCGGTAGTTACAGTGAAGCCCTGCGGTACAGGAAGACCGATTTTAGTCATCTCTGCAAGGTTTGCACCCTTACCGCCAAGCAAGTTACGCATGGTCATGTCGCCTTCTTCAAACATGTAAACCCATTTGTTTGCCATTTGTGAGTTACCTCCATTAAATAATATACAAATTTTGGTTTATGCTAAAGGGATAAACACACTTCTTCAGCATAATGCAACAGTATTGTAACACACGGCGAATAAAAATACAAACATTTTTTGTTAATTTTGGTGTTATTGGGTAAAATATATTGAAAAATTTTTTATTTTGTTGCATAATTAGTGTATCAAACTAAAAATTATCAATTTTTTTATAAATATTTAAGGAGTAAAGCTATGAAATCGGCAATTATTCTTGCAGGCGGCAAAGGCACGCGAATGAAAAGCGACAACCCAAAGGTAATGTGCGAGGTTATTTTTGAACCGATGATAAACCATGTTGTCAGAGAGGTTAAGCGCGCAGGAGTTGAGAGCATTTGCGTAATCACGGGATATAAGCACGAAATTGTTGAAAACTATCTTAAGACAATTGACGAAAACATTGCGACCGCACTTCAGGAGCCGCAACTCGGCACGGGTCACGCCGTAATGCAGGCAAGGGAGTTTATAAAGCAACACGAGGGCGACGATGTTTTGATTTTGAACGGCGACGGTCCGCTGATGGATGCCGAAACAATCAACAAGGCATACGATTATCACAAAAAAAACAAAAATGCGATAACACTTGTCAGCGCGATTGTTGAGGACACAAACGGCATCGGCCATATCAAGCGCGACGAAAACGGCACGCTTTTGAGAATTGTGGAGCACAAGGACGCAACAGACGAGGAAAAGAAAATCAGCGAATCAAACGCAGGCACATATTGGTTTGACGCCAAAGAACTGCTCTATGCGCTTGACAACATCACAAACAACAATGTTCAAAACGAGTATTATTTGACCGACAGCCTTGAAATTTTAATCGCAAAAGGTTGCAACGCAGGCGCATATATCTGTGAAAACAACGAAACCGTTTTGGGAGCAAATGACAGAAAACAGCTTAATATTTTGAACAATATTATGCGCAGAAACATCAACGACAGGCATATGCTCAACGGTGTTGATATTCCATGCACCGACGGCGTTATGATAGGTGCAGATGTTGAAATCGGCAACGGCACAAGAATTTTGCCAAATACAATCATAATCGGAAAAACCGTAATCGGCGAAAATTGCACAATCGGGCCGAATTCATACATTGATTCGTCTGTTATCGGCAACGATGTTGTACTTGACAACAGCAAAATTCTTGACTCGACAATCGAGGACGGCGCAGACTGCGGTCCGTTTGTCAAGGTAAGAGCAAAATCGGTGCTCAAAAAGGGCGTGCACATAGGCAACTTTGTCGAGGTGAAAAACTCAATCGTCGGCGAAGGCACAAAGAGCGCACACCTGACATATATCGGCGACAGCGATGTGGGCTCGGGCGTTAATTTCGGCTGCGGCACCGTCACCTGCAACTATGACGGAAAAAACAAGACCCGTTGCACAATCGGCGACGGCGCATTTATCGGTTGCAACACAAATCTTATCGCACCGGTTAATGTCGGCGACAGGGCATACATTGCCGCAGGCTCAACCATTACGGACGATATTCCGGGCGACGCATTATCGATTGCAAGAGCAAGACAGGTAAATAAGGAGGGTTGGGTTACCGAGAAAAAACCCTATAAAGAAAAGTAATGAAAAGAGAAAAAGTTTGCAAAATTTTTTGCATTATTCTTTCAATTGTGATTATTGCGGCATCGTTTGCCGGATGCAGTGAAAAATCAAACGGCTCTGACGATGAAAGCAAAACCACAACCACCACAACTACAACAACCACTACCACCACTACGGAAAATTTGGAAACAACATTTCCCGAAACGGCAACACAAAAGGTATATGAGGGCTTGAAAAAGGACGCCGACGGCGATTATCCCTACAAACTTGCCGAATACACCTCGACATATGCCGCAAGCAATAAAACAAGAACGGAAAACCTAAAGGTTTCGGCAGACAAAATCAATAACATTTGTATTCCCGAAGAGAAGGTATTTTCGTTTAACCAAACTGTCGGCAAGCGCACCGTTACGGCAGGCTACGAGTCGGCAAAGGTAATCAAGGACGGCGAATTTGTTGACGGGCTCGGCGGCGGAGTGTGTCAGGTCAGCTCAACAATTTTTGAGTGCGTTTTGCGCGCAAATGTTGAAATTGTGGCACGCACAAACCACACGCTTGAAATAGGATATGTTCCGCTCGGCGGCGACGCAACCGTGCAGTGGAACAGCAAGGATTTCAAATTCAAAAACACGCTCGGCACGGATTTGCGTCTGAAAATGACATGCTCCGGTGGCAAACTCACCTGCTCCGTTTGGTCAAAGAAAAAGATTGATGTCGGCGATGTGAAAATAAAAATCACCTCGTCAAACGGCTCTTACACCCTGACAAGAACAGTAAACGGCAAGCAAAATTACCGCACAACAAGCAAATATAAAAAAGCAAAATGATTTAGGGGCGAACTGTGTTCGCCTCTTTTTTATGCACATATATTTTCATTGGTTTCATTATACATATATAAATTAACCATTAACAAGGGAAAATCATGATAGGTGCTGCAAACAAAAAAGCGACGAAAACCGTCGCTTTTGCTTTGTCTTATATTACTGTATAATAGGTATAATCAAAAATCGAGTTCACAGCGCAGCTCGTCACGATTCCTGCCGAGAACGAATGCAAGCTCGTCAACCACAACACTGATACAGCCGCGCAAAAATCTTTCGTCGGTTGCGTAAAGGCGCTTTCCGAGTGCTTTTTGCTTTTCCTCATGGTCTTTGATTGCTTTGATAAGGTGCACTTTTTCCTTGCGTGTGCCGCTTTTATAGATTTTGTCAAACAATTGCTTACGCTCGCTTGGATTTGTTATCCATTCAAGCGGATCTGCGGTTTTGACATATTCGCACAAATCAAGCGCCTCGCTTTTTGTGAGCGACGGATTGATATGCACCTTTTCGCTGTCGTAATCCTGCGGTATGTAATAGGTTGACATTTCATCAAAAATCGGCACTAATACAAAATAATTTCGTTTGTCGCGATCAAAAACTTTTTCCTCTACATCAGTAATTCTGCAAATTCCTTTGGTTGAATACACTACACAATCGCCGATTTTTAATTTATCGTGTGACACGATTTTCCCTCCTTTTAAATTAAGACACTTATACCTGTCTTATATATTATACCACATTTGTATAAAAAATGTAAGGATAAAATTTCGGCTTTATTTATGATATTGACAAGCACTGCGGAAAAATATAAAATATTAATCAGCAAAACTTATTACGGAGCAAAAAAATGAGCGAATTTAAAGTAATTGAAATAAAAAAATCTGTTTTTGAAAACAACGACCGCGAGGCTGACAAGGTCAGAGAACAGCTTAAAAAGGACAGAACCTTTTTGCTCAACCTTATGTCATCGCCGGGCTCGGGAAAAACAACAACACTTAAAGCAACAATCGCCGCACTTAAAAATGAATACAAAATCGGCGTAATGGAGGCTGACATTGACTCTGATGTTGACGCAAAAGCAATCAGCGAAACCGGCGCAAAATCAATCCAGCTTCACACGGGCGGAATGTGCCACCTTGACGCAGGAATGACAAAACAGGGGCTTGAAAGTTTTGACGCAAACGAGCTTGATTTTGTTGTGCTTGAAAATGTTGGCAACCTTGTCTGCCCTGCCGAGTTTGATACGGGCGCAAGCAAAAACGCAATGATTTTGTCAGTGCCGGAGGGCGACGATAAGCCGCTTAAATATCCGCTTATGTTCACCGTCAGCGATGTTGTTTTGATTAATAAAATCGACACGAAATCGGTCTTTGATTTTGATGACGAGGCAGTGGTTAAGAGAATCAAAAAGCTCAACCCGAATGCCGAAATATTTTTTATTTCTGCCAAAACGGGCGAGGGAATCGACGCTTGGGCAGATTGGCTCAGACGCGAAATTGACACATGGAATAAATAATGCACGAATTGGGGCTTGTTTATCAGGTTGTAAAAGCGGTTGACGAGGTTAAAGCGGAACAAAATCTGACCGAAGTCGACACCATAACGCTTGAAGTCGGCGAAATGACGGATGTTGTGCCGAAATATCTTGAAGAGGCGTGGGAGGTTGCGCGACATTCAACCGATTATCCGAACGCCAAAATGATTGTTGAAGTAATTGAGGCGCAGGCGCGTTGCAAATCATGCGGCAAAACGGATTTTGTGCGCAATATCGGGTTTGAGTGCCCAGTCTGCAATTCAACCGATTTTGAAATCCTTTGCGGAAAAGAATTTAATATAAAAAGCATAACGGCAAAATAACAAACCGACACGATGCGTGTAATGCGCAATGTGTCGGTTTGTTGTTATATTATATTACATTAATATATGCACACGCCGTAGGGGCGACAATGTCAAAGCAAAAAAACAAAAGCGACGATTTCTCGTCGCTTTTTGATGTGATTTTATTTCTTTGCGCGATTTTCGGCTTTAAGTCGCAATTCCTTGTTGAGAATTGTTTTTCTGAGACGAATTGATTGAGGAGTGACCTCCAAAAGCTCATCATCAGCCAAAAATTCCATGCTTTGTTCGAGCGAAAGTGTTGTCGGCGGAACAAGTTTTAGCGCTTCGTCCGAGCCACTTGCACGAGTGTTTGTGACATGCTTTTTCTTGCAGACATTGCAAACAATATCCTCGTCCTTTGCGCATTCGCCGACAATCATACCCTCGTAAACCTCTACGCCGGGGCCTACAAAAAGTCTGCCTCTGTCCTGAGTGTTCCAAAGGCCGTAGCCTGTTGTTGTGCCTGTTTCGTGAACAACGATTGAGCCGCGACTTCTTGTTTGAATTTCGCCCTTATACGGCTCATAGCCGCTGAAAAGCTGATTCATAATGCCGTTGCCGTTTGTGTCGGTAAGAAATTCACTTCTGTAGCCGATGAGTCCCCTTGACGGAATTTTAATCTCAAGGTGAGTCATACCGGTTGAGCGAGTGTCCATATTTTGAATTTCGCCCTTGCGTGAGCAAAGTTTTTCCATAACAGAGCCGACATATTCCTCCGGCACCTCGATAATCGCAATTTCCATAGGCTCAAGTGTTTCGCCGGTTTTTGAGTCCTTTTTAAAGATAACCTGCGGACGCGAAACCTGAAATTCATAATTTTCGCGGCGCATTGTTTCAATAAGAATAGAAAGATGAAGCTCGCCTCTGCCCGAAACCTTAAAGGTGTCCATTGAATCGGTTTCTTCAACGCGCATTGAAACATTTGTTTCAACCTCTTTGAAAAGTCTGTCGCGGAGGTTACGCGAAGTGACATATTTGCCCTCTCTGCCTGCAAACGGAGAATCGTTGACGATGAAGTTCATGCTTATTGTAGGCTCGTCAATTTTAACAAACGGAAGCGGCTCGATGCAGTCGGGGTCGCACGCTGTTTCGCCGATATTAAGGTCGGGGATTCCGGCAACGCAAACAAGGTCACCGAATGTTGCCTCTTGGCACTCAACTCTTTTGAGTCCCTCAAACTGATAAATTTTTGAAAATCTTACATTCTCCTGCGTGCCGTCCTGCCTGCAAAGAACATAAGGATTGCCGTGCTTAATTGTGCCCCTTTGAACTCTGCCGACGCCGATTCTGCCAACATAATCGTCATACTCGAGCGAGCAGAAAAGGATTTGTGCAGGTCCCTCGGGGTCGCCGCTCGGTGACGGAATGTTTTCAAGAATTGCGTCGAGAAGCGGACGCATATCGCCCGAGCGCACATTCGGGTCGAGGCTTGAATAGCCGTCTCTTGCGCTTGCGTAAACAACAGGGAAGTCGATTTGGTCATCGTCGGCGCCAAGCTCGATAAACAAGTCGAGCACCTCGTCTACAACCTCTTCGGGTCTTGCGCCCTCACGGTCAACCTTGTTGACTACAACGAGCGGTGTTTTTTTGAGCGCGAGTGCCTTTTTAAGCACAAATCTTGTTTGCGGCATACAGCCCTCGAACGCATCGACAAGGAGCAAAACGCCGTCAACCATTGTCAAAATACGCTCAACCTCACCGCCGAAATCGGCGTGACCCGGGGTGTCAACGATATTGATTTTTGTGTCCTTATAATGGATAGAAGTGTTTTTTGAAAGAATTGTGATTCCGCGCTCTTTTTCAAGATCATTTGAATCCATAACCCTTTCCTGCACCACCTCGTTGTCACGGAAAATGCCGCTTTGATGGAGCATTTCGTCAACGAGTGTTGTTTTGCCATGGTCAACATGGGCGATGATTGCAATGTTTTTAATATTCTTTCTTTCTGCCAATTTTCTCACCTTGATTATTTCTTTTTATTAAATGTGTCACGCATTGCAACTGTTTTGTTGAATACGATTTTTCCGTCTGTTGTGTCCTTGTCGGTGCAGAAAAAGCCGATGCGCATAAACTGATATTTGTCGCCCGGTTTTGTATCGGCAAGCGATTTTTCGCAATAAGCCTCAACCTCTACGAGAGAATCGGGGTTGAGATTATCCTCAAACGAGCTGACGCCTTCCTCGTCGCTCGGGTTTTCAACATCAAAAAGTCTGTCATACATTCTGACAGTCGCTTTAACATTGTCTGCTGCGGAAACCCAATGAATTGTGCCGCGCACCTTTCTTCCGTCGGGGGTGTCGCCGCCGAACGATTCGGGGTCGTATGTGCAGTGAACACAGGTAACCTCGCCGTTTTCGTCAGTGTCATATCCGGTGCAGGTCACATAGTAGCCTTTGTAAAGGCGAACTTCGTTGCCGGGATAAAGTCGCTTATACTTCTTAATCGGCTCAACCATAAAGTCGCCCTTTTCAATCCAAAGCTCTTTGGTGAACGGGATTTTTCTCGAGCCGTATTCGGGGTGGTCTGGGTGATATTCTACCTCGAGAATGTCTGTTTTATCCTCGGGATAATTGTCAATCACAAGCTTAAGCGGGTCAACAACGCTCATAACCCTTGCGGAGTTTTTGTTTAGGTTGTCGCGAACACAGCTTTCAAGAAGTGCAAAATCAACAACGCTGTATGCCTTTGAAACGCCGATTTTTTCGCAGAAATCGCGGATTGCCTCGGCAGGATAGCCGCGGCGGCGCATACCGCTGATTGTAGCCATACGCGGATCGTCCCAGCCGTCAACAATATTGTCCTGAACAAGTTTAAGGCATTTTCTCTTTGATGTGAGAGTGTAGTTGAGGTTAAGACGAGCGAACTCGATTTGGCGCGGCTTTTCGCCGTCGATACACTCGTTGCAGAACCAATTGTACAGCGGACGGTGATTTTCAAATTCGAGTGAGCAAAGGGAGTGTGTAACCTTTTCTGCGGCGTCCGAAAGCGGATGCGCAAAATCGTACATCGGGTAAACACACCACTTGTCGCCCGTTCTGTGATGATGAGCATACATGATACGGTAAATAATCGGGTCGCGCATATTAAGGTTTGGCGACGACATATCTATTTTTGCCCTCAAAACCTTTGTGCCTGCTTCAAACTCGCCGTTTGTCATACGAGCGAAAAGGTCGAGATTTTCTTCAACGCTTCTGTCGCGATACGGCGAATTTTTGCCCGGCTCGGTGAGCGTACCCCTGTATTCTCTGATTTCGTCAGGCGAAAGGTCATCGACATAAGCCTTGCCCTTTTTGATAAGCTTGATTGCGCAATCGTAGATGAAGTCGAAATAATCGCTTGCAAAATAAACATTGTCCCAATCGAAGCCGAGCCACTTAATATCTTCCTCAATCGCCTCGACATACTCGGTGTCCTCTTTGACGGGGTTGGTATCGTCAAGACGGAGGTTGCAAACGCCGTTGTATTTGTTTTTCACGCCGAAGTTGATGCAAATTGCCTTTGCGTGGCCGATATGCAAATAGCCGTTCGGCTCGGGAGGGAAACGGGTTTGAACTCTTGAATAAACACCGTCTTTTAAATCCTCGTCAATAAAATCGTGGATAAAGTTTGAGGTGATTTCTGTTTCTTCGGTTTTGTTTTCAATCGCCATTATTTAGCCTCCCTGTAATATTCAAGTGCGGCTGAAAGCCTGCTTTGAACAGCGCTCTCGCCTAAAAGTTTTGTGATGGAATAAAGGTCCGGTGTGTTTGTTCTGCCTGTGAGAGCAACACGAACGATTGTCGAAACGTCGCCGACATGACCGTCAAACGCCTCCGGGTTTGATTTGTATTCTTTAACATTCGGTGTGCAGTTTACCAAAGGGCAAAGCTCTTTCATTCTTGCAAACCAAGTGTCCTTATCATCGTCGAGATTAACGACATCTTTGTATTTTTCAAGCACTTTAACGGCAAGCTCGGGTGTTGCGTTGCCTGTCAGGTCAAAGCACGGGGTAAATGTTTCATCATACATATAGCTGAGATAATCCGAAACATCGCTCCATTTTGCAATATCCTTTCTCGGCTTTTTGCCCTCGCGGTCGATATTGAGAATGTCGACTGCCTTTTGCTCATCCTGCTCAAAAAGCGATGCAAGTTGCGGATTGTATCCTTTAGCCCACGCATACGAAAGCTCAAACACCTTTTGTGCCGGCATTTTGGAAATAACATTTTTTGAAACATCGGTCAGCTTGACAAAATCAAACAACGCTCCCGACGCGCTCATTTTTTTGAGGTTAAACGGGAAATCCGACAGCGGTGCGTTTTGATTTGCACGGCGCCAATCCTCAAAATTGGAGTTCAAAAGGGTTAAAATATATTCGTTAACCGACTCTGCCGGGAAACCTACTTCGTCATAGTAACTTACGGCAGCCTCGGGGTCCTTACGCTTTGAAAGCTTGCGCTTTCCGCCGTTTTCTTCTTTCATAATCGGAGCAATGTGCGCATATTTTACCGGCTTGAAGCCAAGCACCTTGAAAAGCTGAAGATGCAGCGGCACAGATGCAATCCACTCGTCACCTCTTGTGACATGTGTGGTGCGCATCAAATGGTCGTCAACAGCGTGAGCAAAGTGATAAGTCGGAATGCCGTCTGTTTTGAGTAAAACGACATCAATCACATTTTCGGGCATTTCGATTTTGCCCTTAATCATATCGTCAAAATAGCATTTTTTGCTAATATCGCCGGGCGATTTAAGGCGGAGAGTCCACGGCATACCGTCCTCAATGTTGGCTTTGATTTGCTCAAAGGTGAGGTTGCGGCATTTTGCATATTTGCCGTAGTAGCCCTTAATGTCCTCGCCCTCCTGGCTGTTGCGGATTTGCTCAATCTCCTCCGCGGTGCAAAAGCAGGGATAAGCCAAGTCGCGCTTAACAAGGTCCTTTGCATACGCCTGATAAATTTCTTTTCTGAGGCTTTGATAATACGGACCGTAGTCGCCGATTTCCTTGTCCTCGGCAACAACGCCCTCATCAGCATTGATGCCGTAAACCGACAGCCCCTTGAGCATTGCGCCCACTGCGCCGTCAACCTTGCGCTTTTGGTCGGTATCCTCAACGCGAACGAAAAACACGCCGTTTGTGTTTTTTGCGGTGAGATATGAGGCAACGCATGTAAAAAGGTTGCCGAAATGCAAATATCCGGTTGGACTCGGCGCAAAGCGAGTAACTCTTGCACCCTCTTTCAAATCCCTAGGGGGATATAATTTTTCGTAATAATCGGGAGTTTTGTCAATATCGGGGAACAAAAAATCCGCGAGAATTTCTCTTTCTGTCATAGCAACATAACCTCAAACTAAAATATTTCATAATATTATTGCATAAATTGAAATAATATTCAATATAAATTATAAATTAATATTTTTATATTTACAAAAAATAATCCTTGACTTGCGCCGTTTTTTGTGCAATAATATACTATCGTAACAAGTAAATCGAGGTGTGGCTCAGTTTGGTAGAGCGCTGCGTTCGGGACGCAGAGGCCGCAGGTTCAAGTCCTGTCACCTCGACCATTTGACCTTAGAAAGCGAAAAGCTTCCTAAGGTCTTATTTTTTGCCTGAATTTGGCTTAAATAACTGCGTTTTATGGCATTTCGAATTTAAATCACGCCTTATACAAAATCATATAACCACAATATTAACTCAAATTTTTGGGGTAGAGTGTGAGGATGGGGGAATTGACGACTGTCACGCTCTGCCCTTTGTTTGAGATACTTGTTGTAATGCTCCAAAGCCTTGCAAACAAAATCTTCCGTTTCATACTATCCACCTCGCTGTTTTTATCTGATTTGATGATATATTAAAGAGAAAATTTTATCAAATATGCAAAAAAGGCTTCTGACCAAAACAGGGCAAAAGCCTTAAAAATTATGCGATTTTTAGGTTTAGTTGCAAACCAAGGGGGACTATTTCATCTGTTGCAAAACACGTTTTTGAAAAAAAGTGTTGCAAAAGTGTTGCAAAAGCGGTTGCTCAAAAGTGCCAAGTCCCGAAACCCGCATAAATACTGGGCTTTTCGGCACATCTAAACCAAAGGGAACTATTCCCACTCCTAAGTGTAAAACAGACTTTAACTGTTTTTGCTTAGGAGTTTTGACTTGATGTGCTTTAATTTGGTACAGATTATCTCAATTCTACGAGGTATTTCTGCTTTTGCTATCAAATAGCTACCACTCGGATGCTATCAATATTTATTAAAACAATTTCTTTGCATTATTAAATGTATTCTATATGCCTTTTGTTGACATTATGTTGATAAAATATCTATAAATAACTAATCTATTGAAATTTGGATTTTATATAATTGATAAAGTTAAGTGCTTCTTTATGTAGTTTTACAATTTCATCAAAGGTTTTTTCAAGCTGATATTCTAAAAAATTCTGATGAACCATTTTATTCCTTTCTGCACCAATTTCAAGAAATGAACTTATTTGTTTAGACAACTCGTCACTTGATTTTATTTCTTCAGAAATTGTCTTTTTAAATTCTGCACCAAATAATCCTAAAAATTGATTTATATTATTTGTCTGATCCCATTGAAAATAAGTATGGTACTGTCGATTTATAGCTTTGTTATTAACAAACGAAATTATTCTCTCGTCTTCAGTTTTTAACATAACATAATCTTTTATTATTTGTGTTATTTGTTTTTCATAAAAACTCGCACAAGATAACAACAATATTTTTCTATAATGTTCGTTTACTTGAATACTTTGAGAAATTTCTCCTTGCTTAACAAGAAGGTCATATAACTCATAGTAATTATCGATTAATTTTTGAATAGGAGTACTCATAGTATCCTCCTATTTAAATCTTAATATGTCTTTTGCTCTATTTATTCTCTTATTAACATTGGCTTTTGATGCAACGCTGCCTTGATTAGCATTAATAAAATCGTTATCTTGTTTTAAAGTTAAAACACTTTCTGGTATTATCTTTTTTGTTACAAGTTCTCTCTTAGCAAAAGCATCAAAAGTAGTAGCTACAAAAATAGCCTCAAAATGAGAAATAATAAACTGACCTTTATCAGACAAAAACGCATTATTATCCAACTCTGAACAACTATCTAAAAATGACATAAAAAGTTCTTTTATATAAATTAATATGTCATCAGATAATTGACTCGCACTTTTTGAAAAAGTGTTCAAAAACTTTCCCATTGGAGATTTATATTCATCAAGCTTAAACAACATGCCAATACATCTTAACAAAATCTCTAAGTCTTTAAAATGGACATCTACAGATTTTTGCTTCAATAAGTTTCTCCATTTTGGTAATTCATTTAGTTCTATTAATAACTTATAGAATTCCGAATAATACAAACTCATTCTTATCTCTTGTGGAGATAAATTCTGTCCCCCTGTATTCAACCTATTAAAGATTTCATAAATAGACGAATCATCATCAGGTTCATTTTGTTTAATAACAACTGAACGAATAGTCCTTAAAATCTCAAAAGAATATTTATATTCACCTAATGTATCGTATTTTAATTTGTTGTATTTATTTTTTTCATTGTTCGAAATGGATGGTAATTTTAAACTAAAGTTTTTAAAATATCTATCATCAGATAAAATTGAATTATCAATCTTGGTATCACCTGTCAAATAGTTCCTTAAGATGATCCTTCCTTCTTTTGTAGGAAACCTTTGCTTAATAAAGAAATAAATAGAGAGCAATCTTTGTTGACCATCTATAACGTAAAAACTATTTTTACCTTGCTCATATAAAAATATTTGCGGAATGGGTAGTCCAAGTAATATTGACTCAATAAGTTTTGAAGCTCTTTTTTCATCCCATACATAATTTCTTTGAAAAGGAGGCATTTTTATAACACCATTATCAATTAAGCTATATATAGTAGCAATATTGAAATCATTTGGTGTAGAAGTAATATCGTATTCTTTCACTCCTGAGTCAATCTCCTCTTCACTATCGAGTACATCATAGTACCACCTATTGTAATCCATATTATTTTTCCTCCTATATTTATATTTATGCAATCAGACTTTATTACTTCCTAAACACAAACAAATACCCATATGCTATTAGCAATAATTTATCTTTCATACTATTCGTTTTCCGATAACCTATTGCTTTACAGTTATGCAGCTCTTTGATAATCAGTTCTTTTAGTTTAAAGTTTGTAACGACAAAGATGCGCATACCATAAAACAGCTTGTTGTCTATTCTGACGGCAGACTTGGTTTTACTACACTTATGAAATTACACTACTCTCAAACACACCTACCAACCGACAGTCCATTATATCAGTTTTACTACCTTATGAAATTACACTACTCTCAAACTAGTAATAGGTAGGTCAACTAATTTATTTAGTTTTACTACCTTATGAAATTACACTACTCTCAAACCTAACAATGTGAATTTTTCAAAAGGATTATAGGTTTTACTACCTTATGAAATTACACTACTCTCAAACTATGCATTCGATATTGAGACAACTACAACGGTTTTACTACCTTATGAAATTACACTACTCTCAAACGCAAACACGACATAATATGTCAAGTAGAAAGTTTTACTACCTTATGAAATTACACTACTCTCAAACAAATGACTTAACAAAATCTGTAATTACATCGTTTTACTACCTTATGAAATTACACTACTCTCAAACGTGTTGCAGGAACTTGTTGGCGGCTACATTGTTTTACTACCTTATGAAATTACACTACTCTCAAACATATATTGCAAGAATAGATTAAGCGAAAAGTTTTACTACCTTATGAAATTACACTACTCTCAAACACACGCTTGTTGCGGTTTGTCAAGGGTTTTGTTTTACTACCTTATGAAATTACACTACTCTCAAACATTCTGTTTATGATTGCCTCGGTTCTCGTTGTTTTACTACCTTATGAAATTACACTACTCTCAAACCGTCTCTGACGCGTTACCGGCGTCCATATAGTTTTACTACCTTATGAAATTACACTACTCTCAAACCTTACCACAATTACAAGTGTTTTATTTTCAGTTTTACTACCTTATGAAATTACACTACTCTCAAACGTTTGCATTTCACAATTTGCCATTATGTTTGTTTTACTACCTTATGAAATTACACTACTCTCAAACACATCTTTTCAACGCTTGTGTTGTTTGTACGTTTTACTACCTTATGAAATTACACTACTCTCAAACCATAGTATATCATATTCATTGTATAATTGCAGTTTTACTACCTTATGAAATTACACTACTCTCAAACTAGTATTCAACAATGTACTAAACAGTGCAGTTTTACTACCTTATGAAATTACACTACTCTCAAACGGCGAACGAGTCTACTCTATTCCTATTAAAGTTTTACTACCTTATGAAATTACACTACTCTCAAACTATTTCACTCATACAACGCGAACGGATATAGTTTTACTACCTTATGAAATTACACTACTCTCAAACCGAACCGCTCAGTTGTTGAAATGGAGGATAGTTTTACTACCTTATGAAATTACACTACTCTCAAACCTCAAACCTCAAATAAACTGCGCCCACTATATTGCACAGGGTAATTCACAAAGCATTATCCGTAAAGCCTTTATGTAACAATATTATCATTTTATAATATCGCTGTCAATATAACACAAATCGGAGTCTATAATATGAACGCTCTCGAGAGCATTGCAACAATTTGGAGCCGAAGGCTCAACGGCAAGTAAATTAATATGGTAAAGCAGCAATGTCTTATAAACTTCGGATAGCTCGGCATCCGTAAAATACATATGCAGATTTGCAACAACAAAAATCTTAACTCCCAGATATTTACTCAAAAGCAAAACATAAGTGACAAACAACTCCAAAGGACTTTGCGATTGGCAATCAATCTTGAATTGAAGTAGTTTTACAATAGACGAAGCATCAATATCATCGCACCACTCAAAATCATAATCCGAAAAGTTACCAAGTTGTTCGGCAAAACTCATAATATTTGATTTCAAACCAGCAAATTCCTGCTGAAATTCATTATTTGCGGCCTCGGCTAAAAATGAATTTAATTTAGACACAAGCTTTTTGTTTTGAAAATCGACAAAGAGCGGAGTAGGGATAAAACATCCGTACTTTGAAAATTCAAACGGTGACAAATTATCGGAAAAAACAAACATATCGTCCGCATTTTCCTGCTCGAATACAAGAAGAACACTTCTGAAAAGCTCCTTATTTTCTATAACAAGAAGTTGAATTTTTTCATCGTCAAACACAATTTCATTTTTCAAATACTCAAAATGAATCATCATAAAATCAACAACCTTTCGTCATTTGAAATCATATTATTGTTTGACACACCGACAACATATTCCATTTTTGCATACTGTTTTTCCGTAACGGTAAGCATTTGAACAAGTCCTGCCGGAGGCTTATTTTTCTTTATATTTTCGCAAATACCGTTTGCGTTTGTCTGATTAAGCGCAAGCTTTGAATAAACAGATTCTTGAAGCATAATAAATCCGTTTTTAATAAGAAATTTACGAAAATGGGAATACTCCCGTCTGTCCTTTGCGGTCTTTACAGGAAGGTCAAAAAATACAATTATTCTCATAAATCTATAACTCATAATCAACACATGGAAATTTAATGACAGAAATATCATTTTGTTCTATTGCGGAAAATACGCTTTTAGTATAAATTTTTATGGCATTCATAAGCGTATTTACTTTTTTATCAATAAGTATTTCTTTATTTAACAAGCCGATAAGCTCAAGCTTTACCTCTTTGGTAAATTCATTTAACTCAAGGCTTTTAACGCAGTTGTCTATAATAGGTCGAAACGGCTCCATGAGGTCGCAGGAAAGATTGAATTGATTAAACATATTGTCATGAAAAAGTCCAAGCTGAGTTAAATATCCGTTTGCAACCACCTCACGGTTAAACACAGATAAGATAATGCTGTAACCGTAATTAAGTGCCGCATTTACAGGGACATCATCGCTTCGGCTGAAGGTCCTGCCGAAAAGTGCATTAAAATATACCTTTGCGGCATGACCCTCTCTGTTACTTGCGTCATTAAACTCAAGCTCGGCTATATAACCCTCAAGCATCTTATATTGTTCGAGATTAAAATGTTTTAGCAACAAAGCCTGATTTTTAATTTTTTCCGCAACAATTACCGTCCACGCCTCCTGTTTGGCACGATTGGTCCATGATATTTGATTTTTAAACTTTTGACTGCAATCATGACTGCCGTAGCACGAAACAAGCTCACTAAGCGGATTCCTTTTTTCATCGCAAAAAATGACCTTGATTTTCTTATTGGCAAGCTGACTCAAAAGAGCACAAGTAACCGAGCAAGCCGTGTTTTCTATAATCAAAACCGATATCTCGCTCAAATGTACCTTGAGTGTTTTTTCAACATCACGAACACAAAGACAGCCCATTGAATAGTCAAGCTTTGACGGCTTTGAAACAACAACGGTTCGCCAACTCATATATTACCCCTTTTCTTTATTTAATCAAATCGATTTCCTGTTCATACAAACCGGTAACGGATTGATTGATAAGTTTTACGGATTTAACGCCTTTGGTATTTGAAACGGCGCTGTTAATTGAAACTATGCCCGACTTCCCGCTGCCGCCAATCATTTTTAAGTCACCGGTGACTACATTGCAATGAAGTATTTTCAGTATTTCAAAAATGACATCTGTTTGTTCTTCAAGAGAAAGAAGTTCAAATTTTTCTCTGCCGGCAAGCATATCCGATGCAAGTTTTTCAAACTTAACGCTTAAAATTGTCGATTTGATTTTATTGATAAGCAAATCATATAATGCCAAATTGTTTGATTTTTCGATATTGTACTTATAGATTAAGTCATTTGTAAATCCTTTAGTCTTACAACTAACTAATCCTTTGACATATTTTTCATTATCATATCCCAAAATGAGTTGCATTGCAGGTTTGCAAAAAATTTGATTACCGCTCTTGCTGCTTATATTCATTCTGAATCCGTCAACGGAAATGCAGGCATTATATTTAACGTAAGGAATAAGTATTTCGCAATCAAATTCGACAATGTTTGAAACATATTCTTTAGGATTATTTTGATAGTCTTTTTCATTATAAAGATTAACCGGAACAAACTGAATTACGCTTTTACCCTTTTTATCGAAATATTTAACCAAAGAGAAATAAGCGGAGGCGGCTTTATTATATCCGCCGTATTTTTCGATATCATTGCGCTTGCCGTTTGCTTTGATAGGAACCTGCCCTTTTCCTTTTTTCAAAATGTTTTGGTCGAACAATCCGCCGTGCTGCTTAAATGCATAGCGTGTATAGCGAATATTATTTTTATTCATCGTACCTTTAACAATTTTAAGCGATTGCTCACCCTCGGCTACCCATGCACCAGGAATATCATGCTTCAAAATTGAATTTAGATTTATTGTATATTCCTTATCATTAAGCTGAAGCTTTTTAACAAAATTAATTTTGTTATGTGTAAATCTGACATTGTATACATTTCCACCTACAATATTCAGATATGCATCCTTTGCATGATGAAAGTCATTGACCTCACGGCATTTAAGCATATCGTAGGTTTGGCGAAGCTCGGAAGCAATAAAAGCCTTTACATAAACTATTTCCGTATTCGGATAAAGCTGCTCGAGTAATTGTGCAACCGCCTTGGTAGACTGTCTGGTTTCGACAAGCTGACGGGATATAAATGCACACAATTCTTCATCGCTTAGCGGATTGCTTCTGATTAAGCGCAAATATTTTTTATCACTGATCAATTCTTTATCACGCAACATTTTCCAAAAGTCGCCCATTTTTTCACGAATTTGGCTATCAATCGGATATTCGTTTGTTTTATTTGCATTAACCGTCTTTTTAACAAGCACACGATTATCAAGGCTGTCGTCTTTAATTTTTGAGCGTGGATAAATATGGTCAATGTCATATATGCTGTTGTGCTGCATAAGCGTATCCACATCAATTTTTTCTCCTGTATACATACATTTGCCGAATTGAGTAAAATACAAATACAGTTTATCGCTTTTGAGTTGTTCAGCTTTTGTGTTTTCAAGCTCGGCGAACTGCTTTGGATATTCGTTTTTGCAAGATTTATATAATTCATCAAGCTTTTTCTTTCTTGAATCGGTCGGCTTCTTTTCCTGAGACCCTCTCGCCACCTCGACAAAAATCTTTTTTGCAGGACATTTTTGAATTTTTTCTATTTCTTTAGCAATAAGCAAGGACTGATAAACGGGTCGTTTAACCTTTGGAGAAATATAAAGTTCTTCAACAGCCTGCCTCAATGACTTTTCACCGGCAAAAGAATTCAGCTCGTAAAGCTTTTTTTCAAAACTTTTATTTTCTGAGTCGTCGCAGCAAAAATCAGAACTGTACAAAATCTGCATAAGATTCATATTTGTATTCCAAAGAGCGCTAATGATATTCATCACCTCGCCGGTAGGTTTATAAACAGCATTAACCCGAGTTAAAAGCTCTTTAGAAAGCTTACTCCATCCGGAATACTTTAATTTTGAAATCCTAATAATTTCCGACTCCGAAAGCTTGTCGGCAAAATTATTTTTCAATCTCTTTTTAATCAGTCTTTTATCATCGCCGAAGATAGTTATCAATCTTATAATTTCCTCTTTATCCTCGACAGAAAGATTATAAGCGGCAAAATCACGATATACCTTTAGCGAAGATTTGAAATCTCCGTCAAATCCGCTGAGAATTTTATACGATATGCCCTTAGATTCCAAATAGTCGGACAGTCGTCTTTTAGTTATCTTGTTATATTTCAAAAACAAATCGTTATATATATCCTGTTTTAATTCGACGCTGATTTCACTTGAGTCGATTTTAAGGTTATTAAGCTCGTTGAGCACAGAATATTTACTGTATAAAAGTGAGCTTTTAGGAATAACATCATACTTTGGAAGATATGTGCATTTGCTTGTAAGATTTTCTATAAAGTTTTCTGCCGATTTATCGTAATCCACAATTTGTTCGATATTCCACGGATATATTTTGCCGTCCTTGCGAGTGAGCCAGCTTTTAGGACTGTGAGTATTAAGCGGACCTACATAATACGGAATACGGTATTCAAATATTTTTATCATTTTATCGCTCACCGTTAAGCCGCTGTCATCTGCTTTAGACAAGAACGGTAGATAATTTTCGGCATTTTTAAGAATTGCTTTAAGTTCAATCTCGTGAAGCTGCATAGGAATTACGCCGTTATCCGTAGACACTTGCTTAGGCATAAATGTACCAAATTCTATCTTGTCAAACATAGAGCGATAGGCATCATCTTTGCATTCATTCAATTCTTTTTTCAGGTATGCGCAAAATTCATTTTGGTCACATTTATGATTAATTTCATTTCCTTTCAGATGACCGGAATAAGCGACATAATTATTGCTTTTTGAAGAACGCCTGAATATTTCTCCGTATTTTTTCGGCAAATAAGATTTAACATATTGTTTTAGAGTTTTTAAATCTTTTGAGTGTTCATTATATATTGCAAGCTTAGCCTGACTTATGTATTTTTCTCCGTTTAATATTTCGGCAAGAACGCCCCAATCGTAAATTGCTTTAAGCTTTTCTATCAGTTCAAAGCGATCACCGAGTAATTCCTCATATTCTGCAACATTTTCATCATACTTTTCGGAAAAAGATATTTTCTTATTTTCGTCAAACGAAAGCTCGTCATCGCAAAAAATATCTTTCAAACTAACTTTCGAGCCGCTGAGTGTCTTAAGCATCGAATAAAGCTGCTTATCCTCATTCTTTTTTACATTAAACAGCTGAGCTATTTGCTTTTCTTTGTTTGATTTATAAAGCTTTCTGTTCTTAAGCACATTACAAAAATTTTCTATGCTTGAACAATTAAGCTCTATTTCATAGTTTTCGCTCAAAAAGCTTGAAAAATCCTCATATATATTTTCAAAATCATCGGGATTATAATCATCACAATTAATATCAAACAAAAAATGTCCACGATGTTTTATAATATGATGCAATGCGATATATACAAGTCTTGCATCATATGGCGCATTTTGATTTGAAATGAGTTCATTTCTCAAATGATAAACGGTCGGATAATCCCTGTGAAAATCACTGTCTGTATAGCCTTTGTCGTTAAATACGCAAAACGGTATGCCGTCTGTTTTATCCTCTGGATAAAGATTGCTTTCCTTGAATCTTTGAAAGAAAGCAACATCAAGCTTGGATATTTCTTCATCAAAAAGCATTTCCAAGGCGGTAATTCTTTCTTTTGCTCGATTGTAACGACGGCGAGCGCTTCTAAAGCCTCTGCGTTGTTCAGCGGATTCCGATTCATTAAAAAGTCTGATTCCCCACATTGCGTTGCCGTTAAACTTTGGAATCTTATAATCTGTGTCGGTAACAGCCCAACCTACGGATTCCGAGCCTATATCAAGTCCCAAATAATACTCCTTTTTCATAAGCCTCTCCTTATTTTCAAAAATATGTTGACAAATTTATTTTGAAATGCTATCATAAAGTCATCTCAAGACCTTATGAGATTACACTATGCGTTCAAATAACGATTTATCGAAACCGCTGCTTTGCAGCATCACAGTGTGTGATTAAAGACCTGTTCACCAGGTCTTTTTTATTTTAACATATATAAATATTATTGTAAATATTTGATAATATTTGTTTGGACAAAGCACAATATTTTGTACTATACGTTGTTTAACGATAACAAACAGCAAAATATAACAAAATACTGGATTGGAATTAAAAATATAAATCCATATAAAAAAATACTCATTGTTGATGGTCTTAATATACTATCCACCTCGCTGTTTTTATCTGATTTGATGATATATTAAAGTGAAAATTTTATCAAATATGCAAAAAAGGCTTCTGCCCAAAGCAGGGCAAAAGCCTTAAAAATTATGCGATTTTTAGGTTTAGTTGCAAGCCAAGTGGAACTACTCCCACTCGACTGTTCCGGGGGGTTTGGAGGTTATGTCGTAGACAACGCGATTGATGTGGGCGCACTCGTTAGTGATGCGGTTTGAAACTTTTGCGAGAATATCATAGGGGATTTTTGCCCAATCGGCGGTCATGAAATCGTCGGTTGTAACAGCGCGGATGACAACGACATTGTCATATGTTCTGTGGTCACCCATAACGCCGACCGAATTGACGCCGGGGAGAACGCAGAAGAACTGCGCAAGCTCTTTTTCGTAGCCGTTTTTAGACATTTCGTCGCGGAGAACCCAGTCTGCATCCTGAAGGATTTTGACCTTTTCGGCTGTGACTTCGCCGAGGATTCTGACTCCGAGTCCCGGACCCGGGAACGGCTGACGCCATACAAGTTCTTTCGGAATACCGAGCTTTTCGCCGACCTTGCGGACCTCATCCTTAAACAAATCGCCGAGCGGCTCGATTGTGTCAATAAAATTAATATCATCGGGCTTTTTAACCATATTGTGGTGAGTTTTGATGACGGCGGTGTTTGCCTTGCCGTCGCTCTTGCCCTTGCCGGATTCTATTCTGTCGGGATAAATTGTGCCCTGTGCAAAATAGCCATCTTCGGCTCTTGAGCGAACCTCGTCCCAGAACACCTTGTAAAACTCGGTGCCGATGATTTTTCTTTTCTCCTCGGGGTCGGTAACGCCCTTGAGGCACTGCATAAAGTGGTCGCCGCAATTAACACGGACAAAATTCATATCGAAAAGCGAAGTGAATGTTTGCTCTACAAAATCGCCCTCGTCCTTACGCATCAAGCCTTGGTCAACAAAAACGCAGGTGAGTTGTTTGCCGACAGCGCGTGAAAGCAAGCCTGCTGCAACGGAGCTGTCAACACCGCCGGAAAGGCCGAGAATGACATTTTTGTCGCCGATTTTTTTCTTAAGCGCGGCAACAGTGTCGTCGATAAAGTTGTCCATAACCCAATCGCCCTTGCAATGACAAACTTCATAAAGGAAATTATAAAGCATTTGGTTGCCGAACTGTGAGTGAGTAACCTCGGGGTGGAACTGAACGGCGTAAATATTCTTTTCTACATTTTCCATAGCGGCGCACGGGCAATCGTTTGTGTTGCCGATAACGGCAAAGCCCTGCGGAGCGGCGGAAATATAGTCTGTATGGCTCATCCAAACAACCGATGTTTCGGGAACATTTTTGAAAAGTTTTGACTCTTTGTTTAACACATTGAAATCAATCTTGCCGTACTCCGAAACGGGTGCGGTTTTAACCTCGCCCTTTGCCATCCAAGCGATGAGCTGGCAGCCGTAGCAGATGCCGAGCACAGGAATGCCTAAATCGAGAATGTCGGCAGTATAGTGCGGCGAGCTCATATCAAAAACGGAATTAGGTCCGCCGGTGAAAATGATGCCCTTGTAATTTTTTGATTTAATTTCGTCAATAGGTGTTGTATAGGGAAGGATTTCGGCATAAACATTGTGGTCGCGCACACGCCTTGCGATAAGTTGGTTGTACTGACCGCCGAAATCGAGAACAAGAATTTTTTCCATAAACTCTCCTCCGTAAAAAGATAAACTTATTATATATTATAAAAGCAAATCTTTCAAGGGGTAAACCAAACTAATGCAATTAATTCATGCCGCACTTGTTTTAATACCGAAATCAGTTTGCCCTCAAAGCCAACGGTGCCGCTTGACGGCATACAAAAGCAGTGAAACAACGCCGACCGAAAGCGCAATAACAAAGGCGTAGCCGTATCGCCACCGCAACTCGGGCATTGAGTCGAAATTCATGCCGTACCAGCCGACAATCACGGTGAGCGGAAAAAACACCGCCGTAATCACGGTAAAAAAATTCATTGTATTGTTAAGTTTTAAATCGAGCGAGGATTGATACGAGTCCTGCAAATGCACAACGGCGCTTTGGAGCGAATCGGCGTCCTCACGCAGACGGCGTGCCCTTTTTGTAAAACCCGATATACAGCGCAACTCTTTTTTTGAAAAAATATCGTTTTCGTTCTCCTCGAGCGCCTCACCGACGTCGATTAAATGCTCGTAATAATTTTGCATCAAAAGCAGTTCACGCTTGATTTTCAACAAACCCGAGTTGAAATTTTGCCCGGCGCGCTCCGACAAAACAATTTCCTCGAGGCATGAAATCTCAAACCCCTTTTCCTCGGCAGATTTGAAATCATCCGCAGTCACGGCGTTTAAAAACGCGGCAAGAAGCTTTTCGAGCGATACATTTGCAAGTGGATATTTTGAAAGAGCGGAGAAAAATCCGTTTCGCGTCGAACAATCGCTGTCCCTGACATCGACAACAAGCAAAAAATTCTTTTTGATGAAAACCGCCGCAATATCAAAATCTCCGCCGTCGGCGGCAGGTGTTGCGAGAAACAAAAAGGTGAAATCGTCATAAAGCTCGACAAAAGGCTTCGGTGAGGCAGGCGGATTTTTGCAAAGCTGTGAGCATGCGGACGGAATCGAAAACCGCGTGCAAATATCGTCAAGCCGAGCAGTTGTGACATAGCCTGCCGTGAGGCGGTTTTTGTCAATTTCGTCGGCATCGACCGTAATCAAATCATCATCAAAACGATAAAACAGACAATCGCCCCCTTGTCGGCAGGGTCAAATCATAAAAAATGAGCATTGCATCAATAATTTTCGTTTTTGATTTCAAAATACGCTTGCGGCTTTTTACACACCGGGCAGACAAACGGCGCGTTTTTGCCGATGACGATATTGCCGCAGTTGCGGCACATCCAAATTGCATCGCCGTCCTTTGAAAAAACAAGCTTTCCGTTGACATTGTTGAGGAGCTTTTTGTATCTGTCCTCGTGGCTTTTTTCGATTTCGGCAACAGCTTTGAAAAGGTCGGCGATTTCGTCAAAGCCCTCCTCACGGGCAACACGCTCAAACTCGGGATAAAAATGAGTCCATTCTTCATTTTCGCCGTGAATGGCGTCGGCAAGATTTTCTGCGGTTGACGGCACGGCGTTGTTGTGAAAAAACTTGTACCAAAGCTCCGCATGGGCGCGCTCGTTGTCGGCTGTATCCTCAAACAGCGCAGCGATTTGCTCGTAGCCGTCCTTTTTCGCCTTGTCTGCATAAAATGTGTATTTGTTGCGTGCCTGCGACTCGAGCGAATAGGCAAGTTTCAAATTTTCCTCTGTTTTTGAGCCTTGTAAGTTTTTCGGCATAAAAATCATTCCTTTTAAATTGTTTTTGTATATGATTAAATTGTTGATACTGTTATTATTAGCCGCAAAACGCGGATTATTTGAAAATAAAAATAAACATATCAATTGACTAATCGCCGGGGTTATATTATAATACCTTTATATTGTAAAAAACGGAGGTAGCACTTATGCTTAATACCGAAAAATCACTCGACCAAATCGTTGCCCTTTGCAAAGGCAGAGGCTTTGTATATCCGGGAAGCGAAATTTACGGCGGTCTTGCAAACACTTGGGACTACGGTCCGCTCGGTGTTGAACTCAAAACAAACATCAAATCGGCTTGGAGAAAAAAATTCATTCAGGAAAATAAATATAATGTAGGGCTTGACTCTGCAATTCTTATGAATCCGCAAACTTGGGTTGCATCGGGTCACCTTGGCGGATTTTCCGACCCGCTTATGGACTGCTGTGAGTGTAAAACACGCCACAGAGCAGATGACCTCATCGAAAATTTTGACGGCACAAATGTTGCCGGCTGGACAAATGAGCAGATGAGCGACTATATCAAGGAGCACAAAATTCCGTGCCCGAACTGCGGCAAAACAAACTTTACCGATATCCGTCAGTTCAATCTTATGTTTAAAACATTCCAAGGCGTTACGGAAGACAGCAAGGACGAAATTTATCTTCGCCCCGAAACGGCGCAGGGTATTTTCGTAAACTTTGCAAACATCCAAAGAACAACAAGAAAAAAAGTTCCGTTCGGCGTTGCGCAAATCGGTAAATCATTCAGAAACGAAATCACACCGGGCAAATTCATATTCCGCGTAAGAGAATTTGAGCAAATGGAACTTGAATTTTTCTGCAAACCGGGCACTGACCTTGAGTGGTTCGATTATTGGAGAGGTTTCTGCCGCGATTGGCTCTACTCTCTCGGCATCACAGAGCAAAACCTTCGTCTTCGCGACCACGATCCCGAAGAGCTTTGCTTCTATTCAAAGGCAACAACAGACTTTGAATATCTCTTCCCGTTCGGCTGGGGCGAGCTTTGGGGCGTTGCCGACAGAACAGACTACGACCTCACACAGCACATTAAAACATCGGGCAAAAACCTTGAATATTTCGACGGCACAACAAACGAAAGATATGTTCCGTATGTTATCGAGCCGTCACTCGGCGTTGAAAGACTCTTTCTTGCAATTCTTTGCGAGGCTTATGACGAGGAGGTTATCGACGCAGAGAAGAACGATACCCGTGTTGTAATGCACTTCCATCCGGTGCTTGCTCCGTTCAAGGCTGCCATTTTGCCGCTTTCAAAGAAACTCAACGAGCAGGCTGAAGAAGTGTTTGCATCTCTTTCAAAGAAATTCAACATTGATTATGATGACGCAGGCTCAATCGGCAAGAGATACCGCCGTCAAGACGAAATCGGCACACCGTACTGCATCACATACGATTTCGATTCGCTTGAGGACAATTGCGTTACAGTCCGCGACCGTGACACAATGGAGCAGGTTAGACTCCCAATCTCCGAGCTTGAAAAATTCATCGAAGAAAAACTTGTATTTTAATATTAAAACCGTGTCAGCATCGACACGGTTTTTTATTTGTGTAATTATTTATATAATGAGAAAAATAATTGAGCAGACAAGCGGAGCAAAAT
>ERZ1034913.580-NODE-580-length-28122-cov-10.311291_pt1 | contig 28122 bp, 32 predicted proteins | sample MGYA00520697_ERZ1034913 | MGnify/ENA primary metagenome ERZ1034913 (study PRJEB33766, sample SAMN09781786) | gut metagenome | biome: gut microbiome | host: Homo sapiens | place: Madagascar | study: EMG produced TPA metagenomics assembly of the PRJNA485056 data...
ACAAAAAACTGGACAAACAATTAGACCATTACATATTATTCTAGGCAATAGAAATCTTGAAAAATTTGGTGAAATAGTTAATATTCCTGCCGATTCTATAACATATCATCCGCAATTCAACGCTGTGGATGAGTTATCTTTTAACATATATAGAGAACGAAATGGAGAAATTGAAAATCTTTGGAATAAGATTATTGATTTTAAGACAGTATATGTTAAAGAATATAATGAATGGTTTGAAATTTCAGTTAGTACAGATGAATCAGAAATAAATACAAAGAAGGTTGTAACAGCTAAATCATTATGCGAGGCTGAACTTGGACAAGTAATTTTATATGATGTTGAAATCAATACAGAAGATGATATTGCTCGTGAAGAATATACAGAACCAACCATATTCTATAATCCTAATAAGAAAAGCTGTTCTTTATTAAATAGACTTCTTGAAAAAGCCCCTGGCTACACTATTGCTCACGTTGATGAAACTCTTTTAAATATTCAGCGTTCATTCAGTATAGATGGTACAAGTATATATGACTTTTTAACAAGTACTCTTTCTCAGGAAATTGGCTGTATATTTACAAGAAGCATCTATGTATATGATATGGAAACTTGTTGTTTAAGTTGTGACTATAGAAGTGAAGATTCGTTTACAGTTTGTCCTGAATGTGGAGGAACGATTTTACATGAACCATATGGCAAAGATACATCAATATTTATTGATAAAAATAATCTTGGTTCAGATATTCAGTTGACTTCTGAAACAGATAACATTAAGAATTGCTTTAGGGTTATCGGTGGAGACGATTTAATTAATGCAACTTTAAAGAATATCAATCCTAACGGCAGCGATTATATTTATTATTTCAATCAAGATACTTTATTGGATATGCCATGTGAGTTGCAAGATAAAATAAAATCTTATGATGAACTTGTCAATGAATATACTAACAATAAATCATTTTCTTTAGAATCTTCTCTTGTAAGTCAATATAATAACATCATTGAATACATTAAGACATATTATCCCGAAACTACGTACTCTTCTATTCAGGCACAGTATAAGGGTTGGAGCAACATAACATCTGTGTATTATAATATTATAGATTTATACTCGTATCTTAATAGTTCTATGATGCCAACTTGGAAACAGCAAGATAAAACGGCAGCATCTCAATTAGCTTTACTCACTCCTTCTAATTTATCTCCTGTGGCGGTAACCGATGTAAGTAAAATATCTGTTTATACTGCTAACAACGCAGTTCTTGCAATGGCGAAAGCTATCATTGATACATCTGTTTATAAAGTTGAAATTCTCGATGGTTCAACTCTCAAATCACAAACTTGGACAGGTCGATTCAAATTAACAAGTTATTCAGATAAAGAAGATACGGCTGAAATGAAAAAGGCAATAAGCATTACAATTAACGATGATTATATTGCCTATGTTAATCAGCAAGTCGATAAAGCAATGGGGAAAGTAAACGATCAAGGGTTACAAGAAATATATAAAATCGAATCTTTAGATACATTTAAAATAGAATTGCATAAATATTCTGCACAAAGATTAACTTCTTATCAATCAGCATATCAGACTGCTATTAATGTCCTAACCGAACAAGGTGTTGCATCTGAATCTTCTAGCTTACATAATTCTATTTATCTTCCATATTATGAACGTTTTATCGCTTTAGAGAGCGAATTATCTTACAGGAATTCCCAATTAGATACGCTTACAGGTCTTGAGAAATACATTAAAGATTTGATTTCAAAAACTCATAATGAGCTTGATTTTGAATCGTATATAGGTGAAAAATATTGGAAGTTATTTACTTATTATAGACGTGAAGATGATTATAGTAATGACAATTACATATCTGATGGACTAACTAATACTGAATTAATTGACAAGGCAAATGAATTATTGGTGGTTGCCAAGAAGGAATTAGTTAAATCTGGCGAGAAGCAATTTACTATTTCGGGAACATTACAAAACTTCCTTCTGTTAACAAATAAAGACGGAAATAGAGTTTTCGAATCAATACTTGATGATTTTACACTTGGAAATTTTATAAGAACCAAAATTGATGGGAAAATTTATGTAATGAGATTGGCAGATATTTCTATATCTTATGGTGATTTAAGCAAATTATCAGTTACGTTTTCGGATGCATATAGATACGGAAATTCAGATGTTAATATAGTTAAAGACATTCTTACGAAATCTCAATCTATGGCAACAAGCTACTCTTCTACTATCAAACAAGCTTCTCAGGGGGAGAAAGCTAATCTAACATTTGAAAAGTTACAAAAAAATGGATTAGACTCTGCTTTATATAATGTCCATAATACTAATTCGACTGCAATATTTGATGAACATGGTATTCTTATCAGAAGTTATGATGATGTGTTGGATGATTACAAAGACGAACAAGCTAGAATATCTTCTAATGAGTTTGTTTATACAACTGACAGGTGGCGTACTGCCGAAACTGCTATAGGAAAACAAAAATACATTCTTAATGGAGTTACTTATGAAGAGTATGGTGTTAATTCTAAGTTTGTCATATCTGGTAAAATAATTGCTGGTGATATTTATTCAAGTAATTATACTACTAATACAAATGGTGTATGTACATCTGGTACACATTTTAATCTTGATAGTGGCGACTGTGCTATAGGTGGTGATAAGCTTGTCTATAATTCCAAGAAAAATAAATTATCTATAAAAGATGTTAATATTGACTGGTCGAGTTCCTCTAGTCCAGCAATTAGTGATATCGAAGATTTAGATAATAGACTTAATGAAAATACAAATGCTATTAGAAATAATGAGAAAGCTTTAACTGATTATAAAGCCGAAGTAAAATTAAGCAATGAAGAATTTAGTAGAAACTTTACCAAAATGGTTACTGATGAAAAAGAAAGAGCAACAACAGTTGAAACACGAATTTCTGAAACTGCTGGTAAAATTAATTGGCTTATCAAAGATGGAACAAGTGAATCAAGTATGTCCTTAACTTCAACTGCTTACGATTTAATAGCCAATAATATAAATCTTACGGGGAAAGTTACATTTAACTCTTTTGATAATTCAACAAAAAATCAATTTAACACTATTTCTCAAGATTCATCGGCTGCGAAAAATGCTGCTGATAAAGCACTGATAGCAGCGAATAATGCAATTAAAAGTGTAGATGTTGAGTATTATATATCAACTTCTCCTACTCAATTAATTGGTGGAAACTGGCAAACTAATGCACCAAAATGGTCGAATAATACTTACATATGGTCAAGAACCAAAACTTTAAATGAAAATAATCAAATATCTTATAGTAATCCTGCTTGTATAAGTGGATATACGCCTGTTAAAGGTGTGGATTATTTTGATGGTGTTTCTAACTACATATGGATAAGATATGCAACCGATTCAAAAGGTTCAAATATGACTTCAACACCATCTGCATCAACTATTTACATTGGAATAGCCACTACTACTTCTTCTACTGCACCAACTAATGCTTTAAGTTATGTTTGGACTCGTTATGTTGGTGAAAATGGTATTCCTGGAACTCCTGGTGCTGACGGAAAAACTACATATATTCATATTGCATACGCAGATAGTGCTGACGGAAAAAGTGGATTTGATACGGTAAATGGAACTAATAAAAAATATATAGGACAGTATACGGACACAACACTTGCTGATAGTAGCGACCCAAGTAAATATACATGGAGTTTGATTAAAGGTGCTGATGGTGAAGACGGTCTTGGAATCACTAAATTAATAGAAGAATATTACTTATCTACTTCATCTACATCTTTAACAGGTGGTTTATGGACAACAACTTCTCCAAAATGGAAGGAAGGAACTTATATATGGACGAGAAGTCATATTTATTGGGAAGACGATTCAGAAACAACAACAGATCCTGTGTTAGCTGATGCATTAAATAATGCTAACAGCAATGCAACATCGGCAAATAAAACTGCTAATGGTATCAAGGATAATATTTATAAGCCAGGTACAACCTTGATTAATGGCGATAAAATTTTTACTGGTAGTATTACTGCAAGTAAAATAAGTATAGATGATTTATCGGCTTTAAATGCAAGCATTGCACAATGGAATATAGTTAATAATTCTATTAATTCTATCACATCGGATGACAAATATTGGGTAGGAATGACAACTCCATCAAAAGGTTCAGATTGGGTATATGCTACTCTTACAAATGAAGGAACTTCTACATCGGAAAATTGGAAAGAAAAATGGTATGTTTGTGCTAATGGCTTTATGTATGCAAGTAATGCATATATTGCTGGAACTGTTAGTGCTTCTGAAGGTTCTATTGGTAATTGGTATATTTCGAATGGTGCATTAGTTACTTATCAAGCTAACAATAATAAAGGTATATTAATGGATCAAAATTATATTAGGTTATATTCTTGGTCTGATTCTGAGGAAAACTTTGTCGGAGGATTAACTACAAGTATATATACTTATAATAATGAAAAAAGAAGATCTGTAGATTTATATTGCGATACAGGTGATGTGTTAACTTTGTGCTATTATTCAGATGAAACTTATAATGCGGCACTTCGTATCAACAATTATATGGACGGTTCTATAGAGTTTATAAGTCCTATTCACGAAACAATTAATTTTTCAAATGGTGCGAGAATCGAAAATCCTTTTGAACAGGATTTAAGATTCTTTGCTTCTGGTGAAGATCATTATGGTATTTCTTATGGTGTATCTTATGATGTTAACCATGATGTTATATATGGATGGCACTTTTCTCCTAAGATGAATGCAATGGATCTTGGAACTTCTTCTTGGAAATGGGGACAAATTTGGGCACAAACAGGAGAAATAAACACATCTGATAGAACCCAAAAGCATAACATACGAATTTTAGATGAAGACATATGTGTTCAGATAACTGAAAAGTTAAAACCTTCGTCTTATATAATGAATAATAACACTTCTGGTAGAACTCACTATGGTTTTATAGCTCAAGACATCGAAGATATGATTTCTGAGTTAGGAATAGATTCTAAAGAATTTGCAGCTTTAATAAAATCACCTAAAGTTAAAACCGTTCAAGATGAAAATGGTATAGAAGTGTGTGAAGAAATACCAGATGAATATGTATATTCTCTTAGATATACTGAATTTATTCCTATTGCTTTTAGAACATTACAATACTGTATTAAGGAAATTAAAAGCCTCAATAAACAAATAGAAACTTTAAAGGATGAGTAATTTATTGCTTATCCTTTAAAAATATTATGAAAGGAGTTAATTAAAATATGGCTTCAAATCAAACAATTACTTCCAAAATAACGCTTGATTTATATGCAAAAAATGTGGTCGCTGTAAATGCAAAACAATATGATAACAAAACACGTTTTGTTGAAATTACCTGTGTAGAAAATGGTATTATATTTCAAGTTGATAAATTAACAATGAGTGCATTTATTCGTTTTAAAAAACCCGATGATAATGGTGTTTTTAATGAAGTTGAAGTTACTTCCGATGGAAAACTTAAAATAGAATTAACAGAACAAATGTTGGCAGCTCCAGGAAGGGCTATAGCAGATGTTTTTCTTTTAAGAAAAGTTTTTACATCCGAAGAAAAACCAACCAATACTGATGATATATATAAAGTCAATGCACCTATTATATCAATTATGGATTTCTATATAAATATTACACCTACAGCATTAAATCATTCTCAAATAGAATCCTCTTATGAATTCAATGCTTTAACTAACGCTCTAGCTCAAATTGATTATAACAATAAAAAAGTTGTTGAACTAGATAAGACGTTAACTAGAAACGAAAATATTAGAAATAACAATGAATCTACACGTCAAAATAACGAACAGACACGTATTAATTCTGAAAAGCAACGTATAAATGCAGAAGATATTAGGAATACTTCTGAAGATAAACGTACTAAATCAGAGAACGAAAGAATTAAACAGGAAAATATCAGAAATACTAGCGAACAACAACGTATATCTTCTGAAGATAGTAGAATTATTAATGAGAACGATAGAAAAACAAATGAGAATATTAGAAAATCTAATGAATCTCAAAGGCAAACTAATGAAACAAATCGTATATCTTCTGAGGATAAAAGACTTTCTGCTGAAACAGATAGACAATCTAACGAAACAGCACGTCAAAAAAATGAAAGTGCTCGTCAAACTAATGAGAATACCAGAATTTCTAACGAAACAGATAGAGCTAATGCTGAAGCTGAACGTGTAAAAAATGAAAATACTAGAATATCCAATGAAAATACTAGAAAAACACAAGAAACAAAAAGGCAAGCTGATACAGCAACAGCTATAACAAATGCTAATAACGCTGCTAAAAATGCTAATGATAAGGCAAATGATTTACAAGCTAAGCTTGATAATCATTATTTTGTTCTTACAAATGAGCTTGAAAACAGTGTTTCATCTACTTCTACTACTCATGCTCCTACTGCTAATGCTGTTAAAATAGCCTATGATAAAGCAGTATCTGTAGAAAATACCATAAATTCAAATAAGAATAACTGGAATGATAAATATACAAGAAATGAAATTGATAATAAATTTTCTACTTTAGAAAGTAATATTTACTGGAAAGAAGCAGTTTCTACATACACAGATATTGCAAAAACATATCCAAATCCACAGGACGGATGGACGGTTAATGTAAAAGATACTGACTATACTTATCGTTACAGTGGTACATCATGGATTGCTATTTCGGCAAATGCAATTCCAAAAGCTACCCAATCTGTTGATGGTTTGCTTTCTAAAGAAGATAAAACAAATTACGATGACGCCAATTCTAAAAAACATACACATTCGAACAAATCTGTACTTGACGGAATTACCTCTGCACTAGTTACAACTTGGAATACTGTGACAAATAAGTTAGACAAAACAGGAGACGCAAGTAATGTAACAAATACAATTACTACTGCTTCTACTCGTGTCAATTTATCTACAGGGGAAAAATTATCTATTTCTCTTGGTAAAATCGCAAAATGGTTTAGTGATTTAAAGACTGTTGCTTTTAGTGGAAGTTATAATGATTTGTCTAATAAGCCAACTTCCCTTCCTGCTTCCGATGTATCTGCTTGGGCAAAAGCTACTTCAAAACCAACATATACAAAAGCTGAAGTTGGTCTTGGTAATGTAGATAATACGGCTGACTCTACGAAAAGTGTAAAATATGCAACAAGTGCAGGTAGTGCTAGTTCGGCATCGAAAGCAACAAGTGTTGTTGATTATGGAAATACTGCTAAAACTATTCAAATAGGATATAATGGAAACGGAATAAGTGGCGATGCGATTAAATTTATAGCAGGATATACAACGGGCAATGGTTCTGATGTAAATGCAAAAATAAAAGATGTGTCAAAAGATGCTTTGAAATCATGGTTAGGTCTTGGTTCATTAGCATATAGTTCTGCTACTATTCCTACAATACCCTCTTCACTTCCTGCTAATGGCGGTAATTCAACTACTGTTAATGGACATACTGTAAATAGTGATGTTCCTGCTAACGCTAAATTCACTGATACTAATACTTGGAGACCTGTAGAAACATCCTTATCCAATCAAAATTTAAACGATATTAAAACACCTGGATTTTATAGTGCAGGTGGAGGTAATTCGGTAAGTAACAAACCAAGTGGAGTAGATAATTTTGGAATGCTTGTTGTTCATTATGCAAATGGAACATATTATGTACAAAAATTATGGAACAGTGATGGGTCTAAACAATATACAAGAAAATGTAACAATGGTACATGGAGTTCTTGGACGGAGGATAAGTTAACCGACACTAATACCTGGCGTGGTATTCAAAATAATCTTACATCAGATAGCACCTCAGATTCTCTTAGTGCAGCACAAGGTAAGGCATTAAAGGCTTTAATTGATGCAAAAACATCTACTACAGGCACTATTACTGGAATCAAAATGAATGGCGTTTCAAAAGGTACATCAGGTGTGGTCGATCTCGGAACTGTTCTTACAGCTGACAATTACACTAATTATGCCGCATCTAAATCACATTCTCATTCATATAATGATCTTACTAATAAGCCTTCCATTCCATCAGTAGGTAATGGTGTAGTAACAATTACTCAGAATGGTGTTTCCAAAGGTGCATTCCACATGAATCAAAGTGGTGCTACTAATATTGATTTATCTGATACTTATATTGAATATCCAATGTATTCTAAAATTATAGATGGAAATTATGCTACAAAATTTAGAACAGAAACAAAAGGAAATACTTCACATGGAGGATACATTTCGACAATAAGAAATAATACTGCTAACGTTGCAAATTCTCCTCAGTTTGGTTCGGGTATAGCTTTTGGTTTGGATGATACACATGGATATTTATATTTAAATTATAGTTCCGCAGAAGCTTATTTAGGCGGGGGAAATCAAGACAAGTTAAATTGGATAAAACGAATAGCATTTACTGATTCAACTGTAGCTAATGCAACAAAGGTAAATAACCATACTGTAAATGCGGACGTTCCAAGTGGAGCAAAATTTACAGATACTAATACATGGCGACCTTTAGGTACTACTGCTGATACGGCTTGTGCTGGTAATGATAGTAGATTAAGTAATGCAAGACCCGCAAACGGAGGAACTTCAACATATGCAAATTACGTTTACGCAACTTCGCATCAAGGTTCATGGTATCAAAATTCTCAATGGGATGGTACATATTTCCAAACAAATTACAAAAATGGTAATAATGTATTGCCTATGAAAGTTGGTAATGCGAATTATGCAGATAAAGCAGGTTCTGCTCCAGCAAGTGATGTTTATGCATGGGCAAAAGCAAGTACAAAACCAAGTTATTCTTGGGGTGAAATTACTGGAAAACCTAGTACTTTCACACCTGCATCACATACTCATAACTATGCGGGATCTTCTTCTGCCGGTGGAGCTGCTAATAGTGCAGTAGGAGTTGTTGATTATAATGATTCAAAAAAAATTATAAAGATTGGATTTCAAGGTGCTGGTTTGTCATCCTCAGAGATTAAATATATAGCAGGATATGCTGATATAAATTCATCTACATGTATAAAAGATATTAGTAAAGGTCAATTACAAGATTGGTTAGGTCTAAATTCACTTATAACAACGGGTTATAATGATACTATGTGGTCAACAGCATCAGGTAATATGTACTATTATATAAAATTTTCGACTGGCATTATGATTATGGTTACAATAGTTCCTGATGGATGGGGAAGTAATAATCCTGTTTATACTTATCCTGTATCATTTATAAATGATCGCTATGCTTTAATAGCAGTAGATAATAGTACAACAACTTCAGGACAGTCTTTTGATAGAAGAATCCCATATATATGGTATACAAAAAGTTCTTTCCAGATAGATTCAGACTCACCAATTAGCGACTTTTACAATGAAGGTATGGATGATAGTATGAGCGTTATTTGTATAGGAAGATGGAAATAGGAGGTAAAAATGTCAGACACAGAAATAGAAAATACATTATATGTTGTATACACTTCTCAGGGTGTTTTTATTGGATTTTATGATGATATTGAAGCAATTAATTCAATTTTACAAGAAAATAATGAATATATATATAAGCCAATTACTCGTGAGATAAGAGATTTTATATTATCAGAACCATTTAATCCAGCAAAGGATATTTTATTTAATATGAATTTGCTCACATCTGAAGTGGATATTATTGATGATAAAAAGTATTTGTTACAAGAATATTCCAGTGCCATTATAGATATGGAACAAATAAAAAATAAAATGTGTAAAAATATTAAAACAAAATGTGGTGAATATATTACTAGCGGATTAAGTATACAACTGTCAGATGGTTCAGAAAAGGACTTTACATACTCTTTAGAAGACCAAATAAATATCAAATCACTTGTTGATAATTTTAAATCTGAAGATATGCTTGTATATCATAGTACAGGTGCAATGTTTAATTTGTATCCTTATGATGATATCTTAAAAATATACAAAGAACTTGAAAATAATAAGATATATAACCTAATTTACACAAGCGTATTATGTCAATATATTACAAAAGAATACACCGAAGAAATGTATTATAACAAAGAAATAATTGGATATGGTTATTCCAATGAACAAATTCTAAAGGAGGTGAATACTCGATATGAAGCACAATTACTATAGTGAAAACGGAGCGCAAATAAAGATTATTCACCTACCTGGCAGTGGTTTAGAAGAACACCGTGAACTTGCAGAATATAACCTTGATAGAAGTTTTAATATGTCAAAAGATTTATCAATTATATCTGTTATGAATAGTCAGTGTGAAAAAGATTCGTTTATTCTTAAACAGTGTGAATTTAATAATATTCAACTGCTTAATACTGCTTCTGATGTAATATTTTGGAGCAACCCTATTAAAATTGAGCATATTCTTGAGTGTTTAAAAGAAGTTACAACTAAATATGTACTTATCCTCGATGGCAGAGATACTGTGATTACTGGTGATTTAGACGATTCATTTATAGAAAAATATCTTGCATTTGATGCTCCAATAGTTTTTAATGGTACGTCAGTTGCTTATCCAAATAGTCCTATAATTGAGAGTTTGCAGGAAATTATTAAAATCAAAGGTAAACAAAAATATCTTAATGCAGGAGTTTGTATTGGAGACAAAAATAGTCTTATTTCCTTTTACACAAAAGCACAGGAAATAAAAAATAATATGTCTGATAATAATAACTCAGAACAATATCTCATTAGATTGACAAAGAAAAAGAATCCTAAATTAGCAACTGTTGACTATAACAACGATATATTTAGAATTGTTCACGAATACGACTCTAAAATTATCGAAAAAGAAAATGGAGATTTTATTATTATTTGATAAAGGGGGAATAATATTGAATATACTAATATGTGGATATGGCAATATTGGGAAACACATAGAAAAAGAATTCGATAAATTAAAACAAACAATTAGCATATATGATAAATATAACAAATCTTTCTCGGACAAAGATATATTGAATGATAAATTTGATTATGCATTCGTTTGTGTTCCTACGGAAATGAATGAAGATGGTTCTTGTGATACGTCTGAAATTGAATGGATAATACCTAAAATTAAAGCAGATGTTATTATAATTAAATCGGCTATTCCTGTAGGAACTTGTGAATCTTTTCATCTTGAAAATATAGTAATAAGCCCTGAGTATTACGGCACAACTCAACATAGCTTAGAGTCTCCTAATTTTGTAATACTTGGTGGAAATGAAGATTATTGTTGCAAAGTCACTCAACTATATTCAAGGGTCAAAGATGGAACTTTTAATTACATCTATGTTGACTGGAAAACTGCGGAATTAGCGAAGTACATGGAAAATTGTTGGATTGCCACCAAGGTAACGTTTTGTAATGAATTTGCTGACATCGCCAAGGCTTTTGGAATTCACTATGAGCGTTTAAGACAGTGTTTTATTGCTGATGAGCGAGTTAATCCATCGCATACTTATGTATATCCAGAGCAACCTTATTATGACTCACATTGTTTGAATAAAGACATTCCTGCGTTATTGGTTTCTTGCAAACGTAATAAAATTAAAACGCCACTAATGGATAAGATAAATACGATAAATCTTGAACGAAAATCAAATTAATATTCTAGGCATACAGAAATAAAATCTGTATGCCTATTTTTTACGTTTCTCAACTTGACTATGCACATTAAAATTAATATAATAGAACAAGCGTTTGCTATTGGAGGTATTGTATTTTATGAAACAAGGTGTGACAGCTTATATTATAGAAAGCAATAAAAGGATCAGAAAGGTCACTGTAGCTCATGTAACGGGCAATATGGCACTTGTTAAGTTCGATGAAGGCGGTGGAATCAGGGTTCATTTAAGTAGGCTATTTGAGAGCGAGGAAGCTGCTAGAAGGTATCTGGGTATTAAGGGGTTTGTGCACGATAAATATAATGGACAATTAATGTAAGATGTAGACACATTTAGAGTAAAATAAAAAATTTATTGTTCAATCTTCTGTCATCTTTTATTCCATTTTTAAAAGGCGTTAAAAATTTCTTTGTTTCACATTTTCACATATTTTTTGAAAATTTAATTATAATCAAACATAAAAAAAGAGAAGAACATTACTGGGTTCTTCTCATATTTATATCACGCAAATAGCTTTATTTAACTGTTTTATTTGTACACCATTTTCATTATGTCTGTACACCATTTTTACACCATTTTACCATTGAAATACATAGAGATATGTGGATTTTTATGGTGTAAGCACTATTTTATCATACTTATGAAAACGTGCTAAATGCCGTATTTTTCCGCCTTTTCGTTAAGATCATAAGGAGTTGTCTGGTATACATAATAAGTTTGTAAGATATTATACATTTTTACTCTCCAATCCGCATAAATACTGCATTTCTTAAATTTTAATGGTGTATTTTTACACCGCATTTACACCACATTTTTAACAAAATCGACAACCTTATTGTCATTTTTGACAATTCTTTCAATGTCGTTACTTGCTTTCTGAGGCATAACATGTGTGTATAAATCCATTGTCATTTTTAGTGTTGCATGACCTAAATATGATTGAACAACTTTTGGCTGTACACCTGCTTCAAAACATCTTGTAGCAAATGTATGTCTTAAGGTATGACCACTAAACACTGGCATTTCATCATCAAAGCTCCTAGTAAGATTTATCTGTTTAACCATAGCTTTAATTGAATCTGAATAAATCTGCGAATTAAGTGGTGTGTTATAGCTTGTTACAAACAAATAATCATTCTGCTCTTTAGGTCTTTTGCTTTTTACGATATTCTTTAGCATTATTTGTTTTTCAAGATATTTTCTGCATTCACTATTGATAGGCACTTGTCTATAACTTTGTTTTGTTTTAGGTGGCTCAATATGAAAGGTTTTGCACTCATCATTAAGATACTTTTGGTATACAAGTGTCTTGTTGACATCAATATATCCTTCATCTAAGTGTATGTCATCAGGTGTAAGTGCAAACAACTCTCCTGGTCTTAAACCTGTATTAATTGCCACATTGTACAAATTATCATAGAATGTACCTTTGCTCACTTCTAAAAAATCTGTTTGCTGTTCTATTGTTAATGCATGTGCATTAAAGCTCTTATCGGCTCGAAGTCTTACACCTCTTGTTGGATTTTTTGCCATTAACTCATCTTCCATAGCCCTAGCAAACATATCATTTAGTATAACTTTGATCTTATTTTGTCGTTCATATTTGTAATTATTGTCTGAAGCCTCGTCTATTAATAACTGAATATCTGATTTTGTGATAGAATTTATATTGCGTTTTCCTAAGATTGGTGATATATTTTTGTTGTATATGTGAGTGTATTCCCTAAGTGTATTAGGGCGTACACTTTTCTTTTTATACACCTCCATCCACCTATTAAACCAGTCATCCAGCTTGATATTATCTCTTATGTTTGTAAATAACTGATTATCAGCTATTGCGACTGCAAGCTTCTTTCTTAATTCTGATAATTTGTCATCATATATACTTTTTCTTTGACCGAATCTATCAACATATCTGCCACAATATTTTCCATTTTTTCGTTGACAGATTCCATTTCCTAATTCCTTTCCTTTTAAATCTTTTCCCATAAGCTTTTTAATCCTTTCCATAATCAAAAAAACAAAAAGCTATTATGCGTGATAACTAAATATTACTACACAATAGCTTATATTTCAATCTCTATATTTCGTTTGATTTCTCTATATATCGTTCAAATTCTTTACGTTTAACAAGACGTTTGTTGCCAACTTTTAAAACAAAAGGACAACTAATCTCATTAAGCATTGAACTTATTCTATTAACTCCAATGTTGCTATATTCAGCAGCTTCTTCAATTGTAAGATTTAGCTTATAATAAATTGGAATTTTTTCTTTCACAATCACGCCTTTCCAGTTCCAGTGCTTCCAAATCCACCTTTACCTCTTGTTGTATTAGATAACTCATCAACCTCTTTAAAATTAATTTTAAGATAAGGCATTATAACCAACTGAGCTACCCTTTCTCCTGGTGTAACAGTTCTAGGTGTATCAGAGTCGTTATGTAATGCTACTATGCATTCACCCCTGTAATCACTATCTACTACGCCTACTGCATTCGCAGGTCTTAAGCCTTCTTTAGTTGCTAATCCACTTCTTGCGAATACAGCACCAAAATAACCATTAGGAATTTCAACTGCTATGCCAGTACCAATTTTAACAGTTGTATGTGGTGTTATTATCACAGGAGATGTAATAGCAGCGTATAAATCATATCCTGCCGCATATTCACTTCCTCTTGTTGGAATTTGTACATTATCTCTAAGTTTCTTAAGCTTAATTGTTGCGCTATTAACTACTGTACCTTTTATGTTTTCTATACTCATCATCTTTATAATACCTGCCTCTGCTAGTTTTCTTGTTTCTTTTTCAACACAATTTTTAAGTATTTGACAAAATGTATCGCCTTGACGACATTCATCATAATAAGGATAATATATACCAATGTTATCAGATACCGTACTACCAAATGTTTTTTCTTCAAGATTAACGATGAATGTTAAAAATATTATGGGTTTTTTTCCGTCCTGATATATAATTGTTCTATATATATAATCTCCATCAGCTTTAAATCTAAAGCCGTATTCTTTAAGCTTCTTATCAGTTACATGCTTTCTTAGTTCGTACATAATTTACTCCTTAATTGTCTACATATTTTTAATGTTATTTTTAAGATATACAAGATACTCGTCCCATTTGCCAATCATACAAATATATTCTTTGCCCTTGACACATTTGAGTCTCATATCTGATTTAATATTCTCCCAAGTGTTCTTCTTTGTAACCAAAGTCTGCAAGAACGAATTGGTCATTCTACTTAGGGTTAAAAGCTTCCCAGGAGGAATTTTAGACACGATTTCTTTATACTTTGTCAATTCATCATCTGGGATTTTAAAATTAGATTTTGGGAGATTTTTAGGCGAAAAAGGACTTGTCTGAGAGCCTGAAGTTTTTGGTTTTAATAGTGGAATTATTTTATCAGAATTAACATATTTGAATTTAAACAAGATCTCAGAGTCCGTTTCTTCAATGTCAAATATCAGAGACTTGTCCGTTTCTTCAAGATTTTTAAGAATATTATGTCCTCTTCCAATAGAAGGGATATAAGCTTGTAAAATGTTGTGTCCATAATAGAACACTTTATTACCAAACTGGCAATCTATGTAACAATCTATATCTTCTAATGTGCCATTGAGCTTTCTATTAAAATCATTTGTAAGTTGATTTATTGGAGCACGTATTCTATATTGACCTTTAAATTTATCATATAAATAATTTGCCGTTGCATATCACCTCTTTTCATTTTCATTTTGTTCTTTTTCATTATGAGTTGATGATAATAATGAACTTATTAATAATCCAAAACTAACACCAACAACAAAAATAATCAATGTGTTCTCATATTTTTTTCTTTTTAATATTCTTCGTATTCTTTTTCGTTACTTATTTTGGGTGCATTCTTTTCAGCATCCAATACAACTTCTAAACATTCTTGCCTATCGCTAAATATCAATCTATTAAGATTACTATACGAAAACAAATAGGCATGTTTATCGTGTTTATCGACTCCAACAAAATAATCAGATTCTACTGTTCTTATTTGTAGCTCGATAACTTCGTATACACCTACAGCTTTTAATATCCGAGCATAGTATAAAACCATGCCCTTTCTTACATTTTCTTTAATCATCACTATTCTTTTTCTTTCTTTTATATAGTGTTATAAAATGACTTGTTATAAGTCCTATAATAATTGCCAATAACGTTGTCCAAAAATTCATCTTATTCGCTCATCCTCTAATATGTATCTAACTTTTGCTCCATATGACGTTGTTGCACTAATCAGACTAGTACAACAACCTTCCATCTTGTGAAAGCTGTTTTCCCATTGATTGCACATTCTAATTATAGTTGCGATGTCTTCGTCATATCCGTACTTATCTTCAAGGTTACGTAACGCCACATAATAGTCTTCACCATCAATCTGGACATCAGACGATTCTTCATTTGCAATATCTACATAAGACATAAATAATTACCTCCTAATCACAATATAAAACAATTTTATTCTGAGCAAGAGATTGTTTCACATCAATTACACTTTGGTTTTTTGAACCTCTGAATTTTAATGATAGATCTTTCTGCTCATCTATATATTCTCCGTCAACAAGCACATCTACATTAGAAATTATGTTCTTTCTTTTTATCATAGATAAATCTTCTTTGATGTGTTTTTCAAAAGATGTATTATCTTCACATAAATCAGCTTTGATTTTATAATTCATAATTTCATTCCATTCAAATCCTGTATATAACCAGATAGTTTTCTCAGAAAAGGAAATACGGATTTCTTTGATTAGAGATAAGATTTCATCGAGGTTATTTTCGTGTAATGGATCGCCACCTGTAATAGTGATTCCATCAATATAATCCTTATCTAAGCAATTAAAAATATATTGCCTTGTTTTTTCTGTAAATGGATGTCCAAAATTCTTATCCCAAGTTTTAGGGTTTTGGCAGTTGTAGCATCTATGGCTACAACCGCTAACAAATAATACTACCCTAAATCCAGTGCCATTGAGAACATCACATTCTGATATTCCACTGTAATTCATTATTCTCCACATCCTGTTTTAAAATGCTTGACTCTGTGAGCCATTTCTTTCATCTTTCCATCAACAGAAGGACGCTCTGATAAACTTCCAAGATAACCACAAAGTCTTCTAATAACACTCATTTGTGAATTATCTTCGTTACTACACTGAGGACATCTAAAATGATTTGTTTTATCCTCCACGGTAATCATTTCACCAACATATCCACATTTAAAACATCTATCAGAACTTACATTTACTCCAAAATAATGACACTTATCATATGCGTATCTAATAATCTTTTCTAATGCTTCTGGATTATTAACCATATTGCCAAATTCAACATATTGGATAGCTCCACCTGATGCAAGTTTGGACATGTTTGATTCAAGGTCTACTTTATCAAATGCTATAATATCTTCATTAGATGGATAATGGAAAGAATTTTCATAATAACCCTTATCGTTGACTCCTTTAATAATTCCAAAATCAGATACGTCAGAACGACAGAACTTAGTTGCCAATGTTTCTGCTGGTGTCGAGTAAAGAGAAAAACCTATATTTGTTTCAGCTTTAAGTTCATCGCAATAAGTTCTCATAAACTGCACCATCTGAACACCTTTATCAATCATTTCTGAATCTGTATCATAAGACTTTCCATATAAAGCCATTAGCGCATTATGTACTCCAACATATCCAATAGACACAGTTGAACGATTCTTATATAGTAATGATTCAATAGTGTCTTCTGGATTTAATCTTGCAATAGCTCCATATTGATAAAGGATTGGTGCTTGCTTTGCTTTGACTGTTTTCATCATATCTCTACGAATCATAAGTGCATCTCTACACATATCAAGATATTCTTTTAATAATTCATAGAATTTTTCTTCTGAATGGTCTGCTATAATTGCAAGTCGTACAAGATTTACTGAGCATACACCTAAATTAAAACCGCCACCTACAATTCTATTACCATTATTGTCATGTAATTCAGGAATAAAACTTCTACAACTCATAGGAGCTTTATATCCACCTGTTACCTCAACTAACTTATCGTGCATAAGATAATCTGGATATAATCTGAGACTAGAACACTTAACGGCTAATTTGAAAATGTCGTAATATTTATCTTCTGGATTTAGATTATTCCCTGCCTTTAATTCAAAACATAATTTAGGGAAAACTGGTGTGACACCACCTGTAAGACCATCAATACGAACTTTTAACATATTTGTAAGAATAAGATACTGAATTTTCTGATCTTCTTCTGAAGCATCTAAATCAATACAATCAAGTTCAAATGTTGTGAATGGAATTTCGCCTCGGCTGTTGGTGAGGGTTAAAATTTCATACTCCAACCCTTTAATTGACTTACTGATTTCACGTTCTAACATCTTCCATGCAAATTTCTCTGCATTAGGCACTTCAAAATCTTTGGCTATTTTTCTCCATGTATTAAGACTTCCTCTTCCGTATTGACATAATCCTTTAGTTAAATTGATAAATGTAATACCACCATAACAATTAGAGGAAACATGTGCTGCAATCTGACTGAGAAGATTAACTGCTACTGTAATTGTATTAGGTTTTTCAATTGGCGCATTACCAATCACCATCCCATTTTCAAGACAATCCTCCCAATTCACAAGCTGACAATTATGCATTGGAATACCAAAATAATTCATGTCATGAATATAAATTTCCTTCTGATGGTGTTTCATTATTCGCTCAGGAACATAATATCTTTTTGCCTGATCAATAATTGTCACATCTGCAATCATAGGTTTTAACGTCTGAAGTAGCTTGCCATTTTTATTAGCATTATTAATAACTTCTTCACTTGTACCATCTTTTAATCCAAAGATTTCGTTATCAAGATTTGTTTTTGCTTCTCTTACAAGTTCTCTCTTATATCTATATCTTACAAATGCTCTAGCCACATCCTTACGCTTACTAGCCATAAGCTTTTCTTCAACAACGTCTTGAATCTGTTCAACAGAAATCTCAACATTTCCTAATGTATTGATATGTAAAGCAATATCGGAAGCTTTATGTCTTGCTTCTGGTGTAATTTCACCATCTACCTCATCGAAAGCAGCAAGAACAGCTTTTATAATCTTGTCACGGTCAAAATCAACTTTTCGACCATCTCTCTTAATTACCTTCAATACTTATTCCTCCTCAAAACTAATAACATTACCATCATTAATAACTACTCTTGTGTTCTTGCATTCAAATAACTCAATACAATCGCTAACAGTAATATTATCCATATTAATTTCTGTAGTTTCTTTTAACATAATTAATCCTCCAATTCTGCTTTATAAAGCTGGTATATCATATTCCAATCCCAACAATGCTTACCATTCCATTTCTTATTCCAAGGATAAATTTCACCATAACAAATCTTTGTATCAGCATTAGAAGTCTCAAGATTATGTGCAGAATCATCAATAAATAAGCTACCACTCATATCTATATGAGATTTATCATTATATTCTTTAAGATTAACTCCTATAAACTGACAAAACGGAAGATGTTCTTTACACCACTTTTCCTTCGCTCTAAGATTAGGATTATAACCAGAAGAAACAATGATAACTTCACCTTGTAAAGCAAATTTTCTTAATGTTTCATACGCTTGTGGCATAAACTTTAACTTATCAAAGAATCGTTGCTGATTGAAATATGTATTTATATATTCTCTACTCGCACAGTTAAGTTCTTCAAAATTCCAAGTCTTAATCTGTTCTGGAAAAATATATTTATAATCACTGTAATATTTAAAATCTTCATTATACAAATCACATATTGCAGCAATCGTATTTACAATAACTCCATCAAAATCAACAAATAATTTTATATAGCATCACTCCAATCAGTTAATTTATATTCGCATTCACCATTTTTATCTAAGCTATAATTTTCTCTAAGAAATTGGACATTAAACGGTGTATTCTTATTATGTCTTACACAATCTATATGTGGACAATTACGATTTCCACAATAAATTCTTTCTATGTTTTCTTTTTTCAATTTCGTCTAACTCCTTACAGATATGAGCAGTATCATAAGCATCCCTTAATTCATTATTCACTACATAATCAACATACTTCTTAATATGCTTGAAATCTTTCTTATCAGCTTTATATCTACGCTTGTTTTCTTTGGTATCTTCAATAGAGCCATTAGAACGCATGAACATTCTCTTTTTAAGTTCTTTATTGGATACCTCAAGATATATAGAAACAATAGGTAAATAAGGATATTTCTTCTTAATATTTTCAAGACCTTCAGGTGTTAAAATAATGACTTTATTAGATGCGTATTTATAATCTTCTAAACGACTGCCATATAACCACATTCCTCTTTCTGTTTCATATTCTCTATATTCTGCAAAATCGCCTTTTTCGATCATATTCATAAATTCAGACTGAGTGATGAAATAATAATCTACACCATCGGTCTCTCCTATTCTCATAGGTCTTGTTGTACAAGTAGCAACTCTTGAATATCCCATAGAACATAATATTTTTGCAACACTGTCTTTCCCTGAACAGCTTTTTCCAACTAATACAATCATCATTCGAATCCCTCCATATCCTTTATAAATTTTTCAATTATATCACCGTTGTCGCAATACAAGCATACATTCACTAACTCTAATAGATTAAGTGAAAATATAGCCATTATAGACTTGGCATTAACTTCGTATCTGTGTGATTTAATTGTTATTTCTTCATCATATTTAGATACAATATCAACAAAATCTTTTATTCTCTTGATATTATCTAACCTAACAACTGCTGTTGTTTCTAACATATTCCATTCCTTCCTTAATCAAAATACATTCTTATGTAAGCTATTTCACCTTCAAAAATTCCACCTAAAGTAGATACATCACCTGTATTTCCCCAACAATTTGAAATATTAGGGATTAATGTAGGACTATGAACAATAAATTCTACAATCGAATTATTACTTACAGTATATTGTCCTAAACTATCGGTGTGCTCATCTGCTTTGCAATCAGCAAGAATACAAGGAATTACTTCACCTGATTCCATAACAACATCAAATTTTGTACCTATCTCCGTACTATAATAAGAACCGATAGCACAAGCATAACGTCCATCAATCATATAGATACCTGAATCATCAAGCTCATACTCAGACTTAAGCTTATATTGTGCTGAATTTGTACTTGTTATCAACCTCGCATCCATATAAGATTTAAAAGGTTTGCTTCCTGGTACATCCATATCAATATAGTAAGTTCCTTCTATAATGACAGGAGTTTTATCGTCCTCTTCATTATTCTCTATCGCTGTGTCTTTTTGACGCTTATTCATCTCTAATTGTCGTTGAAGCATTTTTTCTCTGGTTTTTACATAAAAATGCGATTCATAATAATTAATCTGTGCTGCATTAGCAGTTATAGCTTGTATGTTTTCTGCCCTCAAAAGGGCGACAAGAGTACTTGCTAATACAAGAGATATAGCTATATTGCTTATCTTGTAAATCTTAAACACCCACTTCCGTCATATTTGTTTGTATATAATTTGATATATACTTCATTAGAATCATTAGTATCGAATCCGACAGATTTTATATTCATATCAACAATGCCAGATTCTTGTCTAATTTCTTCTATTTCATTATTCTCTCTTGTACCTACTGCCACATAAGAATCAGAAGGCACGTTTTCAAGAAAACTTCTTAATTTACCTGCGTTTATATAATTCACGTTTCTTTGTCACCTCCCTTCTATAATGAAAAATTTATTAGATCATAGAAAGGAATTCTTCTTCTGAAATAATTGGAATATTAAGCGATTTTGCTTTTTGATTTTTAGATGAGGTTGAATTGATATCATTATTAATAAGATAAGATGTTTTAGAACTTACAGATCTTACGACTGTGCCGCCATGAGAAACTATATCGGCTTTCAATTCGTCACGATTTTGATAATGACTGACAGAACCAGTTACCACAAATGTTTTACCTTGTAATGTATTTGGGATTTCATCTAAGACTATATTAGGAGATTCAAAATTAAATTCTTTTGATAATTCGTAAACTATATTAGAATATTTATACCAATAAGAATCAATTGAGGATATCTTTTTGTCACTTATACCGTCAAGAGAAGAAAAATAAACAGCTCCTTTTGTTCCCATAGTTGTAATAAATTCTCTGATGCTATAATTAACCTTTTCTGCAATTAATTTACTTACTGTCTTTCCAATCATAGGAATTGAAAGTGAGTAAATAAATCTATCGAGTGTTGTGTTACGGGATTTTTCGATAGACGAAAGAAGCTTCTCAACAGACTTCTTACCAAATCCTTCTAAAGTTTTCATTTCATTTTCATGACATTTTAAATAATAAATGTCTTTAATTGCTGTCAACCAACCAAGATTAATGAATTTCTCTATTGTAGATTCTGAAAGATTTTCAATATCCAATGCGTTTCGACTTGTTGCGTGAACTAATTTACCCAAAAGCTTTCCTTTACAATCTGGATTTTCGCACATAAGAACTTCTGAGTCATTCTCTTTGACAATTTTTGTAGGTTGACCGCAAATAGGACACTTGTTAGGAATTTTAAAATTACCACTCTTATCAATGCTATCGTGTACTTTAGGAATAACCATATTAGAACGGTAGACTCTAATTCTATCTCCTATTCCAAGCATCATATCCTTAATATATGTAATATTGTGAAGCGTTGCTCTTGTTGTTATTGCTCCATTTAAGTCAATTGGTTCGAAGATTGCCACAGGATTAATTAACCCCGTTTTTGAAGTGTTCCATTTAATATCTGTAAGAACAGTTTCAAATAATTCATCTTCATATTTATATGCCATCGAATGTCGGAAGAATTTATCTGTGCGCCCCATTGAATCGGCAATTTTGTAGTCATCAACTGCCATAACAGCTCCATCATAAGGAATATTATGTGAATCTGCTGATTCTCTTATTTGATTTAATAAAATTGCTAACTCTTCTTTCTGATTAATTTTAGGTGATTTTAATATTGGTATAATCTCAAAGCCAATATCTTTAGCCTTGAATAAATCTTCACTAGGAGTTTTATGTTCAAAACCTTTAATAACTCTCCAAGCAATAAATCTCATATTTCTGCTTGCAGCCTCTTTACTATCCAGTAATTGTAGCGAACCAGACACAAGATTCCTTGGATGTTTATACTTCTTATCTTCTGGTAATTTATCATTAATCTCTCTAAAAGTGTCCCATCCAATAATTGTTTCGCCATCAATAATGAGTTCATTTTTGTATGGGATTTCTTTTGGTATGTTCTTCATTGTTAATACATTCTGAAGGCATTCAGTGCCTCTTACTCCATCACCTCTAGTTTCTGCCCCGATTAACTTACCATTGATGTAATAAAGAGAAGTGGTAAGACCGTCTGCTTTCACAGATAAGAAACAATCCTTATTCCCAATAAATTCAATTAGCTCATCTACTGATTTTGTTTTATCAAGTGAAAGCATTGGATGATTATGTTTTACTTCCTTTAGTTCATCTGCGACTGAATAACCAACATTATGTGTCGGGCTATTTGCTAACACAATACCTGTAACATATTCAAGTGTCTTCAACTCATCATACATTTTATCCCATTCATAATCAGACATAATTGGAACTCGATTATAATAAGCATACGAAGCATTATTCAACTCTTTAATGAGTTGTTTCATCCTTTCTAATTTATCCATTTACTTCCTCCTTTTCTCCACAAAATTCTTTTAAATATGTGAGCATTTCTGACTCTTCTGGGAAAAACGGCTCTCTATTTTTTTTACTTTGAACCCAACCTAAAAAGTTCATCCAAAACTGACCTGCTCTCCAATCAGGCATATATGTCATATGTAATCTTGTTACTTCATTATAAAAATCATATAATCTATTCGGATTTCTCATATTTGTCTCCTTGAAAATAAATATAATAATTATTATATAAGTGATTATGTGTTGCAATGTATCGAACCTTTGATGAATCTATTCCTAGAAATCTTCCTAGATGTTCTGCATTAGGAAAATTTTTAATAAGTTTCATACTCTCGTCAAATAATAATATTGGTTTTCCTATTCTAACTTTTTCAGATATAATATTTTCGCTTCGTGTTTTGAATCTTCTATAATTAAGATTATTATATTGATTATTATATGAATACGTACACCATTCTAAATTATCAACATGACAATTATAAGGCTTTTCATCTTTATGATTAACTATAGGCAAACAATCATCATTTTTTATAAAAGCTTCTGCGACTAACCTGTGTACTAATAATCTATCATCTACTCCTTCTTTACAAACATGTACAAATTTATATCCTAATCTATCAATTTCTAAATTCAAAATTTTACCTTTATGAAGTTTTACAGAATTATTCTTAGTTTTTACATATCTATCTAAACTTTTAACTCGTCCATAGTTACTAATCATATAATATCCTTCATAATTTTTAATATCTTTCCAAATTTCATACTTCTCATCAAAATTATTTTCGTAATAAAAAACCTTTAAAAGCAGTAAAATTCTATCATTTTCACATATATAAAAATTCATTCTATTAAATCGTTGAAAAAATTTTGAAAATAATTCATAAAAATTCCAGTCAGGAAAATGTTTTTTCCAAATTCTATTTAATTCTGATGTAAAAACATCAATTCTTTCTAAATTTCTCAATTATCCTCCTTATATTTCAAATAAACTTGTACACAACCTTTGTCCACATCTATCACAGTATTTCTGTGGAGGCACTAAGTCATCAACTAAGTAACCGCACACTGGACAATATTTCCTATAATTAACACGCTTTTTAAGTTTAGGTGAATCTTTTTCTTTTAATCTACAATACTCTTCATATTCAGACTTGCTTATCATAATATGTTCTAACATGTTTAACTCTCCTTCAGCATTAATGGACACCATTTTGGAACACTACATAATTCACCAATTGATTCGCAGTATTCATCAATAACTTTGTTATTAACAGTACAATAATAGTCCAAAGCATACTCAAAACTATCAGACGTAATAGTTCTTTCTGTTCTATGTAATGGACACTCGTTGCATTTTTCTATTTCAAAACCAATTATTACCATATTTCATTCTCCTTCATACATAATCAACTCTTCTGCATATGGAAGTGACTCTACCCATTTTATAAATGACTCTGACCACTCTGTAAGCTTGTGGTTTTTACGCTGAAAGTACATATTACGGATATTTTCATAACTCATTGTTATTGTACGCTTCTGTAACCAGCTCTCAGGAAGCCAACGTATAAGCTCTTTCCAGTATCTCTTATCTTTCGTTTCAAGATATTTCTGACGTAAGCTCTCAAGAACCATGATTACGTCTTCTTCAAATACTGAAATATGGTTGAGTTCATTATCATTCTTTAGATTATCAGCAAGAGATAAATTCCTGTCATAATCATCAATCTCAAAACAATCTAATGTAATTGGTGTCGTGGCGAGCTTGTGCATTGTACTCGTTGAGTTGGCAACTGTTCCAACCTTATATGTGTCATATTCTTTCCACCAATAAAGAGGTGCTGTTATATCAACTGATACAAAAATCTGTCGCATAAACTTTCTATGCTCATTTCCTGCTTTAATAAGAGTCTGTGCAAGTTTCATATCATTCTGACCAATTCTAAATTCATCACAATATTCTTCGTCACAATCCATATTTAAATGTGGGCAATCTTCACGACAACCATTCATACAATCATAATTTGTTCCGCTATCACTTCTATGCCAAGAATTCAACGGATTCCTCATTCCACGGAGACTGTGTTCAAATCCCCATACTTCTGTGTTCTCAAATTTCATTATTTATTTCCTCCTATTGAAACTCTGATTTAATTGTCTTCTTCGTCCTGAGTTATTGCATTAATTAGTCCTAATACACCTGCAACATATCCAATATAATACTTACCATCACATTCTTCTGCCCATTCAAGTGATTCGTTTAATATAACAATACCTTTTTATAAATATTATTTTTATCCATATGATTTCTCTCTCCTTCTTTTATCTCCTAATAATTTCTGCATTCTCAAACATAGGGATATATACACTTTCACCATTGTCCCAATCGGGAATATCAAGATAATCCACAAATTCTAAAATTGGTACAAAAGTTTCTTCTATAGTTTCTGTAAATCCAACACAACTCTTATTCCAACGCATTAGCGAACTTAAATTATGTAGAGAAAACCATAATGACTGTATATACTTTTTTAATAATGGAAGCTCATCCTCTTCTGGAAATCTTCTTTCAAAAATAAATATGTCATATAACATTTTCGACAAATATTCTAATGAAAGCCAAAAATCATTATCGTGCATTGTAATTCGTAAATATTTTGCCGTATATTCTTTTGACATTAAATACCTCCTTTTAGTTTAGTCTACTGTGAATTACCAATTGAAATAATGGATTCTTGTTATTCGTATTTATCCAATTTTTCTTCTAATTTTTCGATTTTCTTCTCTAAGATCTCAATATGATTTTCAAGAGTATCATTCTCATCCTCTAATGAAGAGATATAATCATCTTTATCATTTAACTGGTACTCTAGCTCATAATATTCCTCATCTGTATGTTCAGAAATCAATTTATCCATCTCATCAGCCAAGTCTTCATTAAAATATTCTCTGATTATTTTAGAAACATCTTCCAAATCTCTAACTTCTTCCCAGTTGTCATTTATTAATACCACTTAATCACCTCCTTAATTTCTACAAGAAAAATGGATTTCTGCTATCTCATCATTCTCTTATTAATCTCATAATTGATAATACTAAGCAAAGATTGTCCACCATATTTAGGTGATTCATCCATTATATTGCCAATCATTCTTTCTCTAATTCTATTTTTTAAGTCTTCCTTATACCCATTAATAGAATAATCAACAAGTTCATTTGCAATTTCATTGATTTTATTTTGATAATTCGTAGAAGCTATAATTTCTTCAACTTTTTTCGATAGACTATCCTTAATACGTTCATTAAATTGATTTTTTATCAATTCTCCGATTGGAATCTCCTTTTCCTTATAATCTCCCCACTGATTTTTTTCACGTTTCTTAACAACCAATTTATGAACATAATCATTGGTTTCTCCATTATATATAGACTGTTCGCTAAATAAATCACTACTAATATATTTCATAATTTCTTTAATATTATCGTCAGACAGTTGTGCTATATATTGATCTATTATTTTTTGTCCAAGAACTTGTGAAATGTCAATGTTAATACCCATTATATCCATCTTACCATTTTCAATTTTTTGTTCCATTTTTTACCTCCAATCTTCCAAAGAAACTGTCGTTTCTTTCTAATCTTACTTCAAAGTCTTAACAAACTTCATAAGTTCAGATTTCTTACTTGACGGAATACTAACTGTTACCTCTTCCCATACATCAAGATTATTAAAATACTCTTTAATTTCTTTCTGCTCTGAGTTCCAATCAAGATTATTTTCTTTGTACAATTCTTCTAATTCCCATTCGAGATAATCCCCATCATGTTTAGCATCGCCAGCCTTTGAGTATTCTTCATCTGTGTGCCAATCATCTTGAATCTCAACATTACCCATTACTTCGCTAAATTTACCATCTAATTCCCCACAACCAATTTCTGTCGGAAAAATATCTTTTAATTTTTCATATGAAGACTTCTTAATCCAAATATTATCTTCGTAAGTTGATCCGCTATAATATCCTTCTGCAAACAAACATACATTTACCAGTTCCATTTTTTGTTCTCCTTTACTTATATTTTCCGTTGTGTTTCAAAACATTTTCCAATCTTTTCATTTTAACATTCATAGCCTTATGTAGATGTTCATCAGTAATGCTAAAAATTTCTTGTACATAATAGATTCCAAGTTGTACATCTGCCAACTCTTCAAGTAAATTAATATTGTCTCCTTTATCTCTTAATTCTTTGGCAATTGCTTGTGATAATTCTGCCAATTCTTCCATGACAATTATTAAATTCCTATGCCCTCTAGGATTTCCATCTGATAAATTTGAATCAACACTTTCTATTAGCACATTTGTTATCCAATTTTTATTAATATTGGACGATTCAACTTCTAGTCCTTCAATAAAATTTTCTCTATTCATAATTAACCTTTCTTTTTTTCCAAATATGTGGGTAGGGATTTTCACCCTACATGATTCTGCTCACACTACTTACTTTCCTATACCAGATTCGTTGATAAAAACAACTACTACAGAATCCCTCCCTGTGTGTCTACATATTCCACCACCACATATTTTGACAGACATAAAATCCGTCTTTC
>ERZ1034913.581-NODE-581-length-28079-cov-31.496503_pt1 | contig 28079 bp, 27 predicted proteins | sample MGYA00520697_ERZ1034913 | MGnify/ENA primary metagenome ERZ1034913 (study PRJEB33766, sample SAMN09781786) | gut metagenome | biome: gut microbiome | host: Homo sapiens | place: Madagascar | study: EMG produced TPA metagenomics assembly of the PRJNA485056 data...
CCCTCAGCTTTCCCCATGCTCGATATATTGCTATCAACAACAAGTATGACTTCCTGCCCAAGCAGTTGGAGGATAAGGGCATGACCATTGTGGCCGACATCGGGAAGGTGCTACAAGACGCACGATTCGTTATGACAGAGAACGAGGAGGTTACGAGCCATGCCTGATCTCAAACCTATCGCAGAGAAAATAAAAGAAGCGGACGCTATCCTGATCGGGGCCAGTAACGGGCTGTCCATCACCGAAGGACTGCATTTGTTTGCGGACAATGCGGCTTTTGAAAGACTGTTTGAGGATTTCAAACAAAAATACGGCTTACATTGTATTTTGCAGGGCATGATGGCCGGATGGCCCAGCGAGGAGGAAAAATGGGCCTTCTGGGCTCGGCTCATCCATCATTACTGCGGGCAGTACCAGCCTACGCCGGTGATGAACGATTTGAAGGCCATTGTGGGAGAGAAAGATTACTTTGTCGTCACATCAAACGGAGAAGGTCACTTTGAACTGTGTGGCTTCGATCCGACGAAAATCTATGAGATCGAGGGCAACTGGTTTACGATGCAGTGTGCCCGCCCCTGCCACGACACCCTCTATTCAAGTTTAGAGGTGGCCGAAAAATTATCGGCTGCCGAACAGGGCTGCCATGTGCCTACAGAGTTGGTGCCGCGCTGTCCCAAGTGCGGAGGTCCCATGGACATCCACATGGGCGCAGGTCAGAGAATGATTCCGGATACCGCTGCCCAAGCACGGTTTCAAAACTTTCTGAAAACCTACCACGGGAAGAAACTGGTGGTTCTGGAGCTGGGCATTGGCTGGCGCAATCAGCTGATCAAGGCTCCGATGATGCGTCTGGTGGCCGGCGAGCCAAACGCCACTTATGTGACCATCAATCTGGGGGAGATCTACATTGCGGACAATATCAAGGAGAAGTCCTTCGGACTGGACGGGCGGCTGGATGAGCTGCTGCCTGCGCTCCGGGAGGCGTGCGAGGCATGACGATTTCGGAGCAGGTTCAAAATGACTATACGAATGCAGCGGGTGTCCGAAGACAAAATGGTACAGCTCGCCGGCACTTGGCTCAAAGATGATAGGGTTGGTGTGTTTACATATCCGGACGGCATCCGACCTGTTATTTTTTTTCTTGGAGGAGGAATAACGAATGCAAAGGGCAGATGGAAAGATTCGATGCCATTGGGTGAACCCGGCTGATACCATTTATCTGCGATACCATGACGAGGAATGGGGCAGACCGGTCCACGATGACCATATACTGTTTGAAATGTTGATTTTGGAGAATTTTCAGGCAGGTCTCACCTGGGAATGTGTCTTAAATAAACGGGAAGCGTTTCGCCGTGCTTTTGATGGGTTTGATTTACGGAAAGTGGCATCTTATAGCGAAGAAAAATTGATGGCTCTGCAAGCTGACTCCGGAATCATCCGTAACCGGCTGAAAATACGAGCCGCAGTGGTCAACGCACAAGTGTTTCAAAAGATACAGCAAGAGTGGGGCAGCTTTGACCGATATTTATGGCATTGGACAGATGAAAACATCATCCAAGAAGTAGACAAGGTCAGCTCTCCATTATCTGATGCCATCTCAAAAGATTTGAAAAAGCGGGGCATGAAGTTTGTGGGGACCATAATCATCTATGCCTATTTGCAGGCGGTGGGAGTTATCAACTCTCATGAATCAGGTTGCTTCCTGAATCCTTCGCAGCAGTAGAGAATGCATAAAAAAGCCGGGAAGTTGACTCAAATTGTCAATGCCTCCCGGCTATTATCTTGCAGATATTAACATAGTTAGGGCAACACCGCACAATTCCCGCCTAACGGCTTAAGCACCGCTCTGGCGGCTGTAGCACAGCATCTGCCGCACCTCGCTCGCCGTATCGGCACTTAGAATTATGCGGTATTACCTTAAATTACTTTTTCAATGTCCTGTCCCATGCAGGAGACAAACACGTCCTTATACATTGCCACCGTCTTGGTAGCTCCGCAGTCGGAAAGTGCATCCGGAATCTGTCGGTACTCTGCCGTACCGTCCAGAATCATTTCCAGACAGTGGATGAGGTTCGGCATTACATCCGGGTTCAGGGGGGAGCCGAACCCGCGGAAGTCGTGGTGGAAGTTATACACTGCGTCGTACTCGCTGTGCATATCCCAAATCCTTTGCAGCGCCTTCAGCGATATCTCGGCACACTCCCGCACCGTCGGCGCCAGGGTCGTGTTGAGCAGCCAATTGCAGTTGCAGGCGTCACCGCACAAAAGGGTGTGGGTCTTGTCATCCAAAAAAACCATCTCCCCTGCCGTGTGTCCGGGGCAGTGCAGCGCGGTCACCTTGCGCCCGCCCAAATCGAACACCTGACCGTCCGCCAAGGGTTTCCAGACCGGCTTTTTCGGCCAAGGGCGGATATCGGTTTCCGGATCGTAGGCGTAGTATTTGCCCTCCCGCTTGCGGATGATCTCGGCATAATTTTTGCGGAACTCCACAGTGGGGGCAAAGGGCGGCGAATCCAGATTTTGGTCAGCCGGGTGAATCCATATCTCGTCAAAGAATCCCGCGCCACCGACATGGTCCCCGTGGTTGTGCGAGGCGACCACCTGATAAGGCTTGTCTGTGATGCGGTTTTCCACGACCCAGCGCAAATCCCCTATGCCGGTGCCTACATCCAGCAGCAGGGCGCTTTTTTCGCCCACGACCACAAAGCAGCTGACGCAGTCAAACTCGTCCACCTCAAAGATGCCGGGACGAAATTCGTAAAAAGGCAGATTTCTGCAAATCATTTTGATACCCTCCCCTACCGCTTAGGCAGCAGCCTTTTTCTTGTTTTTGTTGACAACCTGATAGCAGTCAATAGCAACGGCAGCCAGCAGGATCAGACCCTTGATAACGCTCTGCCAGTTGGTGTTGACGCTCATCAGAACCAGACCGTTGTCCAGAATGCCAAGGATGATAACGCCGATGACCGTACCGCTGATCTTGCCTTCGCCGCCGGCGATGGAAACACCGCCGAGGCATGCGGCGGTCATGCAGTCGAAGGAGTAACTGCTGCCCGCGCCGGGCTGTGCGGCATTGGTACGACCCACCATAATCAGGGCAGCGATGGAAGCGCAGAAACCGCAGAAGGTGTAGACTGCCACCGTCAGCTTGTCAACGTTGATGCCTGCCAGACGAGCGGCCTCTTTGTTGCCGCCAAGGGCGTAGATGTAGCGCCCCAGATAGGTCTTGTTCATCAGGATGGCGCCGAAGATGATAAACAGAACAAAGATGATGACGGGCACAGGAATGATGCCCACATAGCCCTGACCGATGACCTTGAAAGCCTCCGGCATACCGGTGATGGGATAACCGCCGGTAATCAGGTACGCAACGCCCTGCAGCACCAGCATAGTACCCAAGGTGACAATAATCGGTGCAATGTGCATTTTAACGGCAATGATACCGTTTGCCGCACCCAGCAGGCAACCCACAACAATGGTGATAATGACCGCCAAGGGAATGGGTACGTTCAGGTTGACCATCATATAGCCAATCAGCATACCGTCCACAGCCATCTGCATACCGACGGACAAGTCCATACCTCCGCCGATCATCACCATGCAAACGCCGACAACCACAATGCCGAACATGGAAACCTGACGCAGAATGTTGATAACATTTTTAGCCGCCAAGAAGTTGGGGGCTGCTACCGCAAAGAAGGCAAAGACAACCACCAGCAGAATGTAAATACCGTATTTTTTATAAAGTTCCACCCAGTTCTTTTTCATATCAGACAGCCCCTTTCACTTTGCCGCCGGATGCAAGATCCAGAATATAATTTTGGTCGAAATCTGCTTTTTCTACCTCGCCGTTTTTACGTCCTTCCGCAATCACGACGATGCGATCCGACATACCCAGCAGCTCCGGCATATCCGAGGATACCATAATAATGGCCTTGCCGGCTTCTACCAGCTCGTTCATCAGCTTGTAAATTTCCTGTTTGGCGCTGACGTCGATACCGCGTGTGGGCTCGTCAAAAATAATGATGTTTGAATTTGCCGCTAAGGTCTTGGCAATGACCACCTTCTGCTGGTTGCCGCCGGAAAGATTGCCGACCTTTTGTTCCAGAGAGGGTGTGCGGATGGAAAAGCGCTCCTTGTAGTCCTGCGCAACGGCATCTTCCTGCTTTTCGTCCACAAAAATGCCCTTGCTATAGCCTTGGATATTGTTGATAACGGTGTTCCATTTGATGGTATTGCGCAGGAACACGCCCTGATTCTTGCGATCCTCGGGGATGTAGCCGATACCGTTTTTGATGGCATCGGAGCAGGAGCGAATACGAACCTGCTTGCCCTCCACGAAAATTTTGCCGCTCTCCATGGGATCCGCGCCGTAGATCACGCGCATCAGTTCGGTACGCCCGGCGCCGACCAGACCGGCAAAGCCCAGAATCTCCCCGCGGTGCAGCGTAAAGGAAATGTCGCTATCGCCGTTGCCTGTCAGATGCTCCACGCGCAGCATTTCCTCGCCGATCTGCGATTTGCGGGTGGGGTAGCTTTCCTTCATCTCGCGCCCCGCCATCATGGCGATCAGCTGCGGGCGGTCAATTTCGGCTATGTTCTTGGTCGCCACATACTGTCCGTCACGCATAACGGTCACACGGTCAGCGACGGCAAACAGTTCCTCCAGACGATGGGAGATAAAGATGATGGTAACGCCGCGGGCTTTCAAATCCCGAATAATGCGGAACAGTGTTGTGACCTCATTGGTGGTCAGGGGTGCGGTCGGCTCATCCATAATAAGGATCTTGACGTTCTTACTGATGGCCTTGGCAATCTCAACGATCTGCTGCATAGCCGGGGACAGGCTGCGCACCTTCTGCGACGGATCCAGCGAAACGCCCATCTGGTCAAACAGTTCCTTGGTGCGGCGCTCGCGGTCCTTGATATCCACAAAGATGCCGGGGGTGGTCTTTTCGCCGAGAAAGACGTTCTCGGCGGCACTGATGCCGGGAATCAAGGTAAATTCCTGATAGATAACGCTGATACCCTGCTCCTTGGCGGTGGCAGGTGTCAGGGACGAAAAGCTCTTGCTGTCAATCGTGATGGTGCCGCTGTCCGGTGTAATGGCACCGGACAGCGTTTTTATCAAAGTGGATTTTCCCGCACCGTTTTCCCCGATCAGCGCATGGACTTCCCCCTCGCGCACATCAAACGAAACATGGTCGATGGCAACCACTCCGGGATAGGTTTTCACAATGTCCTTGACGCTGAGGATTGTTTTTTCAGACATGGAAATCTTTCCTTTCTAAGAACGGCATCGCCCCAAAAAGCGATGCCGTTGATTTCTGTTTGCTGTTTCGTTTGCTTACTTGACGTAGTCAGCAACATTGGCTGCCGTAACAGGGCTGATAGAGTTGGCAACCACTGTGCCCTTTTCCAGTTCGCCGTCCAGATACTGGTACAGCACATCGCGGGTCTGTTCGGCTACCGAGTTGAATTTCAGGGTGCCGCGCATCACGTCGTTGCTTGCAATGTACTTGACGGCGCTCTCGGTGCCGTCGCAGGCAAAAATGCCGAAGTCATCGCTGTTCATACCGGCGGCCTTGACAGCTTCCACAGCTTCGGTGGCAGCGGCATCGCCGTAGGCGAGGATGCAGTTCAAATCGGGGTATTTCTGGATCATTGTTTCGGTGTAGGTGGTACCGGCGCCCACAACGTCCTTGCCGATATCCACGACCTCGAGGATGTTGGAATCGGGGCAAAGCTCCTTGATGCGATCCTGAATGCCCTGACCACGGTTCTGCATATCCTGGTTCTGGTAGGTGGTGTAAACCACGATGTTCGCCTTGCCGTCCAGCTGGGTATCGATCCACTCGCCCGCCATATCGGAAATCATGGTACCGATGTCGTACTGGCTGGAGTTGATGCTGATGTCATAGACATCGGTGACGACGCCGCACTCGATAACGATGGTGCCGGCTTCCTGTGCAGCGCGCAGGGCGTCATCGCAGGAATTGTCAGAAACCATAGCAAGAATGACATTGCAGCCGGAGGTCACCATATTTTCGATGTCGGTAACGGCAGTGCCGGAGTCGTTCTCAAAGCTGACGGAGGTGTAGTCCCAACCGTCCTCGGCAGCGACCTGCTTTAAGCCGTCATCAATGTTGATGAAGAACTCCGTCTGCAGCGTGGGGGCAAGGAAACCAAACTTGATGTTGTCCTTGGTTACCGAAGTACCCGCTGCCGCAGCAGCAGATTCTACCACGGATTCCGCTGCAGAGGATGCGGAGCTTGCCGTGGAGGATGCCGTGGATGCAGAGCCGCCGCAGGCTGCCAAGGAAAGCGCCATAGCGGATGCGGTCATAAGTGCAAGTGCCTTTTTCATAGTTATTTCTCCTTCTTGTTTTTTCAGGCTGTATCGCCTTTCGTTGTCATTATAATAGCCGAAATCAGCCCTGCCAACAAGGGAGAAATCTTCGGATTCAGGGGGAGGGTTTTCGGGTATTTCTACTTTTGCGTCAGTTTTTTCTTATCTTTGTTCAAAATTGTAAGCAAAATTACCAATCCTTCAGCGATAATCAGCCAGTTGTTGATTTTCAGCGCCATAAACGCCTGACGCAGCACTACCATGGTGGCAGTGGCAATCACCAAGCCGGACGCGCCATTTTTGTGCTGCCGGTACATACTCCCGGCAAGTCCGGCAGCGGCTATGCCCTGATAAAGATATTCCGCATTGCGGTTGCTGCTGCCGTATCCGGCGCTGAGCAAAAGCGTATAGGTGCCCACAGCAAAAAATACTGCCGCCAGCCCGTAGGTGACAGCCGTCACAAGCACTACATTGATGCCGGTCTTTTCTACATCATTGCGGTTGTACCCGCGATCCTCCCCTATGGCAAGGCAGTATTTTCCCCAGTAGGTGTGTTTCCAAAAGCATTGCAGCCCGACGGCACACAACAAAAACACACCCGCCATAACGACCCACACCGCTGTGGTGTGCGGGCGTTTGCCCCAGACATCCATAAGGATCACGTCGTTTTCCGGATACAGGTTGGATAGGATCGCTGCCAAGATAAAACTCAGCACCGTCATAGGGATATGCAGCGCCGCCGCCAGCGCGCCCCGCAGGACACCCATAACGATTTGCGAAAGCGCCATACATAGCAGCGCCCACGGCAGCGGCATTCCGCGCTGGTACAACAGCCCCAGCCAGACTGTGGACAGCGATGCCTGCGCCATAAAGCAAAGGTCAATGTCCCCCAAAGAGTATTCCAGCCCCGCGCCCAGCACAAAAAAGCCGAAGGCCACACACTGACGTAGGGTATACACAGCGTTGCCCTGCATCTTGTCGCCCAGCAGCGCAAACAGATACAACCCCCATGCCGCCAAGATCAGCACGTTGGTTTGTTCCCTTTGCAGGGCGCACCCGATTTTACAAAGAAATTTCTGCATTTACAAAACTCCGACAAGAGTGATCGGCGGTTTCCAGCAAAACCACCGTGGTACCTCTGGCGCATAGGTCCTGCACAAACTGCTGCAGGATCCGGCGCACCGTATAGTCCGATGAGGAAAACACATTGTAAATAAAAAGCACGCGCGGGTGAAAGAACAGCCACCGATCCGCCAATACCCGCGCCGTTTTTACCGAATCCGGCTCCGTTTCGGTGGGTAGTCGACTTTGCCAAAACTCTCTGTCCGAAAAAACCCTTTTGGCAGCCCTCTCAAAAAAGCCGCATCGGCTGATGCGCTGCATACTCGGCAGCAGGATATTATCCTGCATGGTAAGGTTTTCCTGCAAGGCAGGTGGCTCTGCCGTGCCATCCCAAACGGCGATGCGATGCCTGCGCAGATCCGCCAGCCCGCGAAACGGCAGCGCTTTTTCGCCGATTTGCAGCGTACAGCGGCTTTTTTCTTGTGTCAGCGATTGCCAGCACCCGTGCAGCACCTGCTCGTCGTAGCTGCTCAAAAGCACGGCGCTGCCTGCCTCAAAACGCAGTGGCATCGTAACACCCGCGTATTCCAGGGTAAGGGTGATGGTTTCCGCTTTTGGCTTTGCGGTGTCAGTTTCTGCTTCCGGCCTTGCGTCCTGCGTCCATTTCTGCAAAAGCGCCCGGCTGCGCGGCGAGGTCTGGTCATAGATTTTACGCTCTATGCGTCCGTCTTGGTACAGAAGGATGCAATCCGACAACGGCTCAAACCAATTGGACCAGTTGTCCGCAATCAAAAGCGCGACCCCGCGCTCCTTTACCAGACCCAGCAATGCCAGTAAACGGTGAATTTGCGGCACGTTCAATCCCTTGGTCATATCATCCAGCACGATCAGTCGCGCGCCTTGATCCACCGCACGCACAATACTCAGCAGCAGCCTGTCCAGATGATGCAACCCGCTTGTCGGGCTTGTGACATCGTAAGGCATGGCAAAGTCCTGCAGCACCTGCACGGTGCGCAGATGCACGGCACGATTGTTGAGCAAAAGCTTGTTGTGGCTGCTGCGCCGCATCAGAAAAAAGTTTTCTGCTAAATCCATGCAGTCCATAAAGGCGGGGTCGTTTCCCAGATAAAATACGCCGCTGCGCTCCAGTTTTTGCGGATGAAAATCCGTGATTCGCTGCCCGCAGACCCACGCCTCGCCGGATACAAACACACCTTTGCCGTCAAACATTTCTGCCAGCAGCTTGCGTCCGCTGTTTTCACTGCCCGATACACTGACGCACTCCCCTGCCCGCAGCAAAAGATTGATGTCCGTCAGGGTGCCGTGTCCCGCGCTTTTCATATGCCAATGACTTAATTTCAGCAATTCTTCTTTCATACCGTTGTATCACTGCATCAACAGTTCTTCCTTTGTATAGACCCTGGGCATCCAGATTTCCACGTCGGTGCCAAGGTTTTCCGTGCTGTACACAAACATCCCGTAGGTACGCCCAAACGCCAGCTTGATGCGCTGGTTGACGTTGTACATGGCAATGCCGTTGCCGTGCGTATCCGGCTGGTTGGTCGGCTGCCGTTCCTCCTCTAAGGCAGCGCGCATCTTGTCCAGCACGTCGGGGGGCATCCCCACACCGTCATCCTCGACAATGATTTTCATCATATCCTTTGTGCCGCTGATGCGAATCGTGACGTGTCCCTGCTCGGCTTTGGGTTCCAACCCGTGAAAAACGCAGTTTTCCACGATGGGCTGCAACGTCATCTTGGGCAAAAGGCAGTCCAGCAACTCGTCGTCGCCGTCCTCAACCTGAATATCCAAAAAGAAACGATCCTCGAATCGGAATTGCTGGATAAAAAAGTAGTTCTTGATGTTGGACAGCTCGTCCCGCAGGGTGACAATGTTTTCCTTGCGGCTGATGCTGTAGCGAAAAAACGACGCCAGCGCGTGGGACATCCGTGCAATGTTCTCGCAGTCTTGCAGGATTGCCTCACTGCGGATACATTCCAGCGTGTTGTACAAAAAATGCGGGTTGATTTGGTTTTGCAGCGCGTTGATTTTTGATTGGCTGCTGGATACCGCCGCCGTGTATGCTTCCCGCTGGGAAATCTCCCGTTTTTCTAAGGCGTCTGCCAATTCTCTGCCCAAGGGGTGCAGCATTTTTTCGCCGCTTTGTCTGCGCAGGGCATCCATATCCGCCGCGCAGTGTGCGTACTGCACTGCCAAATACCCAAGGCACACCAAAGCCGCCGCCATGGCGCACCACTTGACAGCCCCGCCGCACACCACGGCAAGCAGAATAAACAGGCAGCCCGCAGCAGCACAAACGATGGCCGCATTCTTGTATTTCATAACCGAATCCCCGCCTTTAATAGTAAAGCTTTCGATATTCGGTGGGTTTCATTCCCACGCACTTGGTAAACTGCTGGCTGAAATACTTAGCATCCTTATAGCCCACAGCATCGCCGATTTGTCCAATTGTCTTGCGGCTGTCCCGCAGCAGCTCCTTGGCAGCTTCCATACGGATCTCGGTCAGGGAATCGGTAAAGTTTTTGCCGGTTTTTTCCTTGAATTTTTCTGAGAAATAGGTCGGGTTAAACCCGCTGTGCGCGGCGACTTCCTCCAGCGTAATTTTGTCTGCGTAGTGCTTCTTCATATACTCTGTGGCAAGGCGGATGGGGTATTCCTCGGTGTGGACGCGCTGGGCGTACAGTTCTTCCTGCTTGGCGCAAAGTGTTGCTGCCAGCCATTGTGCCAGCTGATGCACCGAGGCAGCGTTACGCGCTTCCTCCCGCTTGCTGTCCGCCCAGTCCTGACGGATTTCCATACCATGCCCTAAGCTCCAAGCGCAGAAATCCCGCAGACATTGCTCGGCGGTGTCAAAGTATTCCCAAGCTGCCAGCCCCGCCGCACCGGCACTGTCAAAAATCGCATCCACTGCCTGCTGCAGCGCCGTTTTCTGCATCGGCTCCATGCCCTTTTCCAGCAGGCTGCGCACCTTGTTCTGCCATGCTTTGCACGCAGCGTCCGGGCGTTCCTCGGCTTGGTATTTCAGGCACATACCGCTGCCCTCAAACAGCTTGCGGCATTCTGCCCGCTCCGCCTGTTGCAGCAGTACCCCGATTTGCGCCACCTCGGTGCACCGCTCGCTCTGCCCCATGGATACCGTGTAATGGGCGTAGTTATTCATGTAGCTGCGGCAGCTTTCCCGGCAGGCGTGCAGCGCCTCGCCGGTTTTTGCGTATGCCTCGCTGTCAAAATTGAGCAGCAGCGTTGTGGTGTATCCGTCAGTGCAGCTGATATACACCTGCCCGCCAAGGGATTTCTTGATGTTCGCCTGTACTTTTTCGGTGACCAGTCGTTCTTCCTCTGCCGATGCCTGCTGCAAAAGACTGGAGTTTACACGCAAAACCACCGCCATAAAGCAGTCCCCGGTAAATTCCACCCCGGCAGCCGCATTGAATTCCGGCAGCCCGGCAAAGCCGTCCCCCTCCTTCAGGCGCGCCATAACGTCCCGCGAAAGCAGTTTTTGGCTATTCTCGTAATTCTTTTCGTATTTTTCCATCTGTGCGCGGTGAACCGCGGTGGTTTGCAACGCATCACAGATTTTTTTCAGCGTTCGGTTCAGCTCCTCCTCGTCAATGGGTTTGAGCAGATAATCCTCCACGCCGTATTTCAGAGCCTTTTGCGCATACTCAAAATAGCGGTAGCCGCTGATCACTACAAACCGCGTCTGCGGAAACCGCTCCGTCACCTGTTGCACAAGCTCCAGTCCGGTCAGAACCGGCATACGGATGTCGGTAATAACGATTTCCGGCTGCTTCTGTTCAATACGTTCTAATGCGGTACGCCCGTCCCGGCAGATATCCACAAAGCTAAGTCCCAGTTCGTCCCAATGGATCAGATGTTTGACCAACTGCCCGACGCGCGGCTCGTCATCCGCAATCAAAACCTTCAGCATATGTTCACTTCCTTGCCGTTTTTGCTTTCATCATACATCAAGTTTGTAAAAATTTCCATCCTTTTCTTTGGGGCATTCTCATTGTTTGTCTGAAAACCCGCATCGTTCAGGATGCGCCGCGTCACGCATGACCATAAAGCAACAGCCCCATCCGCTGGAATTGCACCGGCGGAAGAGCAATGCTTATCCATTTTTCCCACGGTACGATGTGCTCAATCTCATCTAAGAATTCTCGTTTCTTTGTCCGCGCCTGCGATAATTCATCGCTCAAGGCGGACAGACTCAGTTGTTTATCCATACCTATATTATACCACTTTTTTCGACTATTTGCATTATGCGGTGTTGTCCTAAGTAACATTGCCCTATGGGGTGCTGCTCTTTTTGTTTTGCACGGATTTTTGGTGCGCTCTATTTCTGCTTTAATTCAGCTTCAGCAACATATCATCAGTGGCGTCTGTGTATTGCCCCTGCTTAATTTTCTTGTTTCGCAGCTGATTTACAGCGTTTCTTGCAAGACAGACTTCCTCACTGGTGAAAACTGCTTTTTTACCCACTGGGAGAGAATCCACCTTGAGTATCAAATATCCAGTTTCACGCCAACCTGTGTTCACAGCTCTCTGCCGATAATAGTGATCGCCCAAGGCTTTCAGCAGGATACTTTTATTGGCGCGCGTCAGCTTGATTTTTCTCATAATCCAATCACCTTTCCCAACTTTTCCTGCGCCTTGCGTTTGTTCTTGTCAAAGGCGTGGGCATAAATATCCAACGTTGTACTTGCCTGCGCGTGTCCTAACAGGCTAGCCACCGTGCGCACATCCACGCCCTGCGCAATCAGCAGGCTGGCGTTCGTATGCCGTAAGCTATGCACATTCAAATCCAGCGGCAGATTGTTAGCCTTCAAAATCAGCTTGAATCTGTAAGTGAATGTGCAAGGGTTCATCGGCTTTCCGTTAGACTGGCGGAACAGATAGTCATCCTCATCCACAGTTTCATTTGCTGTCTGCGCTCTATCCCACTCGCACTCTTTCCGCCACGCTTTCAATAGTTGGCACATTTCCTTGCTCAGATATACCATTCTATCACCGCTACTAGTCTTGGGGTCCTTGGTGATAGACTCTTGGTGGCTCAACTTTACGACTCCTCGCTGAACGTGAATCGTCCGTTTGCGCCAGTTAATATCACTCCATTTTAATCCACAGGCTTCCCCACGCCGCAGCCCGGTTGCCAGTACCAGCTTGAAATAGGTTTCGTACTTCATACTCTGACCTTCAAACGCTGTAATCAGCTTTTTAACGGTTTCCTCGTCAGCCACCGGGCGCTCTTTCTTTTGTCCTTTCGGTTTGTAACATCTCCATGCGGGATTGTGTGTAAGGTATCCCTCGTCCACAGCCGCCGATAGGATGCCGCACAGCGTGTTGTGTAAACCTTCGACTGACTTCTCGGATAGATTTCCTCTGCCGTCCAAACGCGGCGTGTGCCGCATTTCTTCGTAAAAATCACGGATAACCTCTTTACGCAAATCGGTCAACTTGTAGTTGCCCAGTGCTGGTAAAATCCTGCGGATGTCCTGTTCATCGCGTCGGAATGTAGAATCTGCCAGTTTCTTCGGTCCCACATCAGCTACCCAGTGTTTAATGTACTTTGCCAGCGTGATGCTGCGGTTGATGGGTTCCGGCGTATGCTGTACCTCTCGTTCAAATAGAATTGCCTGTTCCTTTACCCATTTCTCGGCTTGTTTCGGAGTATACTCTTTGGGTGGCTTGACCGTTTTCTGTACAGATTTCAGTCGGTTGCCCTCATAATCATACCCACGAGAGACTACAATCAAGTAACTGTTGCTGCCGCGTTTTCTAATAGATGCCATATTTTGCACGCTCCTTAGTATTATTTTTTGACCTGCGGTACTACAAAGCATACCGACAACTGCGACAGAAAGCTATCACCACACCCAACAATCTTTATGCTAAAAATTCACCTATTACTGACAAAAACGGCACCGCCATCTCTGACGGTGCCGCCTGTTATTTAACCTGCTTTCTTAGGTTTTCTATTCCTATTTTTCATAAATGCAACATAGCATGGATTTTGGCTGTTCAACAAATCCTGCATCAGGTTTGCGGCCTGCTGTTTCGCCACGTCCTGCGGGTGGCAGTAGGTGCGCTCCAAGAACGCCGTATCCGCATGACCCAGCAGGGATGCCGCCACCTGTTTGCTGGTGCCTTCCTGCAGCAGATACGTTGCGTAGAAATGCCGCAGAGTGTGCAGGTGGTAATCCTCAGATAATCCGCATTGCTTATACAGCTTACGCAGATGTCGGGTAAAGGTATCCGGGTGCGGTACATGACCATCGGGGTCTGTAAAAATCGGCTGCTCTCTATCTGGAACGCCGCTATGCAGCACCTGTTGCTGTCGCAGCGCCATCAGAAGTTCCCATAGCCCCAGCGGAATGGTTACAATCCGTTCCCGATGGCTCTTGGTGTCGCTCTCAACAATCTGCCCGGATGCGCAGCTGCGGGAACGGCGGACGGTCAGTTCACAAGCACCGGTTATGTCCCGCCATTGCAGGGCGCACAGTTCCCCACGCCGCAATCCGGTCGTAATTGCCAGTGTGTAGTACGCCCGATACAAAATCGGCTCATCCCTTATCGTCTGCATCAGCTTGTTTATTTCGTATTTCTGCGGGATGTGCTGCACCTCCTTCTCAAAATGCTTCTTGCGGACACGGTGCGCCGGATTGAATGGAATGATGTCATTTTTCTTGGCATCTTCCAGCACCGAAGAAACCGTTTCGAGGTATTTCTGCACCGTTGTTTCCTTGATGCAGTTTCCACCACGTCCGGGGCGCTTCCGAAGTTCCTCACACATTTCCTCTAAGGTCATGGGGAGCAGCTTTGCAAGCGGAATGCCCCCAATCAGCGGATAAACAATGTCAAGGTTTCTCTTATAGCCTGCGTAGGTAGTAGCTTTGAAAAACGGTTTCTGCCATTTGAGCCAATTTTCGGCGTACTGTTCAAAGTGGGTCTGATCGCTTTCTTCTACGCCATACTTGAACTTCTTCTCGATGCGCTCGGCCTCCGCCATGACATATTGCTGGATGCCACGCTTTGGCACGGATGATGGCACAGTGATGGTCTGCGCCTTCATGCGTTTCTGCCCATTGACCTTATAGCCGTTGCAGACGGTGATTTTGTATTTTCGTTCGGACTTTTTCTTGATGTAAGCCATTGTACCTCCTTGTCAGCGCTGCCGAGAACGATCTCGGCGGCGGTTCCTATAGTTTGTATGGCAGGTAAATCGTATTCTTCTCCCAGCCGATAAAGCCGCACGGCTCGTCCGCCATCCCGCGCCCGAATCGTTGCATACTTTCGGTTTGGGTCACTACCGAAAATGTACCCCTGCCGGTACAAAGCCCTGTGGAAGTCCTCGGCGGTACTGGCATCCTCACAGGCTTGGTCTATGGCTTTGCGCATACCGTGCCGGCTCCTTTGCCTTGGGCTGCTCCAGCACCGACAAGCCGTACTCCCGGCACAGCTTGTCTGAAGTTTCTCTAAATTCCGCATATTGGCTGCGGCGTTGCTCGTATTTCTTGCCGTCCACATACGATACAGAATTGATAACAAAGTGGTTGTGCAGGTTATCCGTATTCATATGGGTAGCGACCAGCACTTGGAAACGCTTGCCCCAGACCTTGCGGGCCAGTGCCACGCCGATCTCATGGCATTGCTCCGGGGTGACTTCCCCCTCGCGGAAGCTTTGGTAGGCGTGGAGCGCCACCACGCCGTCTGTTTTACCAAAGCGTTCCTGTACAGCCCGCATATCTTCCCACGCATGGTCTGCCCTGCAATGGATGCCGGTGACAAGCTGGGCGCTCTCGTTCAGCTTTGTCTTGGCATCATTTTCTGCATAGTGCAGCGTTTGGGCAAGGGCATCGTATTCGGTCTTGTCCGGGTTAGCCGCGTAGTCAAGGACACGCTGTAGGCTGTCCTTGATCGTCCAGATCTTAGTTACCGCCAATGAGCAGGTCCCTCAAGCGGTCGGCACAAGTACCGATTTCAGCACTCGTTGTAGGTGAACAGCTTTCTGCGATTTCATCCAGTTTGTCCAATACATCAAACACCTCCTTGGATGGGTGTCCGCCCGGCTCATATCCCAACGCCCGCTGGCGCAAATATTCTGAAAGCGACAGCCCGCATCGTTTAGCCATCAGCGTCATTTTTCGTTTCTCGGTGACGCTGACGCGGACATTGATTCCAACGCTGCGCTTTCTCATGCGCCAGCAGCCTCACAGGGGTTCGGGGCTGTCCCCGTAGGCTTTTCGGCGGGTTGCCCTGTGGCAACACTTCGCCCATGCTTGCTTCCCTCAAGCGCTCCGAGTGACGATGGTGACGATGGTGACGGTCTTTCTGGGATACCCCACCCCGATAATTGAGTTATGTCAATATCATCGTCACCACCGTCACCATCGTCACCATAGAAGCTCAAAAGGCGAACCTTGTTTTTTCGATGGGTTTTATATATCTATTATCGCATAGTATCGTAATTTTGTGTGTAATAAGTTTTACTCTCTAGTGTTAAGTTGTACGGCTTACGCCGCCCCACAGCTCCACAAACGCGCCAAACGGTGGGTTTGTGGAGATCATCGCGTCCGTGTGCGATATGGAGCATCCGCCCCACACGGGGCTTGTTTGGGCGGTGCGTGGGAGTGAATCATGCATTGATTCACGATTTCTTCTGGAGTCGTAAGAGTGAATCAAGTGTTGATTCGCTCTCGGAATAAAGGCTGTTTTCTGTGAGTGAATCAGAACTGATGCACTTTTGCGTCCTGCTCTCTGAATAGTGAATCAGACTTGATTCACTACAACAAAAATGATAAAATGTTTTGCGTGGACGGCCCACGTGCAAGTAGACAAATGTCACTTGCAAATAAGATTTTCAGCATAAAAGGCTGTTGTATAGCAGTTCTTGGGTTGCTTCATGGGTTTCATATAGGAACCTCCTCACTTAAATTTACATCATATTTATTGTATTGATAATACACCCACACAGTATTCTTGTCAATGATTTTACATATATGTTATTAAATTGTTGATTTTTCTCTCTAATGTGGTATAATGACAGCATAAAACAACGAATGAGGTCATCCCATGAAAATCGGAGAAAAAATCAAGCGCGTCCGTCTGCATCGTCACATGAAGCAGCGTGAATTAGGTGAACTGGTCGGCTTTACGGATGGTGCTGCCAACCGTATCGCACAATATGAATCAGGTTTTCGCGTTCCGAAGGAGGATATGGTAAAAAAAATAGCAGCAGCACTCAATGTAGCTGAGTGCGCACTGCTTGAACCGGATACTGGCAATCTGGAAGGTATTATGGAAACACTGTTTTGGTTGGATGAGGATATGCCGGATGTCCTCAGATGCTCATTGACTATGCCATTCGATAAGATTCAGGCTGAGGCAGACAGCAATATAGTCCCCATCATTCATACAAACGCAAGAACCTCTCCGTTCAACGCGCAGCCCACAATGCTCTGGTCTGAGAACGACTTGCTTAACTGCCTGTTTAACACCTACGCAGTAATGCAGTACAGATATCATACGGGCAAGATCACACATGAAAAGTATTTTGAGTGGAAGTTGCAATGGTCTTTTGGCTCAACGATTACGCACTCTTCTCCCTTGCCTAAAGATATTGACGCATTGCTCCAAAACTCAAACGAGGATTAATCCCTCTCTCGGCACAATTTCATTAGTTCGCATATTTTTATAGCAAAACAGCACCGTGCAATTCAAAACGCCACTATATTGGCGTTTGAATTACCCGATGCTACTATTTTATAAAGAGTTTCACTCTACTCCCAGCGCCCTAAACACAGCCCCATTCTGGTGAAGGAAACCAGAACGGGGCTGTGTTGATGAAGGAGAAATGAAAGGAATACCAGATTACAGATTCAGCTCGAACTGTTCGACTGTGACAGTTGCTTTGCCGTCTGCGGCAAAGGTAATGCCGTCGGCAGACTCCGACCCGGAAGACCAGAGGTTCGAATCCTCCCGGTCACACCAAGAGCAGTACCTTATGGGTGCTGCTCTTTTTGTTTTGCACGGATTTTATGGGGCAGTAAAAGAGAGGATTCGAACAGCCCGTGCCCCGCGCTTTGCGTCCCGCGGGGCAGAAACGCCCCGGTGGGGCGTTTCTGGGGCGCGGCTTGGCGAATCCCTTCGGGCGCACTTAAAAGCGCATTGCAATGTACTTTAGCAATGCGCTTTTTGGTTTGATGTTATTTTGGTTTCAGAATCACTTCAGCAGCCTATCCTCTGCCACATCGGTGTACTGCCTTTTTTCCGGTTTCTCATTTCTAGGCCTGTTTATAGTGGTTCGCATAGGCACGGTGGTGAGAGAGGTCGGCTTTCTATTTACGAAAGCCTCCTACTCGATTGCGGCATCAGACAGGCTTTGCAAAACCTGTCCAATATGCGCAGTTTTATGAAAGAAGTCCCGATTTCGGTGGAGGCCATCGACAACGGCTTTATCTTTGATATTATCGTGGCACTGTATCACGGCGCGGATTCTGCGGTGGTGCGCATTTGCCGGTATCACACAAACATTGTGTTTATCCAGAAAAACAGTGACATTCTGTTGGACAATACCGCGGCAGAAAGCAAACCGGCCTGCGGCGGCGATAATCCCGCAGAGGACGGCCTGTCCGACAGGAACCTGCTGACAATCGCGGATATTTTCGACTTTGCCAACACCTGTGATACGGCAGACGTCTGCCCGGTGCTGGATACCCAGATTCAGTACAATACCCAGATTTCTGAGGAAGGCTTGCTGGGTGATTATGGTGCCAACATCGGTTCTACCATGCTCAAATTTTATGGAGACGATGTGCGAAACCGCGCCATTGCCAAGGCGGCGGCCAGGTCCGACGCGCGCATGAGCGGCTGCGAACTGCCGGTGGTTATCAATTCCGGCAGCGGCAACCAGGGGATTACGGTGTCCGTGCCGGTTATCGAGTACGCCAAAGCACTGGCGGTGCCGAAAGATAGACTTTACCGCGCTTTGGCACTCTCCAACCTGATTGCCATTCACGAAAAAACGGGTATCGGGCGGCTGTCCGCATACTGCGGTGCAGTCAGCGCCGGCTGTGCGGCCGGGTGTGGTATTGCCTATCTGCAGGGCGCAGACCTCAAGGCTATTTCCCACACACTGGTAAACTCGCTGGCAATCGTGTCCGGCATTATCTGCGACGGTGCCAAGCCGAGCTGTGCGGCCAAAATTGCGTCCAGCGTGCAGGCCGGTATCATGGGCTACCATATGTACCAGAACGGCCAGCAGTTCCGCGGCGGCGACGGCATTGTCACCAAGGGCGTAGAAAACACAATCCGCAATGTAAGCCAGCTCGGCCGCGAGGGTATGCGCGAAACCGACAAGGAAATCGTAAAGATCATGCTGCAGGAATCTTGACAGCAGCCCGCAGGAAAGGCAAAATAGAAGAAAACCGAAGCATTGAGAAAATAAGGAGAATTGTTATGCAAATCAGGACCGCGACTTCCGCCGATTTGGCAGCTGTGGTACAAATTGAAGCCGAGTGCTTCCCCGCTGCCGAAGCCGCCACAGAATTGAGCCTTGCCAGACGGCTGGCGCTGTATCCGAACCATTTTTGGGTGTTGATGGACGGCAAACAGCTGGTGGGCTTTGTGAATGGCATGGCTACGGACGAGCCGGACCTGCGGGACGAGATGTACGATGACGCGGCCCTGCATAACGAAAACAGCGCGTGGCAGATGATTTTCGGCGTGGATACAATCCCCGCTTACCGTCGCCGCGGCTGTGCCGCCATGCTGCTGGAACATGTCATTGCCGAGGCGCGCCGTCAGGGCCGCAAGGGGCTTGTGCTGACCTGCAAGGACCGTCTTGTACATTATTACGCCAAGTTCGGCTTTGTCAGCGAGGGTATTTCCGGCTCCACCCACGGTGATGTGACGTGGTATCAGATGAGATTGACCTTTTGACAAAAGTATTCGTTGTAATTGTAGAAAACTACCCTGCAAGGCACCTTGCAGGGCAATTTCTGTTCATGCATAATTTGTTCTTTCAGACCAATTTCAGCAGCATATCATCGGTCGCGTCGGTGTACTGGCCTTGTTGGATTTTCTTGTTTCGCAGCTGATTTACGGCTGTTCTTGCTAGATGGATTTCCTTACTGGTGAAAACTGATTTTTTACCGACTGGGAGAGAATCCACTTTCAGTATCAGATAACCTGTTTCACGCCAACCTGTGTTTACGGCTCTCTGCTGGTATGTTAAGGAGGCCTTATTATTGGCCATAATACGCAGTGGATCCATGTTTGCGGTGATAGTGTTTGTCCAATACATATTGTGGAGCTGGTGCTGTATTAGGATTGATTTGATTGGTCAGTAATGCCATTTTTGCAACTTCTTCTAGTACAACGGCATGGTATACTGCCTGAGCAGCATCCTTTCCCCAAGTGAATGGACCATGGTTCGCACACAGGACACCTGGTACATGCATGGGATCGATGTTGTGATCACAAAAGGTTTCAACGATTACCTTACCAGTCTTCCGCTCATAATCTGAATCAACCTCTTCCTGGGTCAACTTGCGGGTACATGGCACTGCACCGTAGAAATAATCAGCATGTGTTGTACCAAAGGCAGGAATATCCTTGCACGCCTGTGCCCATGCTACAGCATAAGTGCTATGGGTGTGGACAATGCCGCCCAATGCAGGAAGTGCATTGTACAATTCCAGATGAGTTTTTGTATCACTGCTAGGTTTCAAACTGCCTTCTACCACATTGCCATCCATATCTACTATTACAAGATTGTCAGGAGCCAATTCGTTATAATCCACACCAGATGGCTTAATAACGATTAGACCTTTTTCATGATCGATGGCGGAAACATTTCCCCAAGTATAGGTTACAAGACCGTGGCGAGGCAATTCCATGTTTGCCTCGTAGACCTGTTGTCGAAGATATTCCAGCATCATGATCCTCACTTCAGCTTCCAGGCAAGGTCAGCAAGAAACAGATCGTGATCCAGACTTTCAGGAGTGGTATCCTTACCGATATGGACGAATTCTATACCCATCATGTTGGCCCAGTCGTGCATTTGCTCAGCAGTTACGTCATAGCTCAGTACTGTATGATGGGCACCGCCAGCAGTGATCCAACATTCTACGCCAGTTGCCAAGCTCGGCAGTGCCTTCCACATGACACGGGCAACGGGGAGATTAGGCATTGGCAGAATGGGTTTTACGCACTCTATATCCTGGCAGATCAGTCGCAAACGACCACCCATATCAATCAGGCTGACTACAATAGCCGGGCCGGCTTTACCTTCAAACACAAGACGTGCCGGGTCTTTTTCATTCATCCCGATACCCAGGGGGTGGGTCTCGATACGGGGCTTTTCTGCTGCGCAGCAAGGGCAAACTTCCAACATATGAGCACCAAGGCTATATTCTGCACCTGGAACCAGATTGTAAGTATAGTCTTCCATGAAGAGCGAGCATCCATTGCCGTTATCGCCCATCGATTTCATGATGGCAGTCATGGCAGCAACTTTCCAGTCCCCTTCGCCGCCGTAGCCGTATCCTTGAGACATCAAATGTTGACTGGCCAGGCCGGGCAGCTGCTCCATGCCATACAAATCTTGGAATGTATTAGAAAATGCCTGACATCCTTCGTCATCCAGCATTTTTTTGATGGCAATTTCTTCTCTGGCCTGATAGCGAATAGCATCGATATTATCAGTAGCAAAGTCGTAGCTGGAACGATAAGTGTCCATTAAAGCATCGACTTCAGCATCGGTGACCTCGTTCATTACTTTCACAAGGTCACCTACTGCCCAGGTATTTACCTGCCATCCGAGTTTAGCCTGAACTTCAACCTTATCGCCTTCAGTTACTGCAACCTCACGCATATTGTCACCAAAACGCATGACTTTTAGATTCCGCGAAACTGCTACACCTACAGCGGCACGCATCCAACGACCGAGACGCTTTTGAATTTCCTCGTCTTGCCAATAACCAAAAATGATTTTGCGAGGCATCCGCAGTCTTGCAGCAATGAATCCATGTTCCCTGTCGCCGTGAGCAGCTTGGTTCAGGTTCATAAAGTCCATATCGATTTCTTCATTTGGGATTTCGCGATTATACTGAGTGGCAAAGTGACAATAAGGTTTTTGCAGGTCAACGAAGCCATTGATCCACATTTTGCTTGGGCTGAAAGTGTGGCACCATGTGATAATGCCAGCGCAGTGCGGGTCATAGTTGGCTTCACGTACAACATCAGCAATTTCTTTATTAGTTTTTGCGGTGACCTTGTATACCAATTTGCAAGGCAAGTTGCCAGAAGCATTTAACACATCGGCCATTTCGGAAGCACGAGCAGCTACGGTTTCGAGCACTTCGGGACCATACAGGAACTGGCTTCCTACTACAAACCAAAATTCATAGTCTTGCATACGCATTATTAATAGCCTCCTAATTTAGCGAAGAGCATCTACGGCGGCGCGTTCGACCGGCAAGCAACGTATATACTCTTTCATGAATGTGGAAAATCCGAACTGATCAGCTTTATCGGGTGTCTGGGTATTTCCTTCGGAATGGATAAAGATATGGTTCTGTAAATAGTTTTCCAAGTTCTCATCCTTATTCCGATTCAAACGATAGCCAGCCAAAAGTGCCATACCCCACGGTCCGCCCTCTCCGGCTGTTTTCATTACAGATACCGGAACACCCAACGCCCCGGCCAGTAATTTCTGCCCAACTACGGGGACCTTGAATAGACCACCATGGCCAAGTAGATTGTCGACTGTTACCTGCTCTTGCTCGAACAAAATGTCCAAACCATACTTCAAAGTCGCAATGCAGGAATACAATTGGGCTCGTGCGAAGTTGGCAAGATTAAATTTTGCATTGGGGCGACGAATAAATGTTGGCCGTCCATCTGATATGCCCGTGACTGGCTCGCCGGAGAAGTAGTTGAAATTGATCAACCCACCACAATCAGCATCGCCTTGTAATGCTTTCTGGTAGAAAAGATTATACAGCTGAGATTTGGTCAGTGTGGTCCCGGCAGCCTCGGTCATTTCTCCCATCAAATTCACCCAGCCATCCAGATCAGATGTGCAAGTATTACAGTGAACCATAGCAACAGGAGCACCTTGTGGAGTAGTGACCATATCTATCTCTGGATGAACTTGTTTCAGCGGCTTATCAAGCACGATCATAGCAAAAACGCTTGTGCCGGCGCTGACATTACCGGTGCGCTGTGCAACGCTGTTAGTAGCCACCATGCCAGTTCCGGCATCACCTTCTGGTGGACAAAACGGAATTCCGGGAGATAGTGTTCCTGTGGAATCGAGGAGTTTGGCACCTGCTTCTGTTAAATAACCGGCATCTTCCCCCGCACACAGTACCTTGGGAAGCAAATCACGCAGGTGAAATGGTAACTTTGCTTCTTCGAGCAAAGCATCGAAGGAATCGAGCATGGAAGTATTATAATTACAGGTGTTGCTGTCGATAGGAAACATGCCGGATGCGTCCCCGATACCCAGAACCTTATTACCAGTTAGCTGCCAATGGACATAACCGGCAAGAGTTGTCAGAAACGCAACATTATTAACGTGTGCCTCTCCATTAAGAATGGCCTGATAAAAGTGAGCTATGCTCCATCGCTGAGGAATGTTGAAATGAAAACGCCCTGTCAAAGCATTTGCTGCCTGTTGAGTTGTAGTGTTACGCCAGGTACGGAATGCTGTCAGCTGTTGTCCATTACAATCAAATGGAAGATAGCCATGCATCATGGCTGAAACGCCAATAGCGCCAACGGTCTGAAGAACTTCCCCATAGGTGTTTTCATAGTTCAGTGCTAAGTCACGATAGGCATCTCGAATGCCTGCCCATACATCATCTAGATGGTAAGTCCAATAACCGTCTTCAAAACGGTTCTCCCAGTCATGCATACCACTGGCTAGTATTGTACCATCCAAACTCGTCAAAACTGCTTTGATGCGTGTTGAGCCTAATTCGATGCCCAAAGTGGTCAACTTTTGTTTCGTTGCCATAATACTCTTATCACCGCCTTGGTTTTCTTTTCTAAATAATCCAGAGAAATCCCCCCTAGTTAGCTTGCGTAATCCACTAGGGGGGATCTGTTATTTCCTTCTCGGCATTTCAGGTAAATATTTTGTCCAATTTACTTTAGCCCAAATGGTCTGCTTGCAGTTAAGCTGCGGGCAACGTATAAACTGTGGTGTTAATGATGGCAATCAGCGTACCGAAAATCACAGGACCAAGGTAAAGGCTGCTGGTTGCGTTATAAATCTTACGATTGATAATTGTACCTGCAGTAGCGGAAAGAATCATGTAGCTGAGCATCATATATGCTTTCCAGTTGGAGAATGCACCAATACCGCAGCCAGTGCGATACAGCATAATATAGTAGACCAGCACTACAACTATCGTTCCGAAAGTGTTGCAAAGCACGCAGATCAGAAGGTTTTTGCCTTCGCTCATGTTTTTAAAGCGGTTGCAGCCGTTCATTGTAAGAGAGTTGATGCACCAGTACAGGATAAAGAACGGAGCGTAGCAAAGGGATACACGCAGATGATTCCAGTCCATTGTAGCCATGGACTGATCAACAAGACGGAAATCAACCTTGAAGAAGTAATCTGCAAACCAGACAACGCTGCGGCAGGTCAGGATAACGGCAATAGCCAGAAGAATGATGCGGCCAATATCAGCCAGAGAAATTGCCAATCCATAATCAGAAAGTTTTACGCCATTCTTCTTGTGAATAACATTATAGAACAGGAAGAACATTGCCAACAGGAACAAAGCACTGAACATCATCCATACAACGACGTTGTTTGCGACACCATAAACAAAGACACTGCCAGTGGTTCCCTGCCCAGTCAGAGAGAAGATCTTGCTGGTTTGCTGAATGATGACAGGAGCCATGATCGGAGGAACAAAGCCAGCAATCAGAGAAGCTACAATAAAGATGGTCCAGTCTTTTTTGGTGTTCAAACCGGAAACAGGAGCGCCGGCCGGACGGTGAAGCGCAGCAAAGATAGGCGTCTCGAGGAGCAGAAGAGCAACAGGAACCGTCATCGCCAACAGAGCGATCAAACCGAGTGCAGAGAACAGCATCAACGCAGGATACACCAGGTCGTTGGCATCAATGGGATTCGGTGCAGGAATAGCCTGCATAAAGAAGTCCACAGTATCATGAATAAAGCCGCGGCTGATCATACCAGAACCGTGGGTAGAGTCAGCAGGATTGTAAACGACGCGAGCGTTGTTCTCAGCAAAGCTACCGTATACATGACCGATTTCAACCTTAACATTCGGGTCGTCCAGCTCATCTTCGGCAAAAGTGCCAGGCACACCAAGGTTAATGGTTTCCTTCATTTCGCGTTTTACGCTCAGGTCGCCTGGCCAGTAACCTTCTACTGGTTTGAAACCGATGCGAGAATAAGGATCGTACAGGCCAGCACCAAAACCAAGGTTGACGCCGGTAGCCAGAGCATCCAAAGGCTGGAACGGCGGAGCAAGGATCAGAGCTGCGTCAACTTTGCGGACATAGTTGTCAGGATCTTCACGTTGCTGATCGCCAAGAGTAGTCATGACGCGGATAACATTTCCACCGCCCTTTGAATAACCTGCGATGCCGATATGAGCATTGTCTACATAGTCGAGGTTGCTGTAGACGTAGTCAATCAGCTCTTCAAAACCAAAGGTGGGCGAATTACCAATGCCTTCGGAGGAGTGACCTGCGGAGAGCAAATCCAGAACATACACGGCATAACCACGACGCGCCAGTTCCGAAGAGCAAAGGCGAACGCTTTCGGCGGTGCTATCATTACCAGGGCTATAAACGATCGCAGGAACAGGGTTATCTGCAGTAGCTGTTTTAGGGCGATACTCCAGGAAGCGAACCAAGTCACCCTTGGAGGTCGAAATCTTCAAATCATTTACTTCAACCGTTCCGTTGCAAGTCAACATAGACCAAGTTCCAAACATACTGATCAGGCAAAACGCCAGACATATCAGTAAGGCAATCAAGCTTTTTTGCTTTTTCATCGTAATCCGTTTCCTTTCATTAAATTGGTTGCGTTAAATGCGTTTTTTCGACAAATAGCCTCCTTTTCTTGCTGCGTATTGACTTCGTGCCGTTGCAGGTAGAATACCACTTTTGATTAGGATTCTGCCTAAATGGTCAATGTTGCACATAAATTATTTACTAATTCGTTGTTTTGTGGTAATATTAACATATAAATTGACGAATTGAAAGACAACCTTTGGCAAGATATGGACATTTATTGTTCTGGCGAGAGAGGGAACGAATTGTGATAGCAAAACTCGAAAAAAGATACTATGCAGGGAACGAACGTGTGTGGGTTGGAGAGTACAAAAATCTGCATAACATATCCCACTGGCACATGGAGCATGAATTGATTCTATGCAAGACTGGAACTGCACATATAACTCTCAATGAACACGAGTACAGCCTAACACCGGGAAAGGGGTTACTCTGCTACAGTGGCAACATCCATTCAATTAATGCAGGGCAAGACTGTGTTCTTTTTGTATCATTGATTGATGAGCGAACAACAACATCGCTCACATGTGGTCGTATGCCGACTCAATCGCTTTTTCATGACGATGGGCATATTCAAAACCAGCTGATGGAAATTCGTCGTGAGCTTTATGAAAAGCAGCCTTTCTTTGAACAGAGAACACTGGCGTTAATGATTCTGATTCTTGTAGATATTTATCGGGCACAACCATTGATAGACTGCCAACAAGAAAATGCACAGGTGAACCGATATAAGCAACTATTGAACCGTGTCGATACAGATTATTCCAGCATCACCTTTGACGATGCGGTTGAATTCATGAACTTCTCTCCGGCGTACTTTTCGCGATACTTTAAAAAGCAGGCAGGTATGACATTTTCGCAGTATCTCAGCACCGTACGCGTAGAAAAGGCTGTTCAGTTGATCCATTCGGAACCAAACACAAAAATCACGGAAATTTGTGCAAACTGCGGGTTCACGACGATTCGCAATTTCAATCGCGAATTCAGGCGCATCACGGGTTATACACCAAAAGAATTGCCGAAAAATTTCGTATTGAATACGCGAACTTTGCCAGCGATCTATGGAAGTTTTGATCCGACATTGTCTGGCACAGAACTCATCGATTATGTGGATGCGACTAACCCATAGCGGCAAAAGAACATAAAACAAGAGAAGCCACTCCCAAAAGAGTGGCTTCTCCTACCACCAGCCGCCACGGTGCCATCCCCGCCATGCCTACGTTGGAAGAAATCGAAAAATAACAGAACCGGCCACCGACCTGTAGCAAATCATACAGGCCGGTGGTCGGTTTTTGCTAGTGCGCCCGGCAGTAGGAAGCGTTAGCCGAAGGCAAGAGTGTCCACCGTGAGGTGGAATCTGAAGGAAGCCGGATGTCAGAAGTGAAGTGTTGGCGGGCAAACTCCTGAGCCGACGAACAGAAATCACATAGTATGATGCTGCCGTCCGTATCCTTATGCTTCAGCCTTACTTTGAAAAAGTAGATTCTCTGTATTTTGACCACCATTTGACCACTACTGTGCAGTTTCCCTTCAAAACACCGAAAAAGCCTGTTGTGACAACCAACAACAGGCTTTTTCTTGTTTTGGGTGCAGTTGGGCAGAACTGACAATATTTACGGTTTATCGTTGGTCTATGCACCCCTGTCGTAGTTCTCCGACCCGGAAGGCCAGAGGTTCGAATCCTCCCGGTCGCACCAAACAATGGAAATCCGAACCTTTTCTCGATAGGAGAAGGGTTCGGATTTTTTGTTTTCTTCGGAAACGAAAACAAGGGCTCTTCCCTGACGGCTGTGTGTCCGAAACCTTATCAGAAGAAAGACCGTATCACGAAAGTCACAACTGTAAAGGTGCCGTAAGGCGGAAAGGACACAAACATGAAGTACGATGAAAGAGTCTGCAAATTCAACATGGACACCGGCTGTGTGGAGCTGCTGCTCCGGGACGGGAGAAAGATCTCTATCGACTGCACCGGGGTCGAGGATGCGTTGGATGTGACCATGGCGCAGAGGTCAGAACTGGATTACCTCATCTACAATGACCCGCTGGGCTATGCGGATTTGATTCTGAATGGCGGTCCGAAGGAATATTTGAAGAATGCGGCTGGGAGCCATGGAATAGAAGATTGATATATATCATAGATATAGATTTTGTTAAAAAGTGAACATGCTTAAAGGATGCCATCGGAAGCTATGGGTTAGAAGATTAAGGACAAAACAAAAACAGGGTGCGCCCGTGAATAGGGCGCACCCTGCCAAAAGCCACAGACAATAGCGACATGTACAGCAGGGAGTTCCCCAGTGGGAACTTTCTGTTTTTCGTTGTTTGCATGATGAGCCTGTTTCGCCTGCCACGCGGCAAACTCCCGCTGGCCCTCCTCGCTGTTCCAACAGGCAAGGATGGCCGGGTAGAATGCCCGCGCCAGACGGTCAATGACTTCATCAGGATAAGGGGAAGTGTTTGTGGACTTTTCCTTTTTGTTCAAACGCACGCTCCTTTGGACATCTGTGAACAGCATACCATGTGCCTAATTTCCGTTTCGCACATTGTAATGTTCGCAGAAAAAACTTATAATGCTTTTGAA
>ERZ1034913.582-NODE-582-length-28078-cov-32.117439_pt1 | contig 28078 bp, 27 predicted proteins | sample MGYA00520697_ERZ1034913 | MGnify/ENA primary metagenome ERZ1034913 (study PRJEB33766, sample SAMN09781786) | gut metagenome | biome: gut microbiome | host: Homo sapiens | place: Madagascar | study: EMG produced TPA metagenomics assembly of the PRJNA485056 data...
CCGAAAGCGCCGCCTGCCTCATGGATTGTTCGCGCGGCAAGGGCCGCCTGTTCCGATCAACAGGACCGACATTCGTGGCGCTTTTCGACGACCTTGATCCCGAAGAGACCAACGCGATTGCAGAGGAAATCGAGCGGTTCCTGGGTTCGCCTGTGCTCATCGGATCGCTTGAATACCAACCGCCCATTCGCGTGGCTACGCTTCATCTGGACGCCGTCGACCGACAGCCCGTTTCCATTCTGAATGAACTCAAAGCACTGCTTAAAGAGGCGCCGCAAGTACCGGGCACCAAGCTGGACTAGCACCACGGGGCGCGATGCGAAACACAAACCGTTTCGCATCCCGCCCCACGCCATCTTCCCTCTCGTGCGATAATCCTCCGCAGAAGTCACCAACAGCAGAGGGAGTTTGTGATGAAGGTTCTTTTGGTCAACGGCAGCCCCAAGGCAAACGGCAACACCGCTCGCGCGCTTGCCGAAGTCGCCGAGCAACTTAAAGCCGAGGGTATCGACGGCGAGGTATTTCAACTGGGCGCCAAGCCCATCCGCGACTGCATTGGCTGTGGCCAGTGCGGCAAGCTCGATTGCCGCTGCACCTTTGACGACGACGTGGTGAACGAGCTGATCGCTGCCGCCGAGCAGGCAGATGGCTTTGTCTTTGGCTCACCTGTCTACTATGCGCACCCCAGCGGCCGCATCCTCTCGGCTCTCGACCGCGCCTTCTATGCCGGAAGCAAAGCTTTTGCACACAAGCCGGGCGCTGCCGTCGCCGTTGCCCGCCGCGGTGGCACGTCGACCACGTTCGATGTACTCAACAAGTACTTCACCATCAACCAGATGCCCGTGGTCGCCTCCACCTACTGGAACAACGTCTTTGGCGCTGTGCCGGGCGAGGCCGATGGAGATGCCGAGGGTCTGGCCACCATGCGAAATATCGGCAAAAACATGGCCTGGCTCCTGCGTTGCATCGAGGCAGGACAGGTCGCCGGCATCGAAGCCCCCGAAGCCGATCGCGCCAGGACCAACTTCATTCGTTAGAACGGCGGAACATTATATGAACGTGCAAATTTTTGGCACCAAGAAGTCCTTCGACACCAAGAAGGCCCAGCGCTATTTTAAGGAGCGCCGCATTAAGGTGCAGTTTATCGACCTTAAGGAAAAGGAGATGAGCAAAGGCGAGCTCACGAGCGTGATGCAGGCGGTCGGCGGCATCGACAAGCTGCTCAACCCCAAGGCCAAGGACGAGGAGACGCTCGCGCTCATCCAGCACCTCACCCCCAGCCAGTGCTTCGACAAGTTGCTCGAAAACCAGCAGGTTCTGGCCGAACCCATCGTGCGCAACGGCAAGAAGGCCACCATCGGTTATTGCCCCGATGTATGGGGAGCCTGGGAGTAGCCTGTGTTATTTGCCGGCGCGTGGGTATAAGAGCAGGCGTTTGGCATAAGATTCAACTGTAAGCCGTATCTAACAAAGGAGGGCACATGCCCAACAAACCCGTGAAGATCATCATGCTTACCGGATACCTCGGTGCCGGCAAGACCACGCTGCTCAACCACATCCTCGCTAACGACGGCGGCATCCGCGCAGCCGTGATCGTCAACGATATCGGCGAGATCAACGTCGACGCCAGCCTCATCGCCGACGGCGGCCTTTCCGAGACCGACGACCTCATCCCGCTCACCAACGGCTGCATCTGCTGTACGCTTTCGGACGACCTGGCCAACCAGCTGCAGGGCATCGCCGATTCGGGCGACTTCGATTACATCATCATCGAGGCATCGGGCATTTGCGAGCCCATCCCCATCGCCTACACTATCTCGAGCTTCTGCGACGAGGCCAAGGTAGGCGGCGAGCCCAAGCTCGCGCTCGATAACATCGTGGCCGTGGTCGACTGCGCCCGCATGTATGACGAGTTCAACGGCGGTCGCGACCTGCTGGCCGAGGATATCGACGAGGACGACATCGAAAGCCTGCTCATCCAGCAGATCGAGTTCTGCTCCACGCTGATCCTCAACAAGACCGACACCGTGAGCCCCGAGCAGATTGCCGAGCTCAAGGCCATCGTGCGCAGCCTGCAGAAAGACGCCGTGATTGTCGAGGCTCAAAACGGCGAAGTTCCCATGGAGGAGCTGCTCGACACCGACCGCTTCGACTTTATGCGCGCCTACAACTCCGCCGCCTGGATCGAGGCCATGGAGCATCCCGAGGAGCACGACGACCCCGAGGTGCTCGAGTACGACATCGAGACCTTTGTGTACTCGCGCCGCAAACCGTTTGACCTGCAGAAGTTCACCGATTTTGTTGAGCAGGAGTGGCCCGACGAGGTCATCCGCGTCAAGGGTCCGCTGTGGCAGGCCAGCAATCCGGACATGTGCTACATGTTTGAGCAGGCCGGCCACCAGATGCGCCTGATGGAGAACGGCCTGTTTGTCGACTCGGCACCCGAGGGCGAGAAACAGAAGATCATCGACGAGAACCCCGAGATCATGCAGATTTGGGACGACGAGACGGGCGACCGCATGACGAGCCTGTGCATCATCGGCCGTCACATGGACAAGGATGCGCTCATCGCCTCCCTCGATGCCTGCCTGACTGACTGGCACCGCGCCTAGGTTTATCCAAGCGGGCATTTTTCCGCCTACGTAACCGCCAAACCACCACGAAGGTACCTGTCCCCTTCGTGGTGGTTTTTCGTTCTATGCCAAGGAGATTCATGTTCAACATTGTGCTGTATGCGCCCGAGATTCCAGCCAATACGGGCAATATCGGCCGCACCTGCGTGGTTACCGGCGCCCGTCTGCATCTGGTGAAGCCGCTGGGGTTTTCGCTCGACGACAAGACGGTACGTCGCGCCGGCCTGGGCTACTGGCAAAACTTGGACGTGACCACCTATGCCGGCTGGGAGGATTTCCTTGCGCGCAACGGCCTCTCCCCCGCCGACGAGCGCCTGCACCTGCTGACCAAAAAGGCGCGCCGCACCTATGCGCAAAGCACCTACCGCGATGGCGACTACTTGGTCTTTGGCAGCGAGAGCTCGGGCATTCCCGAGCCACTGCTTGCCGCGGCGCCCGAACGCTGCGAGCGCATCCCCATGCTGCGCGATTGCGACTCGCTCGACAACGCCGATGCCTGGGAGGCTCATGAGGAGTCGCTCGGACATACCGAGGACGGCCATGAGGCCATCCTTCGGCAGGATATCTGCGGCAACTTCGTCAATCCGGACGACTACCGCATCAGCGCACTCAACCTCTCCAACAGCGCCGCCATCGTCCTCTACGAGGCCCTGCGCCAAACAGGCTTTCCGGGAATGTGACAAAGGCACAGTCCCTTTGTCACATTCAAGCACCATGTCGATGACACACACCTAATTGATGCTCTAAATAACGGACCATCGCTTTTAATCAGAATTAACTAGAATAAAATGAAGTTAAACGGCGGTGTGAAAGGAGAGCCTTGTGGAATATCTCGAGAACCCGTTTACCCCCAGTTTTGGCGAGGTTCCTGCCCATCTCGCCGGCAGACAACAGATTATTCGGGATTTGGACCGTGCCTTCTTGAGCCAGCGCAGGCGCCCAGAATTGACCTCTATCTTCTCAGGCGCGCGTGGAACCGGTAAAACCGCTCTCATGTCGTCGCTCGCGACAAGGGCGGAATCCCACGGCTGGATAGCCGTAAAGACGACCGCGCTCCCGGGAATGCTTGAGGAAATCGAGCTCGGGACGAAACGTGCCGCAGCCCATCTCATCGACTCGTCCAACCACTTCGAAGTCACCGGTCTCGGAATTGCACCGCTCGGCAGCGTTGAGGTCAATCGCATTCACGATGCCTCAACCTGGCGTTATCGCATGAGCGACATCATCGACCAGCTCAACGAGGCGGGCACCGGGCTGCTCGTCACGGTTGACGAGGTAGACCCGACACTCGACGAGATGATTCAGCTCGCAGCGACGTATCAGCACTTTGTGACCGATGGGAAACGCGTCGCCCTGCTCATGGCGGGACTTCCCAACAACGTCTCGACGTTGCTGAACCACAAGACGGTCTCGTTCCTTCGCCGCGCCCAGCAATATCATCTGGGGCGTATCGCCGACTACGACGTGCGCGAGGCCTTGATCCGAACGATCCAGGAAAACGACCGTTTGGCGGATGCCGAGGGAATCGATAGAGCCGTTCGCTCGATCTCTGGTTTTCCCTTCCTATTGCAACTCGTAGGCTACCGTGCCTGGGATCTCACAAGCGATTCGAAGGAAATCTCGTCACGCGACTTTGACCTGGGAATCAAAATCGCGCGCGACGAGATGGACGACCGAATCCTCGCGGCAACCTATCGGGAACTCACTGCAGAGGACAAGCGATTCCTCATCGCCATGCTCGATGACGAGGAAGAGTCCACCACCGCTGACCTTGTCGAGCGCCTTAAGCGTTCGCCGCAACAGGTCTCCCGCTACCGACGCCGCATGATAGACGCCGGCATCATTGGAGAACGCGGGCGCGGAATCGTCGCTTTTGAATTACCGTTCTTCCGCGACTATCTCGCCGCTCAATGCGTGAAATAGGCATCGGATGTGACAAAGGGACTGTCCCTTTGTCACATTCGGTTAGAGGTAGCGGCCGGTAATGCTTGATGAGCAGGCCGCGATGTCGCCCGGCGTGCCGGCGCAGACGACTTGCCCGCCCGCGTCGCCACCGCCCGGGCCCATGTCGATTACGTAATCGGCGTTACGGATAAGGTCGAGATCGTGCTCGATCACGACAACCGTGGCGCCCTTGGCAACGAGGCCGTCGAACACACTCAGCAGCACCTGAACATCGAGCGGGTGCAGGCCAATTGTGGGTTCGTCGAACACGAATACGGCATCATCCTGCACGCGGCCCATCTCGCTCGCGAGCTTAAGGCGCTGCGCCTCGCCGCCCGAGAGCGCCGGCGTGGGCTCACCGAGCGTGAGATACCCCAAGCCCAGGTCGTGCAAGGTCTGCAAGCGCGCCTGAACTTTCTTGAGTCCCAGTGTGGCGTCGATGGCCTCGTCCACACTCATATCCATGAGCTGCGGCAACGTAAGCAGGCTCCCGTCCTTGCCCTCGCGATGGATATGCGAAGCAGCGTCTGCATAACGTGAGCCGCGACATGCCGGGCAGACGATCTCGACATCGGGCAAAAACTGCACGTCGAGCGATATCGAGCCCGTGCCATCGCACGTAGGGCAGCGCAGAGCGCCAGTGTTGTAGCTAAACGCGCCCGCCTTATAGCCAGCCGCCTTGGCCTCGGGCGTACGGGCAAAGGCGCGACGCAACTCGTCATGGATGTCGGCATAGGTCGCCACCGTCGAGCGCACGTTGGCGCCGATGGGCGTGGCGTCAATCAGGTTGGCGCGCGCGATGCCCTCGGCATCGACCCAACGCACGTGCCCGGGCAGGCGCTCGCCGGCTGCCTGCGCCTTGAGCGCCGGGATGAGCGTCTCGAGCACCAACGTCGTCTTGCCCGAACCCGAAACGCCCGTCACCGCGACGAGACGGCCGCGCGGGATATCGACTTCGAGCGGCTTGACGGTATGGATGGTATCGGTCGCCATGCGGATGTGGCCCTGGTCGAACATTTCGTCGTCAGTCACCTGCGGACGCAAGCGCTTGGAGTCCGAGCGCAAAAACGGCGCGATGCGGCTACCCTGCGATTGTTCGACCTCACCCACCGTACCGGCGGCGATTACATGACCGCCGCCTGCTCCGGCAACGGGACCCATCTCGACCAGATAGTCGGCTTCTGCCAGCACGCGCGTGTCGTGATCGACGACAACCACGGTGTTGCCGTCATCCACTAGATCGCGCATCACGCCTACCAGGCCGTCGACATTGGCAGGATGCAAGCCGATCGAAGGCTCATCGAGTACATAAAGCACGCCCGTCGATCGGTTGCGCACCACGCGGGCGAGCTGCACACGCTGGCGCTCACCCGTGGAGAGCGTAGCACCGGCGCGGTCGAGTGAGAGGTAATCGAGCCCCAGGTCGACCAGGCGACGAGCCGTGCTCAAAAACGAATCGCAGATATCCGCTGCCATTGGCTGTATCTCGGCCGGCAAGGATGCGGGCACCCCGCGAACCCACTCAATCGCCTCGCCCAGCGTCATGGCCGCCGCCTGCGCCAGATTGATACCGCGCACCTGGGGTTGGCGCGCGGCCTCGGAGAGGCGCGTGCCGCCGCAGTCACGGCACGGGCCCTCGCGCAAAAAGCGAGCCACGCGTTTGAGGCCCTTATCGTCTTTAACCTTGGCGAGCGCATTCTCGACCGTATAGACAGCATTGTAATAGGTGAAGTCGAGCGGCGTGGCGCCCTCGCCGTTTTTGGGAACGTAGAGAATGTGCTTCTTAACCGCCGGACCGTGGAACACAATGTCGCGCTCGGCGGGCATGAGCTGGTTAAACGGCACGTCGGTGCGCACGCCCATCTCGCCGGCAACCTGCTTCATCAGATCCCACATGAGCGTACCCCAGGGAAGCACTGCGCCCTCATTGATAGTCTTTGACTCGTCGGGCACCAGGCTCGCCTCGTCCACCTCGCGCATGACACCGGTGCCGCCACAGGTAGGGCACGCACCGCCGCTATTGAAAGCCAAATCCTCGGCACTCGGCGCGTAGAACTCGCGACCGCATGCAGGGCACGTGAGCGACAGGCCAGCGGCAACGTTAAGGCTCGGCTCCACGCGCGCCCCGCAGTGCGGGCACACGTGATGGGCGCAACGGCTAAAGAGCAGACGCAGGCTATTGTTGAGCTCGGTCATGGTGCCAAAGGTCGAGCGCACACCCGGCACACTGGGACGCTGATGCAGCGCGAGCGCCGCCGGCACATGCAGCACTTCATCCACCTGCGCATGCTCGGCCTGCGTTAAACGACGGCGAGTATAGGTGCTGAGCGCCTCCAGGTAACGGCGCGAGCCCTCGGCATAAAGAACCCCCAGCGCCAGCGAACTCTTGCCCGACCCCGACACGCCGGCAATGCCCACGAGCCTTCCCAGCGGGATATCGATATTGATGTCCTTGAGGTTATGAACGCGTGCGCCACGCACCTCAATCGCACTTGGTTGTTGCGATGTCATCTTTACCCCCTCTACTCGTGCCACAGAACGCGATCGCGAATGTATTCGCCGAGCATGGGCACGGCAAGGCGGACGAGGCCGTAACCAGCTGCTTCGACAACGCGCTCGCGAATCAGGCTTGCGCGGTACTTGCTCGCCCAACTCTGGGTGCGGTCGCAGCGCTCGATGATGTCCGCCATGCGCGTCGGCTTGTTCTCGTCAACCGCCATCGCCTCGATAAACAGGCGCTGCGGGCTGCGCAGGCCGTAATACAGCGGCGCGTCGACCGCTTCGTAGAACTCGGAGATGGCGTCTGCGTAACCGGTCTCGACATCGTGTTCTTCAATGGCCTGCGAGCCACGCCGGGTAGCAGACCGCCACATGTAATAGCCCACCAGCTGGACCATATAGGGATGTCCCATGCTCTTGTGCGCTGCAAGGTCCGCCGTCTCCGCGTCAACGCTAAGACCAGCGTCCTCAACTGTCTTAATAAACGCATCGCGTACCTTAGGCAAAGAGATCACCCCCAGCGTACGCTGCTGAGCACGGCGTAAAAACGTCACGCTCGGCTCTTCGAGCAGGTCGTCCACCATACTGGGCAGGCCGGCAAACACCAAGGCAAGACCGCGTTGCTCGCTATCGGGCAGGCCCGTGGCATCTTGGTCTCCCAGCACCCGCTGATAGAGAACGGCCAAGGCGGCCAACTCCTCGATAGATGCCGACTGCGCCTCGTCGATGGCAAACAGAATGCCTTTTCCCGGCCCAAGCTTTTTCAGACGCTCGTTGACCAACCCGCGCAGCATTTCACCCTTTGCACGCGCCGCCTCGACCGACATACGCCCGAATGATGGGCCGAATTCCATAGACGTCACGACGGGCTTGTTCGAACGAAGCGCATCGGCCAGGCGGTCGCATAAGCCAAGCGACGCCGAATCGGAAACGACCGCCCAACCGCGCTCTGCCGCCAGACGCTGCAGCTCCCGTAAGAGAACCGTTTTGCCACAGCCGCGGTTTCCCGTGACGAGCATGAGCCTGCCCGGCGCCCCCGCGCCGTTGTCGAGACCTTCTTCAAAATCCTCAATGACCGACTCGCGGCCGATCAAAACCGGAGGCCGCTTGCCAGCCGTTGGCTTAAAGGGATTTGGATTCATATCGGCCTCCTCGGATTGGCAAACGCTCTCTACAGTTATACCAACTTATACCGAGTTATACCAACTGAACGCGCCGAAGAAGCTGCCTCATTGTCACCTATGGCAGAAGAACTCCGCATCTGCTGCGCGCCAAGGGCGGAAGGTGGCAGGGTCGACCTTTACATGCGCCGCGGCGGGTACGTCGTACCATTTGACCGTGTAACCGGCGCCGTGAGAGCAAAAGACCGAGTCGGGCGTATTGGGCAGATCGGCCTCGGGCTCATAGGCGGCCGCCTCGATGACGCGCTCGGCATCATGGCAGGGCGCATAACCGGCGAACTCCAGGTACAGATGCCCGCGACCACTCGTGTAGGCAGCCACCTCCAGCGCATAATCCTGCACCTCGGATGCCGGCACGCGACCCACAAGCTTCGCCCGGTCGGCCGCCATCGCCGGCGGCTCGTACTCGGCGCCCATGCGCGTGGCATCCGAGAGTGCCCGGCCCACGCATTCCCCCGGCACCTCGAGCTCAAAGTGGTACCACGGCTCCAACAGCACCGCTACGCCTGCATCGCGCGCCTGCATGAGTCCCTGGCGAATCGCACGGTACGTGGCCTGACGAAAATCACCGCCCTCGGTGTGTTTGGCATGCGCACGGCCGCCCGTGAGCGTAATGCGCACATCGGTGATGGGCGAACCGGTCAGCACGCCCAGGTGGTCACGCTCCATGGCGTTGGTGAGCGCCAAACGTTGCCAGTTAAGATCGAGCTCATCGGTCGAGGTCACGGTGCCAAACTGCACGCCCGACCCCGCCGGCAACGGCTCCAAGCGCAAATGCACCTCGGCATAGTGGCGCAGTGGCTCAAAGTGGCCCACACCCTCGACCGGCTGCGAGATAGTCTCCTTATAGAGAATGCCGCCGGGCTCAAACTCGACCGCAAGGCCAAAACGATCGGCCAGCACGCGCCGCACGACCTCGAGCTGCACGGCGCCCATCAACTGCAGGTGAATCTGCTCAAGATGCGTATTCCAGCTTACGCCGAGCATGGGATCTTCGTCCGCTAACTCAGTCAATGCTTTGAACACCGTATGGACGTCGTGTTCGCCCGGAAGCACCGTATAAGTGATGACTGGCGCAATGACGGGTGCATCGCCCGCGGGCTCCGCGCCCAGGGCGTCCCCTGGGCGAACGTGCGCAAGACCCGTCACGGCACAAATACCGCCAGCAGCAACTTCTTGGGCAAGCTCATACTTCTCGCCGTTATAGATGCGTACCTGATCGACCTTCTGTTCCCACGCCTCGGCACTGGAATGCCCGCTGATCATCTGTTTTGCGCGCAGCGTGCCGCCGGTCACTTTAACCCAAGCCAAGCGCTCGCCACGATCCCCGCGGCTGACACGATAGACGCGCGCGGCAAACTCCGGGAGCCACGCCTGCTCACGCATCAGCGCGCATATACCATCCAGTAGCTCGTCAACGCCTTGGTCCTTGAGCGCCGAGCCGGCAAAGCAGGGAAAGAGCTTGCGCTCGGCAACCATGCGCGACAGCGTTGCGACAGAAAGCTCACCCGCTTCAAGAAACTCCTCGAGCGCCGCTTCGTCCAACGCAGCAGCGTCCTCCTGAACGGCGCCGCCCGCCAGCAGCTCGTTGGCATCCAGGCAGCCCTCGGAAAGACGCTGCCCGAGTTGTGCCAGCAAAACATCGCGGCCGGGATTCTCCAAATCGATCTTGTTGATGAAGATGGACGTCGGGATGTCATAGCGTGCAAGCAGGCGCCACAGGGTTTCGGTGTGCCCCTGCACGCCATCGTTGGCGCCCACCACCAGAATCGCGTAGTCCAGGGCACGCAGTGTGCGCTCCGCCTCGGCAGAAAAATCGACATGGCCGGGAGCATCCACGAGCATGACGTGGGTATCGCCGTGGTCGAGCACGGCCTGCGACGAGAAAATCGTGATGCCGCGCTCGCGCTCGATCGTGTTAGTGTCCAGATGCGAATCGCCATCGTCCACGCGGCCACGCTTGCGAATGCGGCCCGCGTTGAACAGCATGGCCTCGGCCAACGTGGTCTTGCCGGCATCGACATGCGCCAAGATTCCAACGACCGCTTGCTTCGACATGGCTCTCCCCTTATTGCAAGCCCATCGCACGCGGCAACGGGCGTTCACGCTCCACACTGGATGATACAATTTACGGGCCGGTGGGCGAAGCGGGCCCTATCCCCCGACCGAGCTCATCGCCCCGCGTTGCCGCGCGGCGATTTTCGTAGGTTCGCGCCTTGCGAAAGCCGGCACCTCCCCTTTTGCCCGCCCGGTCTCATCTGGGGCGGTAACAATGCGAGTCCCACAACGACGCGTTTTACCAAAAATGGCCCCACTCGGGGCCATTTTTTTATTTGAGCTGGGTGGTGATACGTGCCTTGGCTCCTACGCCTCGCGCAGCCAATCAAACGCGACACGCGCCGTGCCGTCGGACACATAGACGATACCGACACGCTCGAACCCCGCCTTGGCGATGGCGCCCTGCATGGGCAAGTTGTCCTCGTGCGTGTCAATACGCAGATGGTCGGCGCATTCCTTGGCAAAGGCAAACATCGCCGCCGCGATACCGTGCACGGTGCCGTCGGATGCCACGCGATGCAGCACGGCATACGGAGTGTCGCTGCGCCATTGACCGTCCTCAATCACGTCATAGCACTCGTCCGGACCCGGTAAAAAGGCAAACGTCGCCACCACGCGGCCGTCGACTTCGCACACGTAACTGCCACCAGCGGCAATATCGGCAGCCAGCTGCTCGGCCGAAGGCGTGCCCTCGGGCCACTGCGTGGCGTTGCCATGCGCGCGCATAAAGGCGCGGGCCGCGTCATAGATAGCCATGACGGCGGGAATGTCGGTATCGAGGGTTTTTCTGATCATCACGCGGCGACCTCACGTTTATTGGTATCACTTTGATTGAGCAATGATACCAACGTTTGGAGAGGAGCGCGAAGCAGATGGGGAGCAAAAAGCGAGCCGCCTGGTCAAAAGCCAAAAGCGAGTTTTTGGGCGCTGCCACCGGCGGCGATATGAGCGACCTGTTTGCACGCGAGGACGAGCGCCGCGACGCCCTGGACGCCGAGCGCGATGAAGCCTGGCGCTACAAGTCGTGCGAGCGCAAAAACCGTTACGACACACGCGCCGAAGCCGAGGCCGTTATGGCCGACTGCGAAAACCGCGGACGGCGTGGTTTGGCCTGCTACAAATGCGAATACTGCGGCGGCTGGCACCTGACGTCGCACCCTTGGAAATAGACCCCCGCATCGGCACGGCGCTGGCGAAGCGCCAGCCATCGTGCACAAGCTACGGGCGCGGCGGCACCAAAACATCGTAACGAACGGCCTTGCCCGCAAGCTGATAGCTCGGCTTGACGCCGGCAAGCAGCGGCCCCTTCACCGGCCGTTTGATAACGACCTTGCGCGGCCGCACCGCAAGCGCAGCTTCGACCAGCGTTTCCTCATCGGCACACGGCTGTTCCAAATGGTGCAAAAGTTGGAACTTCTTTTTCACCGCCGCGCTCTTGGTGCGCTCGGGAAACATGGGGTCCAGATACACCACGTCGGGAGCCGCGAGCTCGCCTTGCTTGATCAGCTCGGCCGTATGGCGAAGGCCGGCAATGCTGTCCTCGCCCGCATGTAAGCGCATGCGCGCCACAGCAGCCGCAAGCGCCGGATCATCTGCCGCGCGATCCAAGGCGTCCTTGAGGAGTGCCGCGATTACGCAATCCTGTTCATACAGATCGACGGTAAAGCCCGCGGCCGCCAGCAGCAGCGAATCCTCACCAAAGCCCGCCGTGGCATCAATCGCCCATGGGCGCTCGATGCCTTTTGTGCGCGCAACCTTTACCAGCAGCTCTTGCTGCAGGCGGCCCTGCTTGAGTCGTGGCAGCATGCGGCCAAAATCGGCGCGCAGTTCCATCGTGCCGTCGGTGAGCGTGAGGCCCTCGGACTTCCCGGTCAGCTCAAGCCCCGCGGCCCGAGCAACAGAAAAGGGATCGACGACGCCCATGGACACTCCTTAGCAAACAAAACGAATACGTGAGCGCCACCTCAGTTGGCACCCAACCGTCCGTTATTGTCCCACATGCGACATGGTCCACAGCATCCCAATGCAAAGCACCGCCATCAATACCGTGCACACGGCAGCGATCACAGAATCACCCATGCGCCTTCCCAACGACCGCGGTTCACGCACTTGCTCTGGTCCGTACATCATGGCCCCTCCTTAGACTCACTTCTTATCACGGCCTCATCATCGCAGCGCCGCACATGAGCTGCCATCGATTTTGCTTACGCCCAGCTTTCCTTTTTGAAAGGTTGGGCCGCACAGGCAAGAGTCGCTTTCAGGCGCATGCATCGCCGCGTTGAACTACAATGTGCTTCACCATATGTGCAGCACAAAGGGTGCGCCAGGTTGGCGTACTCGTATCGAAAGGACCAGCCATGAGCTTCACTCGCAAGACACTCAAAATCCTTGCCCTGATTTATTTTGTTCTGGGCATCGCCAGTCTCGTCATTGGAATCGCCGGCATCGCGACCGGCAAGTTCGAGTCCACCTACGGGCCGAACGCCATGCTCGCCACGGTCGTGCTTGTCGCCAAGGGCCTCATCGATCTCGCCGCGGGCGTTGCGGGCATCAAGGGCGCCAACAAGCCTTCGCAGGTAGGCGGCGCGTTTAAGCTCGGCATCGTCGCCGCAATCGCCACGATTGCGCAGGCTGTGCTCACGCTCCCCGCGTTTGGCGGCGACGCCATCAACTATGGCGCCTTTGTCATCGTGGTGTACGACCTGTTCTTTATTCAGCAGGCACACGACATTAAGGCCGAAAACAAGGACCGCCTGTAGGCACCTGTCTCCCATAACCCCTGCTATCAAGCAACTAAAAGGGCCGATCGCGCATCCCCGCGGTCGGCCCTTTACGTTTGCCCAGATAAAACCCGCCAAGATAAACCTGTCCCTTTTTGGCAGGTTGTTAGCTGTGGCGGTACTCGGCAATGATGAAGTCGATATCGGTTTGAAGGGTGCCCAGGTTTGCCAGGCGCTCTTTGTCCGCCGGACGCGTGCGGTAGTAGTACGGCGTCATCTGGAATACGGCCTCGATGTCCGCTTGCGTTGCCAGCGTAATGTTCGCCGTCACGCGCTGCGTGCCGACCAACTCGAGCTCGGTCGTCTGCGGTAGCTTTTCGTCGTTGAGGTACGGCGTGTCGTAGAGCACTTCCTTGAGTCCAAAGAGATGGCGGGCGCCCGGCACCACGGTATAGAGCGAACCCTCGGGCGCCAGCACGCGGGCAAACTCGCGCCCGTTAAAGGGAGCAAAGAGCTCGGTCACCATATCGAAGGCGCCATCCGCCACGGGGATGTCCTTCATGTTGGCGACGAAATACGTCGCGCCGCCCCGCTTGGCAGCCAGGCGCACCATTTCCTTGCCCAGGTCAAAGCCGTAGGCATCAACGCCCGACACCGAGCCCATGGCACTTGTGTAGTAGCCTTCGCCGCAGCAGATGTCGAGCAGGGTCAGCGGTTTGTCCGTGGATGCCCCGCGCTCAGCCGCTCGTTCGTACACCAGCTCGACCATCGCATCGCGCAACGGCGCATAGTAGTCGCGATTCAGAAAGTCACGACGGCTGCGTGCCTGCGACTTGGGATCGCCCATGGAGTCACCGCTCTTGGACGAGCGCAACAGGTATAGGTAGCCCTCGCGCGCACGATCGAACCGATGCCCGCCCGCACATGCAGCCCCACGCTCGTCGTCCACCAACGGCTCATGGCAAACGGGACACAACAACATGGCAACTCCTTAGCGCGGACAACACAGCGCCCACCATTGTCTCACGCCTCCCCCACCTAGTCATTGGGGACGTTCTTAAATGACTAGTCGATTAGGAGTATCATCGTCTGCGCGAATAAGCACGAAAGAGCATACGAAAGAGCATATTAGAGATTGAGAGCGTATGGCAGACACCGCATCTAAGCACATTGACATGACCACCGGCTCGCTATGGCGCAATATTCCCCTGTTCGCCTTCCCCGTGGCCGCCACGAGCATCTTGGAGCAGCTGTCAAACCTCATCGCCACGGTCATCATCGGTAACTTCTCGGGCGACCAGGGAACCCTCGCCATGGCGGCGGTCGGCTCCAATGTTCCGCTTACCAGTCTTATGCTCAACCTTTTTATTGGCATGTCGCTTGGCTCCAACGTGGTCATCGCCAACGCTATCGGCCGCAACGATCAGAACATGGTCAAACGCGCCGTCCATACCTCGATTTTAATGGCGCTCGTGGGCTTTGTCGTCATCGCACTGGGCGAGATCTTTGCCGAGCCCATGCTCGCCGCGCTCAACGTGCCTGCCGAGACCATGCCGCTCGCTTCGCTCTACCTGCGCGTCTTTTTGCTCAGCATGCCCTCGATCTTACTCTACAACTTTGAGGCCGCGATCTTCCGCTCCGTCGGCATCACCCGCATGCCGCTGCAGGCACTTGCCGTGTCCACCGTCCTCAACATTGGCCTGGACCTCATCTTTGTCCCCGTACTCCACTGGGGCGTCGCGGGCGTCGCCATCGCCACCGCCATCGCCTACACCGTCAGCGCCGCTACGCTCTTTATCCGCCTGCTCAAGACCGACTCCGTCGTCCGTGTCACCCCACGCGACTTAGGCTTAGACCCCGTCGCCCTCAAGCGCATCGTCAAGATTGGCCTGCCCGCCGGCATCCAAAGCGCCGTCTTTGCCGTCGCAAACATCATCATCCAGTCCGCCATCAACAGCTTGGGCACCGAGGTCATGGCGGCATCCAGCGCCGCCATGAGCCTGGAGTATGTGTGCTACAACCTGCTCAACAGCTTTAGCCAGGCCTGCACCACCTTTGTGGGACAAAACCACGGCGCTCGCCAGATCGACCGCTGCACCAAGACGCTCAAGGTCTGCCTGGTCGAAGGCGGCATCGTCGCGCTCACCACCATCGTCATCATCGTCGGTCTGGGGCGCAAGATCCTGGCGCTCTTTAACAGCGATCCCAACATCGTCTCGATCGGCTATATCCGCGTGTGCTCGATCTTCCCGGCATACGCCTTTAGCATGTTCTACGAAAACATGTCCGGTTACCTGCGCGGCTTTGGCATCTCGCTCATGCCCGCCCTCATCACCATGATCTGCGTCTGCGGTATTCGCTTCTACTGGGTATTCTGCGTGTTCCCGAACTTCCGCACCTTTGCGAACATCATGATGGTCTACCCCATCAGCCTGGGCACCACGGCGTTCTTTATGGTCGTGGCGGTATTGCTCTGCCACCCGGCACGCACCTACCGTCTAGCACAGGCCAAAGCGACAGCCCGCTAATCGCCACGCTCAACGTCACGCCAGTCATTAATTGACAATATGCGAGCTCATATAGTCGATAAAGTGTCTCGTGGCGATAGGCATGGTGTCCCAGCTGCGCCAGGCTGCCACCACGTCGCGCGAGGGGGCATGCACGATGGGGCGTACGCGAATATCGGCCTGCATGCCCTCGACGGTACGGCGATACAGCATGCTCACGCCTAGGCCCTCCTCCACCATCGCCATGATGGTGTAGTCGTCGGTCACCTCGCTCGTCACGTGCGGCGACAGCCCATGTGCCGCGAACGCATCGAGCACCAGGCTCTGTTCGCCCTCGTCCAGCAGCACAAACGGCTCGAACGCCAGGTCGGCGAGCGTCACCTTTTCCTTTGCCGTCAGCGGATGCGCGGTCGGCAGCAGCGCCACCAACTCGTCGTGATAGACCACGCGCTTCTCGAGCCCAGCGGTAAATCCGCGCGCCGTAAAGCAAAAGTCAACCACGCCATCGTGCACCCACTGGGCGTTGCGCGTGTAATCGCCCTGCTTGAGGGTAAAGTGCACGCCCGGGTGCAGGGCCCCAAAGTCGCGAATCACGCGCGGCAACACGGTACGGCTCACGTTAGTAAACGTCGCGATACGAATATCAGTCGAGGAGAGTCCCAGTAACTCCTGGCGCTTGCCCTCGAGCTCGGCCTCGGCAGTTACGATCTGGCGCAGATACGGCAGATACTGCTTACCGTCGCGCGTAAGCGAGACACCCTGCTTGCCGCGCTCGATAAGCGTGGTACCCAGCTCGCGCTCGAGCGCTTTGACGGCCTGGCTCACCGCGCTTTGCGTATAGCCCAGCTCATCGGCTGCACCCTTAAGACTGCCGCGATCGACCACCATACAAACAATCTGATACCGCGATGCCATCGTACCTCCACATCGACGTAGCCGTAAAACGTTTTGCCAGCGCTTTTCCCGCCTACATTAGTATTACTTAATCATACTGAAGATACATTCGCTTTACTACATCTAAATCTGGGAGCAGAATCCTTTTTGCGAAACCGTTCTGTAACAAAAGGAGTCCCATGGATCGCAAAAAAGCAATCGCGCTCTCATTTTCCGTTCCCGTCGCATGGGGCTTTTCGTACCCCCTTATGAAGATCGGCATGGACAGCATGAACGCCACGAGCATCGTCGCGCTGCGCTGCATCATCGCCTTCGTGGCCTGCCTGCTGCTCTTCCACAAGCATGCGTTCCGCATCAACCGCGACCTGATGGTCCGCGCCGCCATTATCGGCGCCATCATGGCAACCGAGCTCACCTGCATGTGCCTGGGCTCCAGCCTCACCTCTGCCTCCACCGCCGGCTTTTTGCAGAGCCTGACGGTCGTGATCGTGCCGTTTGCCAATGCGGCCCTGCTGCGTCGCGCCCCCGAGCGCAAGGTGCTCATCGGAACCGCCATCGTCACCTGCGGTATGCTGCTGCTCTCGGGCGCCGACTTTACCAGCCTGAATCCCGGCGCGATCATCATGCTGCTCTCGGCCTTTATCTATGCCGGCCACATCATTGTGGCGAAGCGCTTTGTCGAAGAAGTCGACCCGCTGGCCTTGGGTGTTTGGCAGCTGGGCTTTGGCGGTCTGTTCTCGGGCATCGCGGCATGCACCTTTGGCGGCTTCACGCTTCCCAGCACGCCCAACGAGATCGTCGTTGTCGTCGCGCTTGCACTTATCTGCTCTGCCTATGGCTTTATCACCCAGACGCTCGTGCAGCCCCACGTGCCCGCCGAGACCACCGGCTTCGCCTTCTCGCTCGAGCCGGTCTGCTCCGCTGTCTTCTCGTTCTTCCTGGTCGGCGAGGTCCTGAGCCCCATCGCCTTCTTTGGCGCCGCCCTCATCCTCACCGGCGTGATGGTGGCAACCGTCGAGCTCCCGTGCCTTCGCTCGCAAGGACACGCTCACATGGCAGGAGCGCCCGAGCGCGTCTCGTAGACCCCACTCTTCATGCAGCCGCGGCATAAAGGCAACCGGTGCGCCTTTACAATAGATGCCAACAGAGCATCTGCCATAAAGGAGCCCCATGGACACCGCAACTCGCGACCGCAACATAACAACTTGGTTGGGCGATGCGCCACAGCCGGTACGTGACACGACGAACCAGCTGCTCGAGCGCATCGCCCTTTTGCGTGCCGAGCAGACTATCTACCCAGCACAAGACGACATCCTCAATGCCCTCGCCTATACGCCGGCCAACCAAGTCAAGGTTGTCATTTTGGGTCAAGATCCCTATCACGAACCCAACCAGGCCATGGGGTTATCGTTCTCGGTCCCCGCGACGCAAACCAAGTTGCCGCCGAGTCTGCGCAACATCTATAAGGAACTCAAAGCCGATCTGGACTGCCCCATTCCCGCCACGGGAGACCTAACCCCATGGGCACAACAGGGCGTCCTGCTCCTTAACACCACGCTCACCGTGCGCGAGCATGCCGCCAACTCGCACGCCAAACTGGGCTGGAGCGCGCTCACCGACTATGTTATCGAACGCTGCTGTCTGCTGCCCCAACCGGTCGTCTTTTTGGCATGGGGTCGCTTTGCCCAGCAGATGGTCGAAGGCAAGCTCGTCCCAACTGGTGCGGGCAAGGCAACCGGCAAGTTCTGCCTGGCCTCTACGCACCCCTCGCCGCTTTCGGCCAACCGTGCCACGGCAGAACTCCCCGCCTTTATAGGGTCGCGCCCCTTCTCCGCTGCCAATCGGCTGCTCGAACAGCACGGCTCGACCCCCGTCAACTGGACTTGCCTCGGCTAAAAACCGATACATCAAAAACGCGCCCGACGGCTTTCCATCGGGCGCGTTTCCTATTCGGGCCAAATAAATTGTGTGCGGCCGGCCTCGCCGCCATCGATCAGCAGGCTCTGCCCGGTCATAAAACGGTTGGTCACGCCCACAAAGTAGATCCACTCGGCGATCTCTTGGGCGGTGGCCCAGCGCTTAAGCGGCGTAAGCTCCATAATCTGGTTCCACAGGTGCTCGTCTTCCATCACGCAACGGTTGAGCGGCGTGATAACGCCGCCCGGGTCCACACTGTTGGCGATGGCCTGCGGTGCTAGGCGGTTTGCAAGGTTTTTGGTGTAGGCGATAACGCCGCCCTTGCTGGCGGCATAGGCGGGAAACTCCGATCCCGTATGTCCGCTCGCCGACCCCACATTGACCACGGATTTAATAGCCGGTGCCGGCTTTGCGGCAAGCCCCTCCCCCACAAAGGCATAGCGCTCGGTCACGTTGATGGTGCCGCACAGGTTGGCGGCAATGTCGTCGGCCGAATCCTGCGTACCGGCAACGTTCACGATCACCTGAGGCTCAAGATCATCTGGAAACGAGTCCGGCTCGCGCACATCAACGATCAGATGGCGGTAGCGCTCGTGCTCGATCGCCGCCGGCAGCAGATCAAAGCCCACGACCTCGTGACCCTCGTCCAAAAAGCGCTGCACGCACGCGGCTCCGATGCCGCCCGAAGCGCCCGTGATCAAAACCCGCATACGTGCTCCTTAGGCGGTTGCGTGGCGCTCGAGGTACTCAGCACCCACATTCTCGCGCTCCCAGCCGCGCACGACCTTGTAGCCCACGGGGCTCAGGAAGACCTCGCACAGCAGCTCGGCAACAGCACCGGTCAGCGAGCACATAAGGACCTGCACCCAGGTCCAACCAAAGAACGTGTGGCTCACCACAATGGCAAAGACCAAGTTGTCGATAAACTGGCCAACACCCGTGGACACATAAGAGCGGAAGGCAAAGCTCGCAAAGTTATTCTTTTTGAGCATACGACCGAGCGACTGGTTGAGTGTGGAGTTAACCACGGCAGAAACGAGCATTGCCAGCGAAGAGCCCAGCACCACGTACCAGGTGCCGCCGATGGTGGCGTTAAGGGCGGTGTTGACCTCGATCATACCCGTGTCGTAGTAGGCGCCCCACATGCCGGGCGTGAGCGAGCATGCCCAAAAGCACAGACTCACGGCCAGATTGACCAGCAGCGCGAGGATAGAGATTTTGATGGATGCCTTGGCGCCAAAGCGCTTGCAGATCATGTCCTGGCACAAAAACGAAACCCAGCTCACCACAAAGCCGCAGTCGAGCGCCAGATACGGCAGGCTGATAAGCTCTTTGTTGGCCAGCAGGTTCATCATGATGACGCTCACGAAAAACAGCGAAACCGTTGCCGCGGGAATGCTCCGCAACAGGACCTTGTAGTCCTCCATGACCTTCTTGATCATTATGTACTCCTTTGGTTTTAGGTTTAACGAGCAGGATATCGGACCCGAACTGCTCGGACGTCACGGGCTTGAGACGACGATGGGTATAATAGCCGCTCACACGGCATCAGGCAAGCAAACGACGCGGCAGCCCCACAGGGCCACCGCGCCGATGCATTAAAAGGCTACGTTGCCAAACTCCGACAGGATAAGATCGGGGTTGTGATCGGTTGCCCAATCCACGTTCCACGGGCTCGTGAACAGCAGCAGCTTACCGCCGCGCATGTCCTCGACGCGCAGCGTGTCACGCGTGAGCGAAAGGCCCGGGATATCAATGGTATCGGGGTCGTTCTGAATCCAGCGGATGTCCGTATAGGGCAGCGGCTGGCGACGAACCTCAACACGGTACTCGGCCTTAAGGCGGCGCTCGAGCACCTCAAACTGCAGCACACCGACCACGCCCACGATGACGCTCTCCATGCCGGCACCCAGCTCGCGGAAGATCTGGATGGCACCCTCCTGGGCAAGCTCCTCCATGCCCTTCACGAACTGCTTGCGCTTGAGCGTGTCGACCTGCGTGATACGGGCGAACATCTCGGGCGCGAACGTCGGGATCTGCGGATACTGCACGTGGCGCTTGCCGGAGCACACGGTGTCGCCGATGCTAAAGATACCCGGGTCGAACAGGCCCACGATATCGCCCGCGTATGCCTCGTCCACGATGGCGCGGTCATCGGCCATCATCGACGTGCCCGTAGCAAGCTTAAGCTTGCGGTTGCCCTGCACGTGGAAGGCGTCCATGCCGCGCTCGAACTTGCCCGAACAAATGCGCACGAAGGCGATGCGGTCGCGGTGGTTCTTGTCCATGTTGGCCTGGATCTTAAACACAAAGCCGCTAAAGTCGTCGCGGCAGGGATCGACCGGCTCGCTGGTGAGCGTATCGGTGTAGGCGCGCGGCGTCGGGGCCAGGCGCAGGAACTCCTTGAGGAAGGGCTCCACGCCAAAGTTGGTGAGCGCCGAGCCAAAGAACGCCGGGCTCAGCTTGCCGCAGGCCACGGCATCCAGGTCGAGCTCGTCGCCGGCGCCATCGAGCAGCTCGATGTCATCCATCAGGTTCTTATGGTTCTCCTCGCCGATAAGCTCGTCCATGGAAGGATCGCCCAGCTCGGCCTCGACCTCGGCGACCTTCTTGGTGGCGTTGGCGTGACCGTCGCCCTCAAAGGCAATGACGCGACGGGTCTGACGGTCGAACACGCCGCGGAAGTTGCGACCACTGCCGATCGGCCAGTTCATGGGATACGTATTGATACCCAGGACGTTCTCGATCTCTTCCATGAGCTCAAACGGATCGCGAGCCTCGTGGTCGAGCTTATTCACAAAGGTGAAGATGGGAATGTGGCGCAGCGTACAGACCTTAAAGAGCTTTTTGGTCTGGGCCTCGACGCCCTTAGCGCCGTCGATGACCATGACTGCGGCGTCGGCGGCCATAAGGGTACGGTAGGTATCCTCCGAGAAGTCCTGGTGGCCGGGGGTATCGAGAATGTTGACGCAGGCACCGTTGTAGGTGAACTGAAGCACCGAGGAGGTAACGGAGATGCCGCGCTCCTTCTCGATGTCCATCCAGTCCGAGACGGCGTGCTTGGCCGAGCTCTTGCCCTTGACCGAACCGGCGGTCTGGATGCTGCCGGTATAGAGCAGCAGCTTCTCGGTAAGCGTGGTCTTACCGGCGTCCGGGTGGCTGATGATCGCGAATGTGCGGCGCGACGAGATTTCATCCGACAGGCTTGCCATGCGGATCCTTTCTTGCGTTCTATATGCATTACGTCGATGTAACCCGTCTATTGTAGCCGCGAAACCTCGCCATAGGGCACCTATCAGGACAAATTCATCAGTTAGGGCCCGGGTAGCCGGCCCAATCCGAATTTATCTCTTGCGTAACTGTGCATAGTGTATATATACTGTGCTTACCGGTTATATACACGTGTAGCCCAACAGCTAAGGAGCCGCTGTGGACATCATCCTATCCAATTCGAGCGACAAGCCCATCTACGAGCAGATATCCTCGCAGGTCAAAGCTCAGATACTCTCGGGGACACTCGCTGCGGGAGCCAAACTCCCCAGCATCCGTGCGCTTGCCAGCGACCTGGGTGTGAGCGTCATCACCACCAAGCGCGCCTACGCCGACCTGGAGCAACTTGGGTTTATCTGCACCGTGCAAGGCAAAGGCTGCTTTGTCGCCGAGGGCAACCAAGAGCTCTTGCGCGAAAACCAGCTCTGCCATATCGAAGAGCTGCTTGCACAGGCAGCGACACAGGCAGAGGCCCTGGGCGTCACGCGCGAGAAGCTGCACGAAATGCTCGACCTTGTTGCCCCCGAAACCATGCAGTAGCCATCTGCAAGAAAGGCTATACCATGCAAAACTTACTAGAACTCAAAGGTGCCTCACGCCGTGTAAGCGACCGCTTTTCGCTGCGCAACGTCACGTTTGCCGTGGAGCCCGGCCAGATTGTCGGCTTTGTGGGCGCAAACGGCGCCGGAAAGACAACGACCATCCGCGCCGCACTCGGGCTCATAAAGCTCGATTCCGGCAAGGTATATCTGTTTGGACAGCACTGCGATGCCGACGCACCCGATGAACAGCAGCGCCGCACGCGCTCGCGCATCGGTCTCGTTCTGGACACGTGCCCCTTCCCTTCCACGCTCAAGGTGGCCGAGGTCGAGGCACTCGTAAGCCCGGCGTACCCCACGTGGAGTCACGAAACGTTTGCTGGCCTTATCGACCGGTTAGGCTTGGAGGCCAAGGCAAAGGTCAAGGACCTCTCCCGCGGCATGGGCATGAAGCTGCAGCTCGCGTGTGCGCTCAGCCACAAGGCCGAGCTGCTCATCCTGGACGAAGCCACCGCGGGCCTCGACCCCATGGCACGCGAGGAGCTGCTCGACGAGCTGCTCTCCTTTGTCGCCGACGGACAACGCAGCATATTGTTCTCGAGCCACATTACATCCGATCTTGAACGTGCCGCCGACCGTGTTGTCTGCATCGATAACGGCTCGATCGTGTTCGATTTGCCGCGCGAGGACATTACCGACCGCGCCGGCATCGCCCACTGCACCCAGGCACAAGCTGCCGAGCTGATGGCTTGCGTCGAAGGCGCCCGCGCCACGCGTCATGCCTACAGCGTTGACGTGCTGGTCCCCAATCGCCGCGAAGCGCTCGAGGCCTTTCCCGAGATTCCCTGCGACCGGATTTCCATCGATGACTATCTGCGCCTTACGCTGAAAGGAGCCTCCAAATGAAACGCGCCTTTAAGTCCGAGACCGCCATCGCACGCTCGTTTCTCCCGAGCATCGCCGGCGTCGGCCTGTTCATTTTCGTCGTGCTGACCCTTGCCAACGCGACAGACGGCGATTCCGGCATGAGCGCCGGCACCTGCGCGGTCAGCGCCATGTCACCCATTATTATCATGAACTCGCTGGCTGGCTACGATAACCAAAACGGTTGGGAGCGCTATCGGGCAACGCTGCCGTTTTCGCGCAAGGACATCGTCTGCGCACGCTACCTGTGCATTATTGCCTTCTCGACCGTCATGGCATGCGCGGCTACGCTTCTGAACATCCTCGCCCTTCCGCTCTTTGATCACATGGGCATCCCTTCGACAGGCCAGACGGTCTTTGAAATCGCAACCGCCTCGGCGGCATCGATGCTCATCTCCCTCATGATGGTGTTTTTTGCACAGCCGATATTCTTCCGATTTGGACACATGGAGGCGCTGCGCCTTTCCGTCGGCCTGTTTGCCCTGCTTGGCTGCGGCACCATGGCAATGCTGAGCTCCTCCAACCCCATCAGCAACTGGCTCATGTCATTCGCCGGGGCGAATCCCGATCCCGCCGTTATCGGATGTCTGTGCGCCGGCATAGCCGTCCTTGCGTTCGTGCTATTCATGATCAGCTACACCGTCAGCACCAAGGTCTATCAAGCACGCGACCTGTAGCCATGAGCGGTATCATCGGACGTGCGCTGTGGATTTGGCGCAGTCGTTCTTGGGGAGGCATTTCACCCATGTCGTGGGTCGCTGCAGCGTTTGCATCGGCTTTCTTTGCCGGCATCACATCTATCCTGGCCAAATGCGGCATTAAACATACCGATTCCGATGTCGCGACCGCCATCCGCACCTGCGTGGTGCTCGTATTTGCCTGGATGATGGCGGGCGTCTCCGGATCCATCGGGTCCATCGGCGGCATTCCCGCCAAGGCGTGTCTCTTCCTCGTCCTCTCAGGACTTGCCACTGGCGCTTCGTGGATCTGCTACTTTAAGGCGCTCAGCATTGGAGACGTCAATAAGGTCGTACCGGTCGACAAGATGAGCACCGTACTCGCCGCGCTGATCGCCATCGTCCTCTTTGGCGAGACGAGCAATCTGGCCGTAAAGCTTATCGGGACGGCCGCAATCACCCTCGGCACGTTCCTGATGATTGAGAAGAGGCAGCCAGCTGGCATGGGCAAGAGGCAAGACCGGACTTGGCTCGTCTACGCCATCGGCTCCGCCGTTTTCGCAGCACTCACGTCCATCCTTGCCAAGGTTGGCATCGAAGGCGTCGAGTCCAACCTGGCCACTGCCATCCGCACCTGCGTGGTGCTTGTTATGGCATGGGCAATCGTAGCCGCCAAAGGAAAACTGGGGCAGGTCGCGCGCGTTGACCGGTGCGAGCTTGCCTTTCTCGCAGCATCGGGCATTGCGACCGGCGCATCGTGGCTGCTGTACTACTACGCCATCGCCGCAGGCCAAGTGAGTGTAGTGGTGCAGATCGACAAGCTATCGATTGTCGTATCGGTACTGTTCGCGCACCTGGCACTTAACGAAAAGCTGTCGCGCCGAAGCGCCGCCGGCCTTTTTCTCATCGTTCTGGGCACCGCTGTACTCGCAATTTGGAAGTAAGGCGCAGCGAACGCGAGCCTCGGCGCACTCGTGGCCACAATCGGTCGCCAGCAAATACGAATATATGACAAATGACATGTCCCCGGCCCGTACGCAACGTTTTACAATGGAGGCGTCACGGGCCTTGGCCCAATTTCGATCATCCAAGGGGATGTCTTTTTGGTCATTGTTCTTTAGGGAACGGTCAATCGCATAGAACCATGAAAACGGCCGTCCAACGGCCGTGGTTTGTTGCGCCGTTCCGCCCCCGTCATCTGCCAATTTGCACCTGATAGGAAAGAACAATGCAATCCCAGGAATCCCAAACCTTCCCAAAAGCCAACAGCTTCGATACGGCACTCGTGCGCTCTAAGATTATGGGGCCCAATCCCCTCAAGCTCTGCGAGGAGCTCCTTTGCGATGCACGTATCCCCCGCGGCGCTCGCGTCTGCGACCTTGGATCGGGCACCGGCATCACCAGTGCCCTGCTCGCCCGCGAATATGGGTTTGACACCTACGCAGTCGACCTGTGGAGCGACCCCGAGGAGAACCGCGCGTTCTTTGCTTCGCTCGGCATTTCGCGCGACACGATTCATCCCGTTCAGGCAGACGCCTCGCAAGGCTTGCCATTTGAGCATGACTTTTTTGATGCGGTCGTGAGCATCGACTCGTACAACTATTACGGGCGCGACCCGCATTATCTGGGCGAGCGCTTGCTCCCCTACGTAAAGCAAGGCGGCGTGCTTTTTTTGAGCATCCCTGGCATGGTCCGCGACTGCCATGACAATCTGCCGGACTGTCTGCTCACGTCTTGGACACCCGAGCAGCTCGATTACATGCACGACATGACCTGGTGGCGCGCCATGATCGAGCCGACCCCCGGCGTCGAGATTGTCTCGATGCAACCCATGCTCTGCACCGACGAGGCATGGGGAGACTGGCTCGCTTGTGACAACGAATACGCAGCGGGCGACCGCGCTGCCGTTGAAGCGGGCGCACTCGAGTATCTCAACACCATCGCCATCGTGCTGAGGAAGCTCTAAATAACAGCCACGCGGGGCCGTAGACATACGGCCCCGCGCGGCTTCTTTCTTATTGACCTTTGGAGCAGCAGTCTGGCAGCCGTTACATCCTTACACCGGGTTTGGGATGCTTGTACTGACCATGGGCAGCCGTGCGCTTACCGCGCGAGATGGCGAACTTGGGGCAGTAGTGCAGGCAACGGAGACAGGCGGCGCACTCCGGCTTTGTCCAGACGGGAAGACCGTCGCGCATCTCAATCGCCGACATGGGGCAGCGCTTGGCGCAAAGGCCACAACCGATACAGCACTCGGCGTCGACGACAAATCCACTCGTCTGCTGCATGCGCGGCAGCCCAAACGCGTGATACGCGCACGATGCAAACAGGGGCACGCGATGGCGCATCATATTGCCCGTACGCCGCGCCCGCACCGCCTCGATCACGGCATCAATCTGCGCCTCGGCAGCCTTATTGATGCTCTCGACCTTTTGGGGATCAGATAAATCGAACATGGGCGTCCAAGTGTCGGGCATTTTGACACTCATCGCAGCGTCCAATTTGAGCTCGCGTTCGCACAGCAGATCACGGGCGAATTTCCCGGCCTGCCCGGTCGTCGAGCCGTACGTCGAAACGAAGAACGTATAGGGCTGCTTGCCGCCGTTCGTGTCGGCAGTATCCGAAAGGTCGGCCTTTTTCAAAAACTCGATCATCGGCGTCGGCAGGCCCCAGGCATACACCGGGGCGACAAATCCCAACCGACAGGATTCTTTCGCCAAAGCAAGGCGAAAAGCCTCGGCATCAAAGTGCTCGATCGACATAACCTTGTCGTCCGTTGCCGCTGCGACGCGGCGCGCCACATGCTCGCTGTTCCCTGTCGCGCTAAAGTACAGGATCATCTCGCACCCCTCTGGAGCTGACTCGCGATTGTCCGCGCTACTTGCGCAGCGGCTTGGGTAGTGGAATGCCGGCGGCGATAACCGCGGCGACGATCATAGCGACGATGCCCTTGAGCGGGAAGCACATGAGCAGTAGGCCCACGACCATAACGGGCTGGCGCATGACGGCACCCATTGTCGAGGCAGTGCAGACGGCGACGCAAAAGACTGGATCGGCACCCGTGAGCAGCGCGAAACCGTAGCCGAGGCTCACGCCCGAAAAGATTACGGGAAAGAAATGGCCACCGCGCCAGCCCATGTTGATGAGAGCCGGGGTCAGCATAGCCTTGACCAGACCGGTTGCGATGAGCACGCCGGCGGGGATGGTCAGATAGGTCTCCATAAGTACATCGGCCTGGGTCTCACCGGCAAACATGGTGTAGGGCAGGACCGTTCCGCAGATGGCGAGCGCCAGACCAGCCAGCATTGCCTTGACGACAGGGCGCTCCCCTATGGCATGGGACAGTGCCTCGCTTGCATGCTCAGAGACAAAGTACAGCCAACCGCATACGGTGCCGACCAACGCCAGCGGAATGAGCCAGACAAGTTCCAGGTTACCCACCTGGGCGGCCTCGAACCTGGGCATGCCCATGCCGCCGCCCATAAGCTGGCCGAGCAGCAGATAGGTGCCCAGACCGCCGGCAATCGCGATGCCGTAGACCACGGTCTTTTGCGCCTTGGGCAGCTTGATGGTGATCTCATCGGACGCGGAGTCCTCGCCAGCGCCCTGGCCGTCGGCGCTACCGGCGAGCGGCGCCACAAAGCCAAACACGGGCGCGGTAAAGAGCGCCGTCAGGGCAGCCTGGGTGCCCAGCAGCGTGAGCTCCCTAAACTCGGCGCCAAAGCGACGCATGCGGTCGCCGACCCAGCTGCACAGACCCGCGATAACTCCGGTCAGGCCGGCCTCCGGTCCAATACTTCCGCCAAACAGCAGCGGCAGCAATGCCGCAAGCGAAAGCTTGCCGAGGTTGTCGTACGGGTAGCGACCGTCTTGTTTAACCTTGGCCATCACCTGGTTGAGGTCATCGGTCTTGGTGCCCGTAATCTTTTCGTACAGACCGATCAGCAGGCCGCCCAGCAAGCAGACAAAAAACGGGTACGGCAGAAAACCGAACGGGCCGCTCGCGAGCTCAGGCGAATCGACGCCCAGCGCGTGCGGAATCTCGGTCCATAAATAGTCGATACCGTGCTCCATCGCAAAGAAGAACAGCCAGACCGCGGCGCCTGCAAACGCACCGGTCACAGCCACGCTCACTAAAAACAGCGCACGGTTTTTGGGTTTTGCAAGGTTGTCCATCGGGACCTCCCGTGGTCAAAATCGACAAAGATACGTTTTATTGTAGAGCGAGCGTTGCCCGAACGAGCCAACCGTCTGCGCCGCAAACGGCACCATTGGGAGTCATAGTGGGGCAGGCTCAAGACTTATCCGTTAATAA
>ERZ1034913.588-NODE-588-length-27909-cov-34.581855_pt1 | contig 27909 bp, 16 predicted proteins | sample MGYA00520697_ERZ1034913 | MGnify/ENA primary metagenome ERZ1034913 (study PRJEB33766, sample SAMN09781786) | gut metagenome | biome: gut microbiome | host: Homo sapiens | place: Madagascar | study: EMG produced TPA metagenomics assembly of the PRJNA485056 data...
TAATTGTTTATTTTCTGTTTTACGGCTGCAAAGATACTGCAAATTTTCGAACTTCCCATGTACTTTTTTGCTCAATCATTGTACTATCTTGCAAAGCTGAAAAAAAAATGCATTATTATACATCCAAAAAGTCCCCAAGAAGGAAAAGAAAAAAAGGTGGCAAGCCCCTTTTTTCTGGGTTTTGCCACCTTAATTATATGTTATTTGATAAATTCACTCAAACTATTCCTTGAAGCTTGGAACCTGTTCACGGGTAATCACATTCTTGTTATTGAAGAAATTCTTCATGAAAGTTGATGTGTTGTATACACTGTTGAAGTAATCAATTCCATCACCATCCTTGCCACACCAAGGCATGGTCCAGCTCCACATCGCTCCATCGGTAAACATATTCTCGATAGAAGGAATCGCATCACACTCTGCCAGTGTAATCAGCTTCTTACCATTGGTAATCTTGCGAAGCTCCTCATACTCCTGAGCCAGAGATGAATGATAAGGAGTATTCAAGTTCTTGCTGTAGTAATCACGTGCGATGATATCTACATACTCATCGCCTGGATACCAGTCCATATCATTGGTGATGGTCTTGTCATTCTCATCCTGATAGTAACCTTCAGAAGTCCATACCCAAATCAGATTGTTCACGCCCTTCTCCTTGAAGGTTTCGTACATCAGTTTCCAGAGTTTCTTGAACTGAACAGGACCATTAGATCCCCACCAGAACCAAGGCTTGCCGGTATCACCCCACTTGCCATAGTTACCACGAGCCTCGTGGAGAGGACGCCAGATAACAGGGATACCCTTAGCCTGAAGAGCCAGGAGATAATCGGCAATGACATTCAAGTCGCGCTTTACGCGATCATTCTCCCAAGTACCGCTTCTTACAGCTCGTCTACAAGTGAAAGAGGTCTTCTCTGCATAGAAAGTATAAGAAGAAACATCATTAATCTTATCCTCAGATGCAGGAACATTCCAGTGCCACATGCATTCTACGATACCATTGTTGTTGTACCAGTCCTCCACTACACTTGTGTTGGTATAGTCAATCCAATTAGAACTGCTCAATGGCTTACTGTTGTTGAAGTGAACGAAGTCGAAGCAGTTGAGTGCAGGATACTTGCCTGTCAGTTCATACATCTTCTCTGCATTCTCCGTGTTCCAGTTTACATTAGCCATCGCACCGGCAAGGGTCTTCTTTCCGAAATTCTCAACCAGGTAAGCATAGAGCTTTTTGGTTGCCTCTGTAGCATTGGCGTTACACAAGTCAGGAGTAATGTCAAACAGTTCTGCATTCCAGTTGTTGTAAGCACGGGTAGAAAAACTGAATGTATACTCAGAAGCGAAATTATACGAACTGTCACGCACCGAAGGCTTCATAATCTGAATCTTATAGTTCTGGGCAGCCTTTGCATGCAAAGGAATAATCAACTTATTACCCTCGGTATAAGAAAGTGTATCATCCACATAATAAGAAGTGGAGTCATCGGTATATACTTTAATCGTCGTATTAGGAGCAGCGTATACAGGCTCATCGTATGTGACAACCACATTGACGAAGGTATCAAGCTCTGAAGCTCCATCTTCTGGCGAAACTGACACCACCGATGGTGCCGTCGCATCGTCGAAATGACGAGCTGGCAAGTAATCGGTGTCGTTGTCAGAACATGCAGCAAAGGTCATAGCCAGCAATGCTGCACATAAAAATAATATCTTCTTCATAATCTAAAAGTCATTAATATTTCTTTGGTTCAATACGGAACTGACCGAAGCAATGGTCCACATTCCAGGCATCAGCCGTATTAGGCTGCATCACGAGCTCCAATGCAATAAACTGATCTTCCGCTGTAGGCAGGCTGCCACCCTTCAAGACATCAGTAAGAGGAATAGATACAGTTACCCATTTGCCATAGGTGTTGTTGATACCCATAGATACTGGGTCAAACTGGCATCTTCCTTCGCCACCAGCCTGCAGGGTGAAGTTGTATCCACCATTCTTACTGCCGCTGGCACCATTGTCACCATAGTTATTGAATGGATTAGAAGAATTGGTAGCCACCTCAAACTTCAGCACATAGTTCTCAGGGTGAGCAGAGGCATCAAGCCATTTCCAGTTGCAACCGAAACCAGTACTGTTCCATGACCATGCATCATAGGTACCCTTTACACGGAGGAAGCCGAAGCCTAACGACTCAGGGTCGCCACTCTTGGTACCATCTGTAACAAGTCCCTTGCCCCAATCGTTCCACCAACCGAGGTCACCGCTGAAATCACCGAACATCAGCTGGTCTGTCATGCGATAAGGAAGCGTTACTGTCTTGTCACCACTAATCTCATGCCATGAGAAATGAATCAGTGAATTGTCTGGGCAATCCTCAGGAATCACGATGCTGGTGAATTTCTCTGAGCAGGAATCACAATGGATTTCCTTTCTGTAACCGGCATCCACATTCTCGATATATACCTTTGCAGGACTTGTCTCTGTGGTATCATTGAATCCATAGAGGTCCATATAATCGGAAGTAATCTGAACCTGGTTGCCCTGCAGAGCAAACTCGTTCTTCAATCCCTCAATCTCCACACTAGGGATTGAAACAGGGAAATACATCTTTACTTCTCCCTTATCAGTCTCATAAACGAGGCTGTCGTTCTGCACACCAGGGATGACACGTGGAATCTTGACCCACGCCTCATCGGTTGTTGCATAAACCTGGCGAACATCCACATCCACGTCGTTGAAGCGAATCTTCTTGGCATTAGCCAGGTTCTGTCCCTTGATGTGGATCATCTGGTTGAGCACACCGCCATTGAGCGGTGCCACATAACCAGTATCCTGCACATCATAAATCTGGCTGATAGCAGGTGCTCCACTGTTGGAGGTTCTATCTGGCACAGAGTAATCTACCACATCACTACATGATGCAAAAGCGAGGATTGCCATCGCTGATAGACTGATATTTTTGATATTAATCTTCATAATTATCTTCTTTTAAAAGAATTACACATTAGTTCCAACCTGGGTTGTTGGATGAGATGCTATCATTAACATTGATTTCATCTGCAGGAATAGGATAAAGCAGGTTGCGCTCTGTACGAGCCTTGTTGATATTTGCCTCATCACGACCTCCGATGGCATTCATTGCCTGGAGATAGATACCCCAACGGATCAGGTCCCAACGGCGGTCGCCCTCGCAGGCAAATTCCTTGGCACGCTCTTCCAAGATGCTGCTTCGCATACCGGTCTGGGTAGATACAGCACTCATCAATGTGGCATTTGAACGCTTGCGAACTACATTGAGATACTTCATCGCCTCTTCCAGGTTGCCCAACTCGGTTTCAGCCTCAGCATAAATCAGGAGCACATCGGCATAACGCAGGAATGGCCAGTAACTGTCTGGATACTCCAAGGCATCATTCTCACAGTCATCATACTTGGTGGTGAATGCCAGACACTCGTTGCTCTGGTTGTACTGGTATGTCATGCCCGTATTCTTGTACTCAGCATCCGGTTCACGAACATAGTTGCCGTAAACATCATTACCGGTAATCTTCTCACACCAAGACTGAGGATAATAGAAGCATCCGTTATACTCTTCCTGGTAATAATATCTCCAGGTGTGACGTACACCCTTCACGATACGCAAATCCTGGTCATCGAAAAGCTGATACCATGCATTGGTACAGCCTACCCATCCACCAGAAGTAAGGAACTCGCTACCAGCACTCTCCTTGTAACCTGAGTAGGTGGTGTGGACATTGGTACGATAGTTGTCAGAAGCCGAAGAAATGGCAGAACGTACGCCCCACATCATCTCTGAATCTGTGCGATGGTTACGAGACCACAGATTGTTGTATGCACTCAACTCGTATGGTCCAAACTCGCCGTCAATCACCTTCTTGGCCCATTTTGCAGCCTCGGTGTAAAGTTCATGCGGATCCATATCCTGATATCCGTCTACCTGAGTCTTTCTGAACGTCTCGGTGGCTGGAGTACGATAGAGTTTGTATTCCTTGCCATTCACGGTTACCGTGCGGAAAGGCTCACCGGTACGTACATTCACCTCAGTGCCTACTGGCATGGCAGCAGAAGCCATAGTAGCATATACCTTTGCCAACAAGCCTGCAGCAGAACCGGCATTGACATGACCCTCCTGATACTTGCTGTTATCACGATGGTACATCAGGTCAGAAGCCTTGGTCAGCAAATCGATGATGTGACCGTAAATCTCCTTCACCGGACGGCGGCTATGCATGAACTCACCGCTGGCACTCACGTCGGTTGCCATATATGGGATAGGTCCGTAAGCTCTAACCAGCATGAAGTAAGCAAAAGCTTCCTGGAAGTAGCACTCGCCGATGGCATTGTTCTTGTAATCCTCGCTCACGTTGCTCATGGCTGAGATATAGCGCACAGCGATGTTGGCATCATTAATCAGGTTGTAAGGACCCTTCCACATCTTGTCCAATGCAGACTCAGCCTGGAAGTTACCGGCACCCAGAGTACCAAACAGCCAGTCAGGACCGGAAATATAGTCGGCATCGAGCTCCAATACCTTAGGGAACTCACCCCAACAGAACATATCATAAAGCCAGTTGCTATAAACACCTGTCACCCAAGTATCAACAGCCTCCTTAGAGTCACCGACATTGTCAGGGCCAATCATACTTTCAGGCTTTTCTGTCAGATAATCATTGCAGGAAGTGGTAACCATAGTTCCGCAACCCAGCAACATAGCCGACAGTATATATTTATTTATTCTTTTCATAATTCTATATTTTAAATATGTGTATCTTTAGAATGTTGCATTGATACCAAATGTGAATGTACGGGCTGATGGATAGGAGTAGATATCCACACCACGACGGGATGAGTCGCTACCGAATGCATTTACATCTGGGTCATACCAACTGTAGTCTGTAATGGTGAATACGTTGGTGGCAGTGAAGCTAAACTGCAAGCGCTCCAGACCTACGCTCTTGAAAGGATGATTCCAGTTGTAGGTCAAGCTGATGTTCTTCAACTTGATATAGCTGCCATCTTCTACATAGCGGTTACTTACCAGGAAGTTACGCTCGTAGCCAGAAGAAGCCTTAGGCCACTTGGCATTCTCGTAGTTGTCGGCTGTCCAACGTGAATTATATGCATCCACTGTAATATTACCGATGCTACCCAACTTCACATCCTGCAAGTTACCATTGAAGATGTCGTTGCCATGAGATCCCTGAAGCATGAAGCTGAGAGTCAGGTCCTTCCATGTCAGGTTGTTGGTCAATCCCCATGTATAGTCTGGGTTGGTATCACCGATGATGGTACGGTCGGCCTCGGTAATCTTGCCATCATGATTGAGGTCAAGATAACGGATTTCACCAATCTTCGACTTTACGGTTGCTGCACTTGCAAAGGTATACTGCGGATCGGCACGTACGGCAGCCTCGTTGTTATAGAAACCATCCTCCACATAGCCATAGATGGCACCGATAGGACAACCATTGCGCTGGATAAACACGTTATCTGCACCATACCACAGGGTGTTGGCATACTGGTCACCGTTCAAGCCGCCAATCTCATTCTTGTTGAATGCCAGGTTCGCATTGATGTTCCAATGCCAGTCGTGACTGTCAATAGGAGTAATACCCAAGGTCAACTCAAGACCCTGGTTGGTTACATTACCCGAGTTGGTCAACTTATTAGAGAAACCTGTAGAAGAAGGAATCTTCACCTCCTGCAGCAAGTCGCGGGTCTTCTTGTAATAATAGTCGGCTGTGAAGGTCAGGCGGTTGTTAAACCATCCGAAGTCAATACCGAGGTTATACTGAGCAGTGGTCTCCCACTTGATGTCAGAATCTACAGGACCACGCCATGAAACCATAGCCGAACCACTCTGAATACTGCCGTTGAAAGGATAGTTGGCAACACCGAGCTGAGGCAAGGTACGATAAGAACCGATACCCTGGTTACCTGTCTCACCATAAGAGAGACGGAACTTCAGGTTAGAGAAGATGTTCAAGTCCTTGATGAACTTCTCCTCAGATGCACGCCAAGCGAAGGCACCAGAAAGGAAGGTAGCCCACTTGTTCTTGTCGGTAAACTTAGAAGAACCATCCGTACGTACACTGGCTGTGAACAGATACTTATCCATCAGGGTGTAGTTGACACGACCCAGGAAAGAAGCCAGGCGCTGATTACCCTTGTCGCTGGCGAGAGTAGCCTTGTCGAGTGCACGGCTCAAGTCATTATCCTTTGTCAAGTCATCCGGGAAGTTGGATGCCAGGATAGAGGTATTGTCCCAAGTGGCATTCTCTACCGTGAAACCAGCCACAGCGTTAAACTTATGAACCTTAGCCAATGTATAGTCGAATGTGAGGAGCGACTCGGCAGTCAGACTCTTCCAGATATTGGTAGCACGGCTAGCCTTACCATTGGTAGGAGCCTTACCCTCCTGGGTATGACGGTCGTAATAGCTTCCACGATGTGAGTCATTATAAGAGAGACCCAGGTTCTGGCGGAACTTCAGGAATGGGAACAGCTTGATTTCAACGAAGGAACTGCTGAAATAGTTGATGCTATGCAACTCATCCTTGGCGCTGTTTACATAAGCTGTAGGGTTGGCAGCCAACCAGTTGAGATCATCCATCTGGGTTGTATCCGTGTTAGGACCATAGGTTGGAGGGAACAGCAACGCAGAACGTACAACACCGGTGTTGTAGCTCAATGTGTTGGCAAAATTAGTAGTACTGTTGGTGAAGCTCTGATTAGTACCGATTTCCAACCAACTGTAGATATGGCGTGCGATGTTGGCACGAAGTGCATAACGCTCGTAGCCTGAATTCTTGATGGTACCATCCTGCTTGGCATAGTTGCCGGAGAATGAATAGTAACCCTTGTCATCACCACCGCTCACGCTGAGGTTGTAGTCATGCTGGAAAGCAGTCTGGAAAATCTCGTCCTGCCAATCAGCCACATCAATCTGGGTAGAGTTTCCATACTCATCATAGTACCAGCCTGGATGAGCATAATCCTCAGGCTTACCGGTATATTTACCTGTATTATAATTAATGTGACCATCATTATAATACTGATAGCCCCATGTACCAGGATATGCCAAGTTTGTTTTATTAGATCCCAGATAATACTGGTCGCAAGTAACCTGCTCGTTCTGATAACGGGCATAGGTAACAGGATCCAGCATATCAATCTTCTTAGAGATATGAGAGAAGCCCCAGTTGCCAGAGAACTCAACCTTTGGCTTACCAGCCTTACCACGCTTGGTAGTGATGATAACGACACCGTTGGCACCACGAGAACCATAAATAGCTGTAGCAGAGGCATCCTTCAGGATTTCGATATTCTCGATATCATGAGGGTTGATCATGCTCAGCGGGTTACTGCCCTGCTCATTCTGGGTAGCACCATTGCTTGGAGTAGAACCGGTATCGAATGGGATACCATCCACGATGTAAAGAGGCTGAGAAGAAGTAGAGAAAGAGTTGGCACCACGTACCACGATACTCATACCACCACCAGGAGCACCGTCGCTCTGGTTAATCTGCACACCTGCCACCTTACCCTGCATACCGTGAGCCAGGTCGAGCGCCCCACCCTTCATCAGGTCTTCACCCTTCAGGGAACTCAAGGCACCGCTCAAGTCGCTCTTCTTCATCGTACCATAACCTACGACAACGACTTCATCCATCACCTTGGAATCTTCCTGCATCGTAATGGTTATCTGCGACTTACCGGCCACATTGATGACCTGGGTCTTCATACCCACACTCGACACCTTGATGCGTGTCTTACCCTTAGGCAGAGTAATGGAGAAGTTTCCGTCCATATCGGTAACTCCACCAGTACCTGTGCCTTCCACGATAACGCTTGCGCCAATCAGAGGTTCATTGTTCATGCTACCATCCAGGATGGTACCCGTCAATTTGCTCTGGGCGAAAAGCTGGCAGCTCATGACGAGTGCCATGGAAGTTAAAACTATTCTTTTCATAAAATTATTGTTGTTTATTTGTAATCGTTGCTATTATGTTGCCATTTTATATTGTTTATTCAAAGCAAGGCCATTCTGATACATTGTTAATATAATCATTTTAGCCATTTGCTATAGAGTAGCATTTCCGGTTGCAAAGTTAATACTATTTTATGATATTGCATGATATTATTTTGCTTATTACTAACATTAATTTGCTTTTGATAAAAAAAAAGGTGATAAATTCACTATCCATGAACTTATCACCCTTAAAACTAACGTGTAAATATCAACTATACGTATTACTGAACGTACTTCTTACCGTTCTTGATAACAACGCCCTTGAAAGACTTGCCAACCTGCTGACCTGCGAGGTTGAATACCTTTGAAGACTTAGCTGCAGGAGCAGCAATAGTCTGAGAGATACCTGTTGAAACATAATCCTTCACGCAAACGTAAGCGTCTGCCAAAACAAACTGAGCACCAGCAGGACCCTGAATATAGATCTGCTTTACAGAGTTCTTGGCTGCAGCATCAAGAGCTACCTCTACAGATGTAGCACCCTCTGCGATTTCAGCCTCACCATTAGAAGCACCATTATACTCAACAACAACCTTACCATTGGTAGCAGCAGGAGCAGCAAAGTTGATAACCAGCTTATCGAAATCACTGTAATCTGCCTTATCAAGCCACCAGCCCTTACCAGACCAGCCATCACCAATAGTAACAGTCTTTGAGGCAGCATCATAGGTAGAGTTACCCCAACCAGTTGGTAAATCACCAAGATTCAAATCTGACTTCTGTGGCTTGTTGGCAGCCAACATAGCCTTATACTCCTCTTCAGTACCCACATACGCACCTGTTACAACAAGTTTACCTGTGGTCTTGTTCTGAAGGTAATACTGTGCAAACTGATCGCTATACTCCTCATTCAACTTAACGCCCAAAACCAAGGTTCCAGCAACAGCTTCAACCTGAACAGGCTGATTATAATCTGTTGTATATTGAGTACACAACACAAAATCACATGTTGTCTCGCTGAATGTCACCCAAAGATAATCATAGTCAGAGAAGTCTGTACACTTCTTTGGTTCTGTCTCACCATCACCAGTAGTGAAACCTACTCCAGCACCCTTCCATGCTTCAGTAAAGGTCAGCGTATTACCCTCTACAGTACATCCATCACCCCAAGAGCCAAAGGCTGTTGAAATCTGCTCGGCAGCGTTAGCGCAGAGCGCCATAGCCAAGCCACACACTAAAGTAAAAAACTTTTTCATAAGCTTCTTTCGTTTAAATAGGTTAAAAATTAAATTTATAATTTACTTGTTTATTCTTTATTTTCCAAGTGAACTGATTACTCATGTTCACGGCTGCAAAGTTACAACTAAATATCGGAAATATATGGTATTATTTTGCTGATTACTGATACTATTCTACTTATCCTTGTTTTTTTATTTCTATGATACCATTTTCCTTTCACACCTAACCTATTCATCTACAAATCAATAAGATAAATGTGAAAGGAGAAAACAACAAGATAAATAAAAACAGAAACAACTGAATCGGCAATAAAAGCAAAAGGAAAAGAAAAACAAGTAAGCCTCACTTGAAGTTGGTTTGAGCCTTAAACGAACGTTACGTAAGGCTCACTCCAACTCCAAATGAGGCTCATTCCAACCTCAAGTGAGGCTCTTTAGAAATTTATTTTGCAGGCCAAACAGCTGTCTTCACAGCTTCCTGGATGCCCTCCAACATATTGGCGTTGCTAACTGTAGCACTGGCACGATTGAAGATAGTCATGCTAGGGAAATTACCATTGGTATCCCATGCCACAGGCACACAACCATTGTTGATGGCACTGGTAACAACTGCCTTGTAGTAATCCTTTACGGATGCATCATGCACCGCATCCTTACCGATAGCCATACGCTGGTTGGCACCAAACTCACCAATCAATACAGGATAGCCCTTGTCGAAGAAGTTGGTCTTCATCTTCTTCATCTGAGCTTCTACATAATCCTCGTTGTATTTGGCATCAGCTGTGCGACCAGCCTCAGCACCATTGGTATTGTTCTTACCCCAATAAAGATAGTACTTGCCCCAATCCTTGTCTTCGCCCAAGTCAGTAAACTGATATGGATCGTAGAAGTGAACTTCTACCATCAATCGGTCGGTAGCTGAATCCTTAATCTTCGACATATAGTTGTTGTCAACGAAGTTGTCGATATTGGTATTAGGACCTTGAACAATCAAGATTCGCTTGGCATTGTTGCCACCCGTAGCACGAACTGCCTCGATGAAAGTCTGCTCGAACTCAGCAATGCGAGCCGAAGCCTCAGCCAGAGAAATGATGTCGCCATCACCAGAACCTACACCCGGCTCATTCATTCCGGCAAAGAGAAGATGCTCATCGTATGCCTTGAACTCATTGGCGATCTGAGTCCAGATTTTGGTGAGCTGAGACTTGGTAGTCTTGATATCTGCATTGGCTGTCAAACCATTGTGCTCAATCCAACCACCATCCCAGTGCTGATTGATGATGACATAGAGATCATCCTTGATACAGTAATCAACCACCTCTTTTACTCGCTTCATCCAAGCAGGGTCGATGGTGCATTTTTCTGCATCAGTAATATGACCCATTACCCAAGAGCAAGGAATACGGACACTCTTGAAACCGGCTGCCTTCACTGCATCGATGAGAGCCTGAGAAGTTTTGGTATTCTGCCATGCGGTCTCTGTTTCAACGCCAGCATTCTTCCAAAGATTCTTGGAGTCGCCACCCTCTAGGGTATTACCGAGGTTCCAGCCCGGATACATCAACTGTGCCACTTCCATGGCTGTCTTGTTCATATCAGCAGTAGGCTCATCAGGAACAACAACAGTTCCCTTCTTGGCACGGGTAATCGTAACATCCTTGCGGCTATAGCCCTGAATGATGCGAACGACGGCAGTAGTAGCTTCATCTTCCAGAGAGGCAGCAACTGTTACATCGAAGTTGTAAGTACCGCCTGCCTGATCCTTATAGGCAACAGAACACCAGTCGGCACCTTCTATCACGGAAGCTGTAGGCTGAGCATCAGCCTGCACATTGATGGTCTGCACTCCGCCTGCGCCATCAAAAGAAAGCTCTGGGTTGAGAACCTTGAAGCTAGGCTCATCATAATCATCGTCTTCGTAGGAGCATGCCGAGCAAGCCACCCCGCAAACGACGCCCATGAGCAACAAAAACAGATATTTGAATTTCATCATAATTCTTTTCGTTTTAGAGAGAGAATCCGATAAGTACCGAGACTATCGGATTCTCCTTATTATAATTTATCAACTATTACCACTGTGGAACAGCGAAGAGGCTATGAACAGTGAACTTAGCGCGCATAGACTTATTAAAGCCCAGCTCTCGCATCAAATCACCATCCTTGACACCAAATGCACAATTATCCTTTGTAGCACCATAGCAATTAAACAATTCCAAACGATACTTAGGATTCTCATTGGAATCAATCACCTTAGACTTATCGTAAGAAACAGCCTTACCGTCAAGATAGAACTCATCCAAAGTACTGTGTGTGCCTGGGAAGAAACCATAAAGGTCAGCAAACTCGATAAAGGTCATGATAGTACCACCTTCAAAGCCAGAACCTTCATAAGTCATATCAAACTGATTGTTCTCTAGAGAGTATTGACCCTTGTCACTCTTGACAACTTTCAAGGTAGAACCATCGTTATATCCCCACAACTGAGCCTCACCTTCACCCCAGCCACGAACGGCATTGAATGTAGGAGTATAGACACCAGTACCATCACTTGTTGTAGAAGCTACAGTGAATGTTACCTCCAAGGTTTTATTGAAGGCAAGAGCAGGTTCACCAGCGTCACCAGGACCGCCACTAGCGCGGAATGGGGAATTCTGAGCAGTACCAGTACCCCAGATATTGAACAACTCTATACGATAGTTGCCGTTAGGCTCGAGGGCACCATAATGGAACTTGTTGGCATCAAACTTCAAATCCTGTCCATCAGCCTTGATAGCATCAATACGAACCAACGCTTTAGGATATTTTGCAGCAAAGCCTTCCAAATCAAGAACGTAAACCTTACCATTGGTACGGGCTTCTGTTGTTTCAAGTTTAACTGTATATTGACCAACAGCCTTTGAGCCACCAGAAACGACAGTTGAAGCGCCATCCCAGTTGCCTCCATCACCCCAAGCAGTCAACTTGGCAACATAGCCATTCTTGACATCAGAGGTTACATAGTTATAAATCATCAGCTGACCATCACCAGAACGGATTACACCCAACTGAAGTGCCTCATCAGAAAGAGACATCACCTTGATCTTGGTTTCATCAGTACGGGTGATACCACCGATATACTCTACTGCATTCAGAGGGTCAATGGTCATTGTGATTGTCTTATTTTTCTCATCAACGGTAAATGTACCTTCAGAATCCTTATAAGAACCATCAGCCTGAACCTGATGAACCTTTACCTTATCATTGCCATCTTCATCCTGATAGAATGTCATGGTTCCCTGACAGTGGTCTGCACTACTGATAGCCCAGGAAATTGAAGCGAAATCGGCATCCCAACCTGTGGTTTCACCCACAACCGGCTGATTATTGGTATAAGAAGCCCAACATGCATCCTTGCCATAGAAGAATACAGGACCAACAAACTTATAATGAGATCCATCTGGTTTCAAGTCAAACTCCCAAGTATTATACAACTTCTCCTTAACAAACTTCACGTTCTTAGCCACAGACACAGGACGGATAGCCAATGCCTGATAAACAGGAGTGGTAGTACGGCGTGCAGAATTCTGATCGAAGCTGTATGCCATGGCAAATCGGTTGTCGGTGGCATTGATAGAACCAGAGAGATAGTAACCGTTCAAGCCCTCGCCGGAGACATTGCCCTGAGTACGGGTACCAGCTGCAGGCAAGAAGATGGAATTACCATTAGGACCGGTAAACTTGTAACCGGCTACATGATTCTCGGTATCCTCTACCCATTCTTTCTTACACTCTGTGAAGAGTTCCTCAAATTCATCGATGGTTGGCATGGTAACCCATGAACCATATACCTTATTGGCAACATCGCGGTCGGTCTTATAGATATCAGCAGATGCATAATCTTCCAGATTGATAGATGTCTGGAAACCAGTCATATCACCAAATCCGAAGAGACCACCCAACTGCTTCTCATCAGAAGCACCTACATTATACTTAGCCCACTTGGTAGAAAGACCCAAGTCAACGAGGTCTGTATCAGGATTGAAGTCTGCAGGGGCTGTTGTGAAGGTACGGTCTTCACCATATACAGTACCATTGCCGAGATCGAGATAGGCAGTATAGTGGTAAGTTGTATTAGGCAACAGACCCTCTGCCTTGATTTCGTAATTGTCATTGATGCCGGCAGCAACGATGCGAACACCGGCACGAACATTCTCAGAACCCTCTACACCAGAGATAACGATACCGCTGGTAGCCGTCTGAGGAGCCTTCTCCAACTTACCGGTCAGGATAACAGAATTGGCTGTCAAATCCTTCGGATCACCGGTGATAGCCTTGGCATCGGTCATGATGGCACTCTGCACAGAACCTTTGTAGGTTACTCTGCCCTGCAAGGTAACATAAGCCTGATAGTAAACCACATCACCTGGCATACCTGAAACCGTAGCCTGGAACTCACTGCTACCGGAAGCAGCTACCTTCTCACTCAAATTATCTTCGCTCTTACCATAGTAGAAGCCTAATGCATAGGCACTGGCATTCTGCTCTTCGAGACCCTTTACCGTGCCATGGAATGTAGCGGATGTCACGGTCACATCAGCAGAACCTGTTGTCACCGACTCATCGGTGAGCAGCGGAGTATTGCTGATAGAATAATCATCATCGCTACAGCCTGCCATGAAGATACCCATGACGAAGGCTATAATTCCGTATAATATTTTATTCTTCATAAGTTTGCGCTATTAAAGTTATTGAATTGTGCAGGAAACAATCTCAATGTCGATGTTGTCGGTTGAGCCACCGTAGTCGCCAAAACCATCCAACTGAACAGACAAGTCGAGACAGGTTGCTGTGAATGTCTGTGTAGAACCAGTGGTATTGGTAAGTGAAACCGTAGTCTCACCGCCATTGGTATCTACAACAACTGCATCGGCGAGGTCGAAAGCACCTGGTTCCCATGTGGTCTTGATATTGTTATCAATCAAGGCACACTTAGGAGTCTTGCTCCATGTCACGCCACCCTTAATCTTAAAGGTAACGGTGATGGTCTGGTTCTTCTTCAGCTTCACAGACTTCACATCCTTGAAGAGTCCCTTGCCTGTTTCACCATAATGGTGGAAGCCGACGCGGAGACAACCATTCTCAACCCACATGATACCCTCGTTGTGGATGATGGAATTGTCGATAGCCACCTTGGTAGGACCTACTGGACCTGTAGCAATCTTCTTGTAAGCCAACTTAGCCACGAGGTATGAGTTAACCAAACCATTCTCGTCCTTTGTCTCAGGAATACCGATGGTGAGATACTGATCATCAGCAGAGTTGCCAAGGATATAGAACTGCTTGCCCTTCAATTCGAAGGTGCGCTTATCGCCAGCCACGGCAAATACAGAGATTTCCTTATCGAAGGTCATGGTATTCTCGGTGATTTTCACCTTACCATCTACCTCGCCACATTCATAATTGTAAGAGCCGTCAGAAGCCTTACTAATTGTCAATTCGAAGTTATCGAGAGCCTTGTCGTCAAGAGCTGGAGCCCATGTGGTATTATACTTGCCACCCGTTACGCTCTCCCATGCCTTCACATTAGGTGAACCGTTCCACCACAGGAAGTCGTATGGAGTCTCTGAATTCAAGTTGAAAGTCATCTTGCTACCTACATACTTGTCGCCATTGATATCGGCAGTAAACAAGTCGGTATGGATATTCTCGAAGGTAGGAAGAATTGGCTTCACTGTCGCTATCAAGTTCTGGTCTGCCTTAGGGATGCAGGCACCCTTGGTGGCAATCACATCTTCTGAAACGAAGTTCCATACAATATACCAGTTACCCTCTGAATTGGTACGTTTTGTTACCAACTGAAGGAGGTAAGGAGTCAACTCGATAATCTGAATGTCCTGAGTATAGTTGGAGCAAACAGCATCAAAACCTGTATTATGCATGGCATAGCAGTCGTTGAAAGTGATGGTAGGCTTGGTCTTGTCACCCAATCCCAGATTGAACTTACCCACCATGTTGCTACCTGTACTGGCACCCTTCTCGCCCGACTCACCACGATACATGGTAGCCACACAACCATTCTTAGCATCCATGCTGAAGGTCATGTAAGAATCCATGTAAGGATCGGTCTCAGGAATCAACCAGCTCTGGAAGCCTGGATCCCAGTTTGGTTTCCAGTTGTCAGAACCGAAGAGGATGTCCTTATAGACACCATTAGCCTCTTCGTCAGCAGTATAGCCCTTACCGTCGCCATCAGGATCGTAAGGAGAGCAATACATCACAGGACCCGTACAACGGCCGATGTTGTAATTGCCATCGCAAGGATACCATTTCTTGCTGACACCCGCAGCAAGCGTCTCGGCAGATGGGAACGCCTCGCCCGTCTTGTAATCCTTGTCAGCCAGGAGGAACCACTTGTCATCGCTCAGGAGAGAGAAGTCGTTCTGTGAAAGACTCAACTTATAAGGCTCACCATAAACGATACCACCAGGAGTTTCCACACCAAAGGTTACCTCATAATCGCCGGCGAAAGGCAATTCTACATCCAAAGCCTGCTGCGACTTACGTCCCACTGGAGTTACCCAAAGCGGAGTGGCATCAGGAATCTTGGATTCCAGCTTCACGATGTTACCATCGATGGTAACCGTATAAGCCTTACCCTCCACCAAATCTTCTGGAGAGTATGTCTTCTTGCCAAATCCGAAATCTTCTGGTGAGCAAGATGCCAACAAGAAGACTGCTATGGCAACAAGAAGCGTATATATAAGATTATGTATTTTCATATCTTCTTATGATTAAATGTTTATTATGTTACCTACCCGGCTTTACCATCCGGCATTCTGAGTCAGAACATTGCCGGAAAGCGTAATCTGAGTATTAGGAATCTGCATCAGACCCTTCTTGCTGGTAAAGTTGTCAACAGCAAACTTGGTTGCTGTCTCTATTCCACCATTCTTGACCTTGGCACCATTCTGAGCCTTGGCAATCTCCTGTGCTGCGTATGAACCATCCTTGCCGTAACGCATCAGATCCCAGAAGTGAACACCTTCGAAAGCCAATTCGATGGCACGCTCCTTACGGATATTCTCAATGCTGTAGTCTTCAGGATCGAGTCCCACACGGGCACGTACCTTGTTCAGACCATCGGCTGTGCCATTCAGCTCAGAGTGCATCAAGAGTACATCAGCATAGCGCATGATGGTATAATCCTGATAGTAGGTGATGTTCTGATGCTGCTCACCCAACTTGAAACCCACCTCCTGGCGAGTGCCATCGGCAAAGCACATTGGGGCATACTTGCGGGTATAATAACCCGTATACTCATAAGAATCAGACTCATCAGCAGTGAAACCGGCATCCTTGCAGCTCCATACACAGGCACTGAAACGAGGATCGTTTCTGAACTGTTCTACAAAATAAGGAGTAACCGGGCAAGCACCCCAACCACTGGCGATGCATATATCAGTAGCACAACGGTTACGAGGACCGAGATATACAGAGAAGGTATTACCATCTCCATTGCCGTTATAATCCTGGGTAGAGTTCAGCTTCAGGTTCAAGACAATCTCCTTAGAAAGACTACCCTGTCCTGCCTTCCAGGTTTTTCCGTCATACCACTTTCCTGCATAGGTTGTTTCCCAGGCATAGCTGCCTGCAGAAGAAGCATCCTTGGTACAGGAAGGCATCCAGAAATCGGCATAGTTCTTCTCCAACTCATAGCCACCGTTTTCTACCACATCATTGATGGCAGCTGTAGCCTCAGCCTTGGAACAGGCAGGATGCTCCTCGCCATAATAACCTGTATAATAAAGGTACGCGCGAGCCAGCAAAGCCTCAGCAGCATACTTGGTGATGCGACCATCGTTGGAATCACGGTCCTTCAACGGATAAGCATCAGCAGGAATATTGGCTGCAGCAAACTTCAAGTCATCGAAGATAGCCTGATATACTTCCTTCACTGGAGTACGTGGGATGTTTGCCTCAGAAGGTTCGAGCAACAAAGGCACATCACCAAACAAACGAGCCAAATCGAAATAGAGGATGCCACGAAGGGCACGAGCCTCACCCATGATACGGCCCTCGGTCTTGGTATCGCCATTCCACTTGATGGTAGCATCAGCCTGAATCAGCTGATTGCAACGGTAGATGGCCTTATAATAATTCTTCCAATCCGTATTGAAGAGATCATTATAAGATGGTGCGATGGACAAATCAAACTGATCGATGGCATTATTGTTCTTGGCATCAGAAAGACCCAGGCCAGCGAAAGCCTGCTCAGAGGCAAACTCTGCCGTCAGGTACATGCCGACACCTTCATCGCTCAATGTACGCTGCCATCCATCGTAGCAGCCTATAAGATCCATGTCTGCTGCAGCTGGTGTGCTGTAAGCAGTCTCGGAATTCATCTTTGTCTTAGATGAAGTGTCCAGGAAGTCATCGCATGACGTCAAAGCCAGGGAAGAGAGAATCAGGGCACTCATCAATATATGTTTCTTATTCATATTACTTTCTGTTAAAGAGTTAGAATGCAAGATTTAAACCAACGATGAAAGTACGTGGATGTGGATAGTAACCCATATCAACTCCTGATACCCAGGAATCGCTGCTGTTGCCATTCGTACCATTGAAGGAACCGATTTCCGGATCCATACCATCATACTTGGTCAGAGTAAAGAGATTCTGCACCTGGAAATAGAGGCGCATCTTAGAGAGTCCCTTCCAAGAGATGAGCTTCTTGAAATCATAACCCATGGTCAGGTTCTGCAAGCGGATGTAGTCGCCATCCTGCAAATAGAGGTCAGAGAACAACCAGTTACCAACGTCTCCGTATGTAACACGAGGAATCTCATTGCTTGTACCCTCACCTGTCCAGCGCTTCAGGATTCTGCGGCTGTAGTTAGCCTGAGATGAGCTAGGATCACGGTAAGACTGTGCAATCTGGAAACCGGCTGCACCTGTGAAGTTAGCACTCAGGTCAAAGCCCTTCCATGCCAGGTTTACATTGAAACCGAAAGTATATTTAGGAAGACCATTACCCAAGTCAACCTTATCGCTGGCATTGATAACGCCATCATGATTTACATCCACATACTTTACGTCACCAGGCTTTACATCTGCCTGATAAATACCGTTACCGGCAGCTATCCAATCGTTGATTTCCTTCTGGTTCTGGAAGAGTCCAGCTGTCTTGTAACCCCAGAAATAACCGATGGCATGACCATTCTCTGCACGATAGAACTCCTCGGCATTCTGATAAATCTGATTGTCCTTACCATGGATGATACCATCAAGAGTTGGGATATTACCTACTTCATTATGGTTGTAGGCAAAGTTGGCACCTACACTGTAAGTGAAGTCTCTTCCGATGTTGTCATTCCAAGAAAGTCCAACTTCGATACCCTTGTTCTTAACATCACCACCATTGATGACAGGACCACCGGTACCTGCAGTAGCCCGGATAGGCGCCTGAACCAACCAGTCCTTGGTGCTCTTGATATAACCATCGAGAGTCAATGAAAGGCGCTGACGGAGGAAACGGGCATCCAAACCTACGTTATACTGCTCTGAAGTCTCCCACTTCACCTTCTCATTAGCCAGACGCTCGGTATAAGCACCCATCACCCAAGCATCGGTACCACCTGTAGCACCAAAGTTGTAGTTGGTATTGGATGTGGTAACAGGAGCCAGATACTGATAGCAGTTGATGTTGGCATTACCAACCTGACCCCAAGAGAGACGAAGCTTCAGGAAATCCAACCAGGAAGCGGCTGACTTCATGAAATCTTCCTCTGTCAAAGTCCAACCGGCAGAAACTGAAGGGAAATAACCCCAACGATGTCCCTTGGCAAACTTAGAAGAACCATCGGCACGCATGGTAGCATTCACCATGTAGCGATCCTTCCAAGACCAACCCAAACGGGCGAAGAAAGACTGACCACGGGTAGCATCGTAAGGACCACCACTAACCTTGCGGTCGGCATGTCCCTTCTCGGTATTCTCAACATAAGCATGCTCCCAGTCATCAAAACCTGCAGTCAGGTTCACACCATAACTACCTGTTGACTCACCATCATACTTGGTAGTCTCACTACCCAGCAAGGCACTGATATGATGATCCTTGATATCGAAATCGTAAGTCAGAGTATTGGTCCAAACCAGGGAAGTACCATTGCCATTGCTCTGGTTCACCTTGGTGATACCATTACCGCTCTGAGGAGTAAACTTATAAATAGGAGTAAATGAACGATAGTTAGAGCCTCCATAGCTCAAACCGAATACGGTTTTGAACTTCAGGTTCTTGATAGGTTCAATCTGCACATATACATTCGCATCAACCGAAGTATTCTTGCTCTGGTTGTAGCGATTCATCATCATAGTACCATAAGGGTTACCATCATTCTTGTTCCAGTCGGAATCAACGGTAGAATAATAGTTACCATTGGCGTCATAAACTGGAACCAGAGGAGAAGTAGAGAATGCGCTGCGGAGGTTGTTGTTGTAGATATTGCCGGTACCCATGCCACGGCTATCCTTATAGACAAAACCAACGTGCTCACCGATAGTTACCAATCCATTCCACATCTTGTGTTCTGAATTGACACGAAGGTTATACCTCTTATAATAAGAAACGTCAGAACCGCCGATAAGACCGTCCTGTCCTGTATAACCACCAGATATAGAATAAGTAGATGTCTTGCTACCACCGGTAAAAGCCAAACTGTGGCTAGTGGTCAAGGCACCATTGTCTACAGCCTGGTCAATCCAGTCTGAATTATAAACATTACCATTTGCATCACGGATAGCGCTGAGAGAAGTCCAGTCGATAGGCGACATGTATGAGTTCAGCAACGCCTCATCCATGATCTGCATGTACTGGTTAGCATTGAGCATTTCAAACTTACGGCCCAAAGTCTGCCAACCAACATATCCATCGTAGGTAATCTTAGATACACCCTCCTTACCGCTCTTGGTAGTAACGAGGACTACACCATTGGCAGCCTGTGCACCATAGATAGCAGCAGAAGCAGCATCCTTCAAGACGTCGATGCTCTCGATGTCGGCAGGATTCAAGGTTGTGATATCACCACCCACACCATCAATCAGATAAAGAGGCTGCGAATTACCTACAGTACCCAAACCACGGATGGTAACACTCATGGAAGCACCAGGCTGTCCAGAAGTAGAAACGATGTTAACACCAGGAGTCTGTCCCTGCATGGCAGAAAGAGGGTTGGTGGTGTTGAGTTTGGCGATGTCGTCACCCTTCAACTGAACGGTAGCACCTGTCACCAGCTTTTTCTTCTGAACACCATAACCAACAACAACCACCTCGTCAAGCGACTGCTTGTCTTCGAGGAGAGTCACGTTGATGACCGAACCAGTGACCTTCACCTTTTGGGTGATAAAGCCCAGGTAAGAAACTTCGAGAGTCTGTCCGTTCTTTGCTGAGATGGCAAAGTTACCATCCAAGTCGGTTACGGCACCATTCTTCGTTCCCTCGACCATGACACTTGCACCAATCAATGGTTCATTGTCACTGCCAGAGATAACAGTACCCTTAACCGTTTGAGCATTGAGGACACCCGCTCCGATTCCTAGCATTGCCTGGAAAGCCAACATGAGGGCTACCAGAGCAACCTTACAGAGCATTCGGCTCTGCGAGAATTTCTGAGATGTTTTTCTCATAATTACGTTAGGTTTAAATTAATAATTGTTCATTTTTGGTTTAATATTGTTCCTATCATTGGGTAGGTTCATATTGCCCTATATAAATAAGGTGGAGCCGCTCCGAAGAGCGACACTCCTTGATTTATCGTTGTGAAATTTGTTTTGATGGGACAAAGATAAGGAAAAAACAAATACGCATAGGGGTATTATTGTTAAATGGATACGTATAAAATGTTGCATCGTCCTCCTTTCTTAACAAAAAAAGCACCAAAACAGAGCATTTTATCTGTTTTGGTGCCGTATTTTCTAAAATTCTGATACTTTTTACAAAAAAAGCTAAACCTGCTTTCCTTGCTGGGAATGATACAGAATCAGGCCCGGCATAGGTGCCTGCAATATCTTTTTGATGGCGAGATGATGCTCATCACACATCACATTCCGCAATGGCGATTCGAAGTAATGGGCGATGCTTCCCACGAATCCCACGGCTGGCACTTCCTCACCCAAAGATAAATCCCATGCCTTTACGCCCGGTTCCAACTGAGAGATGTCTTCGGCACTCGCCTTTACATATTTAATATAAGGAAGAAGATTCTTCTCGTAGAAATCATTGAAGTTGCCAAGCACCACCCGATAGAGTGCCATCGCCTCGTTCAGTTCGTCGGTACCATTCTCATGCTTCTCACCCTCGGCTATCTGCTGAGAGATGAAGGGACAGAGGGATGCCAGGAATCGGTTGGCAAGCGGTTCGCGATACACCTTATTAATAATAGCAGGATAATCCAATCCCGACCACTCCAGGAACTTCTTCTTCATCGTGGCAGACAAGGTGCCCTTGAAGATGCCGTTCAGGAACAACTTGCCCAGAACGGCACCACTACCCTCGTCGCCCAGGATGTAACCCAAAGGTGGCGTATTCATCACCATGCGATGACCATCGTAGAGACAACTGTTGGCACCCGTTCCCAAGATACAGGCGATACCAGGCTTGTTGCCAAAGAGGGCTCTCGCCGCTCCAATCATGTCTCCCTCGGCTTCCACCTTGGCTCCAGGAAAGGCCTGCTGCAGGAGTGAGGCCATCCGGGGCTTCATCGCCTCGGTCACACCGCTGCCATAGAAATATACTTCCTGTGGTGATTCCGGCAAGATGAGTTCCGACTTCAGAATCTGAAGCACCTCGTCATCCTGCATGTGAATAGGATTGATGCCCTGTGTCTTGCAAGTCATCACTACATTGCCCTGCCCGTCGGTCAACGACCAATCGGTCTTGGTACTGCCGCTGTCTGCTATGAGTATGTTCATTGTTTTATCTTTTTAAATACACTGCAAAAGTACGGAATTTCGATGAAATATCGCAAAGATATAGTAAAAAAGATGCTTCATCTGGCTGATTATCTTAAAAAACGCATCTTATTCTTTGATTTTTCACGAATTATTAATAACTTTGCAGACAAATAGACTTAATATGAAAAAGAAACTATATATTCTCATCTTGCTGATGGTGGCTTTCGTGCTGCCAAGCAATGCTGTGCTCAAGGAAGCCAACCTGGATACAACGCTCTATATGCTGCGCACCGAGTTGACCAACTACCACATCGACCTGGAAAAGCAGAACAAGGTGGCAAAGGCACAACAGCAGCAGGTTATCGCCGAACTGATCAGCATCGTAAGACAAGCTGACCAGAACTCCATCATGCTCTATTCCCAGCGAAACGGATACGTATTCGACATGACCTACGCCTGCCATGAGGCTACCGAACAGTTCAGAAAGTTCAAGTCGAAGGCGGTGCCGTTCAGGCAGATGATCAAGGAAACCAATATGGAAGTGGCGCGATACGACTCCCTCATCAATTATCTCTACGGCATGAACAGCATGTTCCTGAGCGACGAGGCACAGGTAAACCGCAACGTAGACCTGACCCTTGCCGTGAACATCCGCCGACAACTGGTAGAAAAGCAGGAACAGTTGCAGCTATACGTGATGGCATACGACAGGACCGACAAGAAACTGAAGGCTCTCAACGACTATGCCAACAAGCGATACAGCGATATCCAGAACAGCATCTTCAACAATGGAGGCGACAACTATCTGCATATCCTATGCAATATCGGCATGAACTACAACGAGGCAAAGACCTCTGTAGCAGAGAAATACAAGCGGGCACCAGGCATGATGTCGCAATGGGATGTACGCATCATCTTCATTCTCTTCGGCATCATTGCATTCTATGGTCTCATCTCCGTCTTCCTCAATCTTTTTGCCATCCGCATCGTGCTCACCCAACTGATGAAGCACGGTATGTTCCAGAACAGAAAGGAGAGTTTCATGGCAAAACGCCCTTGCCTCATCATGGCGATGACCGTGGTTACCTTTGCAGCCATCCTAGGCATCGTACGCATGACGGTTACCCAGAACTTTGTGGTAATGGCAAGCCAGTTGCTGGTGGAGTTTGCATGGCTGATTGGCGTTATCCTGGTATCCATCCTGCTACGTGTGGATAATGACAAGATTAAGAACACCTTCCGCATCTATTCTCCACTGATGCTGATAGGCTTCATCGTCATCGTTTTCCGTATCATCCTGATACCAAACGATTTGGTGAACTTCATCTTCCCTCCTATCCTTCTATTCTGCTCCCTGTGGCAGTGGAATGTGATAGCCAGGAAGCGCAATCAGGTGCTGCGTACTGACAAGACATACGCCTACATCTCGCTTGCCGTCTTTGCGGTAACTACCGTCAGTGCTTGGGTAGGTTTCACCCTGCTCGCCGTACAGATTATTATCTGGTGGACCATGCAGCTCACCTGCGTGCTCACCATCACCTGCTGCAAGGGATGGCTCAGCGTATATGCCAAGCGCAGAAACCTGCGCAGCTTGGCTATCACCGAGAAATGGGGCTATCGCTTCGTATATAAGGTGTTGCTGCCTATCTCGGGCGTGCTCTCCTTCATCGTCTCCATCTATTGGGCAGCAGATGTGTTCAACATGAGCGACACCACCTGGGAAATCTTCAACAAGAACTATATCCATACCACCAACTTCACGGCTTCGCTCTATAGCGTTTCGTGGGTGGCTTGCCTCTACTTCCTGTTTAACTATATCAATATCACCACGGTAGATTTGATGCGCCATCATTTCGAGAAGACTGATCCGGCATCGGCAGCTTCCAAGATTGTGATGTTCAAGAATGTGTTGCAGGTCATCGTATGGGGTATCTGGCTGATGATTGCCCTGAGCGTATTCGAGGTAGGAAAGTCATGGCTGCTAGCCATCTTCGCCGGTTTGTCAACCGGTCTGGGTTTTGCATCCAAGGATATTCTCGAGAACATCTACTATGGTGTATCCCTGATGATGGGCCGTGTAAAGGTGGGCGACTACATCATCTGCGACGGCACCCGTGGTAAGGTGAGCAGTATCAGCTATACCTCTACCATGCTGGAGGCTATCGACGGTTCAGTCATCGCCTTCCAGAACTCGCAGCTGTTCTCCAAGAACTACAAGAACATGACCAAGAACCATGGTTATGAGCTGGATGCGCTGGAAGTAGGCGTGGCATACGGAAGTAACATCAAGGAGGTGAAGCAGATTCTCATCACGGAACTGCAGAAGCTCGAGTGCATCAATAAGGAAAAGGGCGTAAAGGTATTGCTCAAGAGTTTCGACGACAGCTGCATCACCCTTAAGGTTGTGGTATGGGTCAATGTGCTTACCCAAGCCATGGACGACGCCACCATCATGGAGTGCATCTACGATACGCTGAACGAGCACAACATCGAGATTCCATTCCCACAGCGTGAGATTACAATTAAACAAGTTAATAATTAACAGTTTATAGTTTATAGTTGATAGCGGGATAGCCCCCTATTAACTATAAACTATCAACTATAAACTTAAAAAAATATGGCAACATTTATAGCAGGACCATGCGTCATCGAGTCGATGGAGTTGTTGGATACAGTGGCTCAGGAACTCGTGCGCATCAACCATAAATTAGGGACAGACATCATATTCAAGGCTTCTTTCGACAAGGCGAACCGTACCAGCATCCACTCTTTCCGTGGCCCAGGCCTGGAAAAGGGACTCCAGATGCTCAGCGACATCAAGTCAAAGTATGGTCTTCGCATCACTACTGATATTCATGAGAGTTATCAGGCTGAGGCTGCGGGCGAGGTATGCGATATTCTCCAGATTCCAGCTTTCCTCTGCCGCCAGACCGACTTGCTCGTATCTGCCGCCAAGACAGGCAAGATTGTCAATATCAAGAAGGCACAGTTCCTGAGTGGAAGAGACATGAAGTATCCTGTGGAGAAAGCATTGGAAAGTGGAGCCAAGGAAGTTTGGCTCACCGAACGTGGCAACTGTTTCGGCTACAACAACCTGGTGGTTGACTTCCGCAACATCCCTGACATGAAGGAGATTGTACCTAATGTCATCATGGACTGTACCCACAGCGTACAGCGCCCTAGTGCCGGCGATGGCAAGACCGTGGGCGACCGCAAATTCGTTCCGGCGATGGCATTGGCTGCCAAGGCATTCGGAGCTACGGGTTACTTCTTCGAGGTACATCCAGACCCAGACCAGGGATTATCAGATGCAGCCAACATGCTGGAATTAGACAAATTAGAATCTCTTATCCAGGAACTTTTATAAGTGAAGAGGAAAAGTAAAGAACTAAGAATTCAAATGTTATAGAAATGACCGATAAGAATAATAAGATAGATGACAAGGTGGTACGCGGTTATGGCGAACAGGCTCTCCGCGATGAGGCGCAGGCCATCCTCGACCAGATTCCTTATCTGGATGACAATTTTGAGAAGGCAGTGGATATGATGTACCATTGCCAAGGCAAGATTATCGTTACCGGTGTGGGCAAGAGTGGACACGTGGGTGCCAAGATTGCCGCTACCCTAGCCTCAACAGGTACGCCTGCTTTCTATATCAATCCGCTGGATGTATATCATGGCGACCTCGGTGTGATGACCGATAAGGATGTGGTGCTGGCACTGAGCAACAGCGGTCAGACCGATGAACTGCTCCGTTTCATCCCGATGGTGCTCCACATGAACATACCGATTATTTCGATTACGGGAAATCCGGATTCCCTGCTGGCGAAATATTCCAACCATCATATCACCGTAAAGGTGAAGAAGGAGGCTTGTCCGCTGAACCTCGCCCCTACCAGCAGTACCACTGCGGCTTTGGCGATGGGCGATGCCCTTGCAATAGCCCTGATGCAGGTACGCCACTTCAAGCCTCGCGACTTTGCCCAGTTCCATCCGGGCGGAGAATTGGGTAAGCGACTCCTTACCACCGCCGAAGATGTGATGCGCAGCGACGATATGCCTATCATTCCTAAGGATATGCACCTGGGTGAGGCTATCATCCACGTGAGCAAGGGCAAACTGGGACTGGGAATTTCGCTTGATGAAGACCAGCGTGTCATCGGCTTGATTACCGATGGCGACATCCGTCGTGCCATGGAGAAATGGCAGGCTGAGTTCTTCAACAAGACCGTTAGCGACATCATGACCACCACCCCAAAGATGGTGACTCCGAAGACCAAGATTTCGGAGATTCAGCGCATTATGCACAAATACAAGGTGCATACGGTGCTCGTAGTAGATAAGGATAATCATTTGAAAGGCATTGTAGATCACTATGCCTGCATGGTGTGATTTTAATTTATAATTAATAATTTATAGCAAATAGATTATTAGGAGTTGACATGAGACTCAGAGAGATAATAACAACGATAACACTGATGCTGGTCAGTTCGCTGTGCAGCGCACATACCAGCGATTCATTAATAGTCAACCAGCTTCGTGGGAAAGGCATCAGTTTTTCCCACGACAACTCTGTTACGCTCCTGATGAGCGGACAGGAGAAGTTCGACGACATGTTTCAGGCGATTCGCCAAGCCAAGCACAGCGTTCACTTGGAATATTTCAACTTCCGCAACGACAGCATCGCCTCCCTCCTCTTCGACCTTCTTGCCCAGAAGGTGAAGGAAGGCGTCAAGGTAAGGGCATTGTATGACGGATTCGGAAACTCATCCAACAACAAACCTTTGAGAAAGCGACATCTCAAGGAAATCCGTGCCAACGGTATCGAGATTTATGAATACAAACCCCTGAAGTTTCCTTGGGTGCATGCCGTTTTCAACCGTGACCACCGGAAAATCGTAGTCATCGACGGTCAGATTGCCTATACAGGCGGCATGAACGTAGCCGACTATTATATAAAAGGTACGAAGGTGGTGGGCGAATGGCACGATATGCACTGCCGCATCGACGGAAGCGAGGTGAATACCCTGCAGAAAATATTCCTCAAGATGTGGAACAAAGTAAGCGGACAGCATATAGATGGTGAAGAATACTATCGCAAGGAGAAGAAGGACTATCTGGTAGAGAATCTCAAACCCGATACCACCGCCACGGCTTATCGCAAGACGGTGGGTATCATCAACCGAGAGCCACATATCTCGAAGGATATCATCCGCTATTTCTACGTGAACGCCATCAACGACGCACAGGATAGCATCAAAATCATCAGTCCCTACTTCACCCTGAGCCACAAGCTGAAGAAGGCACTGAAGAATGCAGCAAAAAGGGGCGTAAAGGTGGAGATCATGCTCTCTACCCGAAGCGACATTCCTTTGACACCAGATTGCGGCTTTTACAATGCTCACAAGCTGATGAAGGCGGGATGCGATGTATGGATGTACACGCCGGGCTTCCACCACACCAAGGTTATCATGGTAGATGGCAAGTTCTGCACCGTGGGAAGCGCCAACCTCAATGCCCGAAGTCTGAGATGGGATTACGAGGAGAATGCAGTGATTGTAGATTCATGCACCACCGACCAACTGGACCAGCTCTTCAACAAAGAGAAGAAAGACAGTTTTCTGCTCAACGAGAAAAACTGGCGCGAGTGGCGCACAGGCTGGCAAAGATTCAAGGGATGGTTTGCGGCAACATTCCTCACCCCATTCCTATAATACGGCAGAATCTGAAGGGTTCCACACCCCATTACTGTA
>ERZ1034913.591-NODE-591-length-27879-cov-40.001366_pt1 | contig 27879 bp, 20 predicted proteins | sample MGYA00520697_ERZ1034913 | MGnify/ENA primary metagenome ERZ1034913 (study PRJEB33766, sample SAMN09781786) | gut metagenome | biome: gut microbiome | host: Homo sapiens | place: Madagascar | study: EMG produced TPA metagenomics assembly of the PRJNA485056 data...
GCGACCTCGACTTCTGCGAGGACCTGGCCTCAAAGGTGGGCGTGGGCGCCGTGCCGGGCTCGAGCTTCTTCCGCGAACCCGTCAACCATCTGATCCGCTTCCACTTTGCCAAGCGCGACGAAACGCTCAACGCCGCGCTGGAGAACCTCAAGTCCCTGCGTGATAAAATCAAGCCGCGCGGGTAAGAACAGCCCGGCAGCTAAGGCAAACAAAGAAACCTCGCGTTCGTTGGGCTGCGAAGTTTCTTTTTATAGCGCTTTCTTAATTATTTTATAGCGCTATACTTTAGACACTGAGCAACTTATCCTGGAGAGGGGATCACTATGGCAGAGCAACAGCTTATCGGAGCGCTCGAGGCCGGCGGCACCAAGATGGTGTGCGCCACGGGCTATGCGGACGGCACGGTCCTCGAACGCGAGCAGATCGCGACCACAACCCCGCAGGAGACCGTTGAGGCCGTCAACGCATGGTTTGCAGACAAAGGCATCGCCGCTCTGGGCATCGGCGCCTTTGGCCCCACCGCGGTCAACCCCGCCTCGCCCCAGTACGGCAAGATCTTGGAGACGCCCAAGACTGCGTGGCGCTACTTTGACCTGCTGGGCACCATCCAAAACGAGCTCGACATTCCCTGCGGCTACGATACCGACGTCAACGTCGCCTGCCTGGGCGAGGTCACCTTTGGCTGCGCACAAGGCCTTACCGACGTGGTCTACCTGACCATCGGCACCGGCGTGGGCGCCGGCGTCCTCTCGGGTGGCCAGCTCGTTCATGGCATGATGCACCCCGAGGCCGGGCACATCCTGGTCACACGTGACCCGCGCGACACCATCGGCGAGCACAGCGGCTGTCCCTTCCATGACAACTGCCTCGAGGGCCTCATCGCCGGCCCAGGCGTCAAAAAGCGCTGGGGCGGTAAGTCCGCCGGCGAGATGGCCGACGACCCGGAGGCCATGGACCTGCTTGCCGGCTATCTGGCGCAGGCGCTCATGACCTACACGCTGTGCTATGCCCCGCAGAAGATCATCATCGGCGGTGGCGTTGCCGATCACACCCCTATCGTGCCGCTCGCCCGCAAAAAGTGCGCCGAGATGCTCAACGGCTACATCGTCACTCCCGAGGTCAACGATATCGACACCTACATTGTCAACAATAGTCTCGAGGGCAAGCAGGGCATCATGGGCTGCCTGGCCCTGGGTGCCGCCGCGCTTCAGCAGTAGGCGCGCCAAAGGGACGCCGCAACGTCCAGCAATCCCATCCTACGGGATAACGCCGCTACGCCCCGTATATGCCCCCAAACAAAGAAAGGCCGCCTAGGACCAAGCAATGTGTCCTAGGCGGCCTTTTTGGCACATATGAGCGATCGTAGAAGATATCGAAGCACAACGCCCGTCATCGCTCCGCAGCAGTCGATCATCACGTCGGTGATCATGCCGGCGCGACCGGGCACAAAGAGCTGAATCGTCTCGTCAATCGAGGGAATCAGCAGTAGGAAAACCGCCGTGGGAAGCAGCACGTCAAAGGTGCGACTGCCCTCGATATCGAAAGCGTGCGTCGCCAGAATGCCAAGCACCATGTACTCGGTAAAATGCGCGCATTTTCGAACGACGAAGTTGGTCACCCACTCATACGGAAGCCCCATGCCGTGCAGAAAGCCGCGAACGGCCTCCATAATCGACAGGCTCAATGAACCGGACCCCGTGCCGGGAACCATCGAATTGCCCCAGATGAGCAGCACCATCAGGCAGGTCGCGACCGCCCATTTTCGATCGAGTTTAAGCATGCAGAAGTTATGCCTCCGCACAGAGCGGCTCAAAGCTGGCGGTGCCACCCTCGATAACGCTCAGATAGGCACGGCCCGTGCGCCTCACCGCTGCAGACTGCAGGCGGTCGATCTCCTCCTCGAGAATCTGGTTGACGCGCTCGTGGCGGCGATTCTCCATAACGCCGGCAGCGATGGCCTCGGCACGTTCGATACCCTCGCGAGAGATGCGGGCGGTGTCCTCGGGGAACACGGCGCTGTGACGACCAACGTAAGCGGGGGCAGCGGGCTGAGGAGCGCTCGTAAACACCGGAGCGGCAACGGGAGCAGGCTCGACGACCTCGTCCAAAATTGCGGCAGCGGCTGCCCACATGCCCTCGTGGCCCGAATAATCGGCCATGGGGACGTCTTCCTCGGAAGCTGCATCGACAGGCTCGTCGGCAGTGACGGACTGGGGCGCGGAGGCCGGGACATCGACCGGGGCAGCGACCACATACGGCATGTCGTTCGAGATGACCGGCTCGTCAAGGTCATCGAGATCGATAGCCGCAGCAGAAGCGTCGCTGATGATCGGCATGTTGGCAAGATTCGCGTTGTACGGCACCGCCTCCGCCGCCTGCTGCTGTGCAGGAACTCCCCACAGCGAGCTTTCGGCAGCACGACGGGCGGCAATAGTCTCCTCGTCGACGGCCAGCGGCTCGTCGGCGTAGGGGTCAACGGCGGTGGCGGCAGCCGGAGTCACGGGCACGGCAGTGTCATACGTAACGGATTGAGCCGTGGCGGCGTTGTTGGCGGCGTTAGCCACGAGCGCCACAAAGGCGGCCGTGCTGCCCGCAGGGGCGGCATGAGAGCCCGAGACGGCGCGCGCAGCGGCAGCGATGTCTTCGCGGTTATAGGAGCCGGTCTGCCCGCCGTAGGTGAGTTCGTCGATAGCGACCTGGTACACATCGCGCGAGCGCGCAGGATCGCAGCTGATCGGCGAGTCATCGTCGAGCATGCTGTCGATCATGGACCAGGCATCGGCCTCGCTCATGGCATCCGCAGCGCGAGCGATGGTGGGAACGCCATCGTCGGCACGACGGCGCTGGAAGGCACCGGTCAGGCCGGAGAAAACCGAAGAGGGCTGCGCGGCGTTTGCCTGAACGGCAGGAGCCGCAGTAGCAACGCCCTGAGGGGCAGCCCACTGCTGTTGAGCGGGTATCGAGGCGGTCTGGAACTCATTTTGATGCTGATTGACGTTCGCAGCGCCACCCATGGCGTCGGGCTGGAACCGGCGCTCGGCATGCTGCGCGCGATATTCAGAAATGCCGAGCGAGGCGGCATAGATACCCACGCCCGCCACCGCACCCACGGCAAAGGGAACAGCGCCCGCGACGACCGTCTCGTTCACCGACGAAAACGGCAGCGTGGCAGCATACATCACCACGGGAGCGGCAAGGCCGATTCCGCAGGAAAGTCCAGCAAGGACTGCTCGTTGTGTTGCATCAGAAGAAGCCATGAGCTCTCCCCATCTTCCAGCACCCAAATCGCATCATTCAGTTGGCTGCGCGAGAGAAGATGAAGCGGGGCTATGCCCCAAAGCAACGGTATATGGTTCGTTTCATCTGCGTTTTCCGTCGCGAAGCTTAACAGCTATTATGCGAAACCCCCTTGGGGAATGCAAGCGACGAAGCGGGATTGAAATGGGAAAATCGCTGCTTGCCGGGCGCGAGGCCAATAATCGTTGGCGAGCGGCTATACGAAAAGGGCCAGGATCTAAACCCCGGCCCTTCTGGCATGTCTATGGTTGTTGTCGCGTGCGGCGAGCGACTTAGAACGTCTGCTCGTAATCGCTGTGCTTCTTTGCCGAACGCACCAGGAACTCCTGGTTGGTATTGGTGCCCTTGAGGCCCTTGATAAACGATGCGGCCGCGCGCTCGGTATTGTTCATGCCGGCGAGGATACGACGCAGGCCAAAGACAAACGGGCGCATCTGCTCGTCGACCAGCAGGTCCTCGTTGCGCGTGCCCGAGGCAACGGGATCGATGGCCGGGAAGATACGGCGGTCGGCCAGATCGCGGTCGAGCTTGAGCTCCATGTTGCCGGTACCCTTGAACTCCTCAAAGATGACCTCGTCCATCTTGGAGCCGGTATCGATGAGGGCGGAAGCCAGGATGGTGAGCGAGCCGCCGTTCTCGATGTTGCGGGCTGCACCCAGGAAGCGCTTGGGCGGATACAGAGCCGCCGAATCGACGCCGCCCGACAGGATACGGCCCGAGGCGGGAGCGGCCAAGTTGTAGGCGCGAGCAAGGCGCGTGATGGAGTCGAGCACCACCACGACGTCGCCACCCAGCTCCACGATGCGTTTGGCACGCTCGATCACGAGCTCCGCCACGCGAGTATGGTTGTCGGCGGGCATATCGAAGGTCGAGGCCACGACCTCGCCCTTGATGGAGCGCTGCATGTCAGTGACCTCTTCGGGGCGCTCGTCGACGAGCAGGCAGATGAGGTGCACCTCGGGATTGTTGATCGAGATAGACTGGCAGATCTTCTTGAGGATCGTGGTCTTGCCGGCTTTTGGTGGCGACACGATCAGGCCACGCTGGCCCTTGCCGATCGGCGACACGATGTCGATGGCGCGACCGGTGATGGAATCCTTGCCGTGCTCCATGCGCAGCGGCTCATTGGGATAGACCGGGGTAAGGTCGCCGAACTTGGGGCGATTGCGGATCTGCTCGGGATCCATGCCGTTAACGGTCGCGATCTTGGCGAGGCCGGCGCGCTTGTCGCCGCCGCGTGAGGGACGAAGCGAGCCCTCGATCACGTCGCCCGTGCGCAGACGCGCGGAGCGAATGAGGTAGGCGGGAACAAAGGCGTCATCGCTAGACTTCATGTAGCCGTGGGCATGGATGATGCCGGAACTGTCCGGGCGAATCTGCAGAATGCCCTTAATGTCGCGGAAGCCCTCAGCCTTCGCAGCGGTGGTGTAGATTTCCTCGACGAGCTCGGCCTTCTTCTTGCCGGTCGTCTCGATCTCGAACTCTTTGGCCTTTTCGCGCAGCTCGGCGACCTTCATGGCCGCGAGTTCCTCGCGCGAAAGCGTAGGCTCGGTCGGGGCGGCGTTGCGCTCCTTGTTGCGCTGCTTGCGATCGCGCTGACGGTTACGGCGGTCGTTGTTGCGTTCGTCTTTGCGCTCGTTGCGCTCGTCGTTGCGCTTGTACTGACGACGGTTGGGACGGGCGTTCTCGTCGGTCGTGGTTCCCTCGGCCACCGGAGTTGCGGCGTCGGTGTCGGCCGGGACTTCGTTATCGGCCTTGGTGTCGGCATTGGCATTGGGCTCAGCATCGGCCTGCTGCTCGGCGGCCTTAGCCTTTGCAGACTTCTTGCGCGTACGCTTGGGCCTCTCGGCTGCCGGCTGACCGGCGTTCTCGGCATCGGGAGCGGAGTCGACGGTCGCCTCGGCGACCTCGTTGCCAGAATCCTCGGGCGCATCCTTTTTCGAACCCTTGGCCTTGGACGAGCGCTTGGCGGCCGTGCGACGGCTGCGGCCGGGGCGAACATCGGCGGGCTCGCCCTCGGCGGGTGCGCCGGCCTCAGTGGCGGCTCCCTGGGCAGGAGCGTCAGCGACGGGCGCGGGCGCGGCGGTCATCGCGGCATCCTGAGCTGCGGCTGCTGCAGCGGCGGCGGCAGCTTTCTCGGCCTCGACGAAGGCCTTGGGCTTGCGGCCGCGACGGTGCGGACGAAGAGCAGGATCGACAACGGGAACCTCGTTGGCCTCGGCAGGTGTTACAGACTCAGAGGGCTGCGCATCCTCCCCTACCGCAGAACGAGCCGGAGCTTCACCGGACTCTTGAGCCGCCTGCTCAGCATCCAGCTGAGACTTGGCCGCACGACGACGCGTGCGCGGAGCCGGCTTCTCGGCCGGCTGCCCCGCGACAGGGGCCTCGGTGGCCGCAGGCGCCTCGGACACGACCGGCGCTGCAAGCTCGGTCAGTGCCGCGGCCTCGCGCTCGGCAGCACGGCGACGGGCGCGCACAACCTGAGCCTCGCTGATTTGTGCCAGCGCGCGGGCCTGTGCAACCTCATCGGAAATCGGCGCGGAGGAATCGGCGACGGTGTGCTTGGCTCGCGTCGCGCGCGTGGTGCGGCGTTTGGGCTTGGCAGCCTCCTCGCCGTCAGCGGCGGGCTTGGATGCGCGGCGCGTACGCTTAGGCTTTGCAGGCGCGGGCTCATCGGCAGCAGCGGAAGGTGCGGGCGCGGCGCTCTCGACCGCAGCGGGCGCGGCTGCCGGGGCGGCCTTGGAGGCCTCAGGGGCCGAAGCCTGCACCGGCGCAGGCATCACGACCTGGTCCGACGCAGCCGGTGCAGCGGGAGCAACCGTCGTCGTTATTTCGTTTTCTTGCTGTTGATCAGACACAGTGTTTGCTCAACTTTCTTTTCAAGCCCTGTGATCACATGCTCCCTGCATAAACCTTCAGGGCGGCTAAACAGTCTAGCTCCGTCAAATACCGACGGACATCATTGATCTGTATCGAGATGATTGCGTCATATACGCAGCGTTAGTGTAACACAACCGCAACCACCTGCAACTTAGTCATTGGGGACGTTCTTAAATGACTAGCCAAAAGTAGCACTCTTTGGTTTACCACCCACAAATCAGACTGTCTCCGCCAAAATTATGCCGGTTTACTACGATGAATCGCTCAACCGCGGCCACTCCGAAACCTGTTGAACTAAAACCGCAGGTAGATGCCTTGCATTTTTTAGCGAAAAGCCGGCGTGGTTGGAATTTCTCAATTCATCGTAGTAAACCGGTATAGTTGCGATTTGGTAGCATTTTCAAGCAAACTGACTAGTCCCGTCAAACGCAAAAACCCGACCTCCACGATGGAGATCGGGCTTTCAAGGCTCATCTAAACCGAATTTACACGGTCAAACGACCCGCAGATTACATCTGCTCGGGAGCGGAAACGCCAACGAGGGTAAGCACCAGGGCGAGCGTCACGCGGACGGCGTCGCAAGCGGCCAGACGGGCGCGCGAAAGCTCGGGGTCGACGGGACGGCCCTCGCTCGGCAGCACCTGGCAGGCGGCGTAGAAGCTGTGGAAGTCGCCGGCGAGCTCCTCGGCAAAGTGCGTCAGGCGGAACGGAGCGCGGTCGCGAGCGCAGCTGGCGATGAGGTCGGTGAGCTCGTTGAGCTTACGCGAAAGGGCAAGCTCAGTCGGGTCGGTCAGCAGCGAGTAATCGACGTTCTCGCCAATGGCCTTGGCGGCGACGGCCTTCATGCCCATCTCGTCAGCCTGCTCGGGCGTAACGTCAGCGGCACGGCGCAGGATGGAGCACACGCGGGCGTGAGCGTACTGCACGTAGTACACCGGGTTGGAGTTGTCGCGCTTCTTAACTGCCTCGATGTCGAAGTCGACCATCTGGTTGGAGCTCTTGGAGATGAGCGTGTAGCGGGCGGCGTCAGAGCCGACCTCGTCGACGAGCTCCTGCAGGGTCACCATGGTGCCCTTGCGCTTGGACATACGGACGGGCTTGCCGTTGCGCAGCAGGTTGACGAGCTGGCCCAGCAGAACCTCGAACTTGCCGGGGTAACCGAGAGCGTCGCAGACGCAGCGGACGCGCTCGATGTAGCCGTGGTGGTCGGCGCCCCAGATGTCGATGACGTGGTCGACGCGCTGGAACTTGTCCCAGTGATAGGCAACGTCGGAGGCGAAGTAGGTGTACTCGCCGTCGGACTTGATCAGGACGCGGTCCTTGTCGTCGCCCAAGTCGGTGGAACGGAACCACAGGGCGCCGTCCTTGGTGTAGAGGTAGCCCATCTTGTCGAGCTTCTCGAAAGCGCGGTCGACGGCGGAAGTGCCGGCGGTCTCGCCCTCGGTGTCCTTCACGTACAGCGAGCGCTCGGAGTACCAACGATCGAAGTCGCAATTGACGGCGTGGCAGAGGTCGCGCATGTTGTCGACCATCTTCACATAGCCGCGCTCACGGAAGCTCTCCATGCGCTCCTGCGGATCGGCCTCGACCCACTTGTCGCCGTCAGTGCGCCAGAACTCGGCAGCCTCGTCGATGATGTAATCGCCGCCGTAGGAGTCCTTGCCCAGAGTCTCGGCAAAGTTGTCCTGGTAGGGATGGGTCTCGGGGTGCTCGTCGTTCTCGTCGGCAACAAAGGCGTCACGGTCGGCGATCAGCAGCTTGTGAGCCTCGTCGATATCAACGCCCTGCTTGGCGATGATGTCGGCAAGCTGCATATAGCGCGTGCTGATGGAGTTGCCGAAGGTGTTCATCTGAGAGCCGTGGTCATTGATGTAGAACTCACGCTGGATGTCGTAACCGGCGTGGTCCATGACGCGGCAAAGGGAGTCGCCCAGAGCGGCCCAGCGGCCGTGACCAATGTGCATGGGGCCGACGGGGTTGGCGGAAACGAACTCGACCTGGGTCTTCAGGCCACCACCGACGTTGGACTTAGCGAAATCCATACCCTTCTCGCGGGCCTCGCCAAAGATGGCATTCTTGACGGCAACGGAGAGGTAGAAGTTGATGAAGCCAGGGCCGGCAATCTCAACCTTCTCAATCGCAGGGTCCTCGGGCATATGGGCAACGACGGCCTCGGCGATCTTGCGCGGGGCGCAGTGAGCCAGCTTGGCGGACTTCAGGGCCATGGTGGAGGTCCACTCGCCATGAGAAGTATCAGCCGGTCGCTCGATGGCGCAATCGTCAAGTTCAAATGCGGAAAGGTCGCCGGCCTCCTGGGCCGCAGCAAGCGCAGCGCGTACCAGCTCTTCAATCTTCTCGGGCATAGATCCTCCTTGTGTTAAAGCCCCCGAGCTCTTGGTCACTCGTAGGGCAAAAGCCAGAGTTTGTAGCACTCTATCACAAGCGACGCACACTGTCGCAGGGTAAAGCCAATCGATATTGCATATGCACAAAAATGACTACTGACTACGATGAGTCACTCAAAGATGGCGGTCTGCCTGCAGATTATGCACGCGTTTGAACTGCATAAACATGTGAATGAGTGGTGCATTTTATCGAATACTCTTACCTATCGGAGTTGTGTGCTTTTCCTGCATAAAGTAATGGTTTGCGCACGTCAGCGTGGTATTCTTAGCATACGCAAATTCGTATAAGTTGGAGGTAGCATGTTCTCAATCGGTCAACACGTCATTCATCCGGGTCAGGGAGTCTGCACCGTCGTCGGTTTTAGGGACGACACGCCGCAGCCCATGTTGTTGCTCGAGACCAAGCAGGGACATGCGCAGACGATCCTTATGTACCCCGTGGCGCAGGCCGATCGTTTGCATGCCGCCATCTCCCAGCAAGATGCCGAGCATCTGCTGAGCCACTATGACGAGCTCGAGTGCGACACCTTTACCGAGCGCAACAGCTCGCTCGAGGAGACGCACTTTAAGCAGCAGCTCAAGCTGGGTGCGCCCGAGACGGTCCGCGTGGCAAAAACCATGATGCACCGTATTCGCCAGGCCGAGGAAGCAGATAAAAAGCCCAGCTCTTACTATATGCGTGTACTCAAGGAAGCCAAGCGCCGCTCCATCGAGGAGTTCGCTGTGGCCTTGGGCGTTACCGAGGAGGACGCCGAAGTCCGCCTATCCCAAGCCGCCCTCAACTAACCCACCCGCGCCAAAAACCACCACAAAGGGGACAGGAACCTTTGTGGTGGTTTTCTTGTTCCAGTAGTATTCATTCTTAGCGATACCCACGAGCACAAGGAGTCACTTATGGCAGAGCCGCTTACCGCCGGAATCACCCGCGACCGCGCGTTCGAACTGCTCAACGAGCACAACAAAGACCCGTTCCACATCACCCACGGCGAGACGGTCGAGGGCACCATGCGCTACTTTGCGCGCGAGTTCGACCCCGAGAACGAGGAGTTTTGGGGCATCGTCGGCCTGCTGCACGACTTGGATTGGGAGGAGCATGAGGACGACCCCATGAACCACACCATCTATGCCGCCGAGATTCTCGAGGGTGAGGGTGCGACTCCCGAGCTTATCCGCGCCATCCAGACGCACACGTCCGATTTCAACACCTCGCTGCCCAAGCCCGAGCTGCAGATGGAGAAGATCCTGTTTGCTTGCGACGAACTCACCGGCCTGATCGGTGCTGCCGTGATCATGCGCCCGAGCAAGAGCGTCATGGACTTTACGACCAAGTCGCTCAAAAAGAAATTCAAGGACAAGCGCTTTGCCGCCGGCTGCTCGCGCGACGTGATTTCGCAGGGCGCCGAGATGTTGGGCTGGGAGCTCCCCGAGCTCTTCGACCGCACCATCGCGGCCATGCAGTCCTTCGCCCCCGATCGCGACACCTTCCAGGCCTAACATCAAAACCACCACAAAGGGGACAGTGAACTGCGCCCCGAAACTTGGACTGAATAAATAGCGACTACGCCGCAAGGGCCCGGTTCCGGAACTCCTCCGGCGTCAGGCCCTTCAATCTTACCTGCCTGCGCCGCGTGTTCCAATGGGCTATGTACCCCTCCAGGTCGCGCTTGAAGTCCCCGAAGCTGCCCCACTCCCTGCCGCGGTAGAACTCGTCCTTCACGTGGCCGAAGAGCTGCTCGGTGGCGGCGTTGTCGACGCAGTTCCCCTTGCGCGACATGCTCTGGGTGATGCCCGCCCCCTCCAGCCTGGAGGTGTAGGACTCGTGCTGGTACTGCCAGCCCATGTCCGAATGCATGGTCGGCGCCGCCCCGTCGGGCAGGGCCTCGAGGAGCCGGTCGAGCATCCTGTGCTGCTGGGCGAGGTCCGGCGAGGTCAATATGTCGCTCGCCACGATCTCCTTCGTGCAGAAGTCGAGCACCGGGGCCCAGTAGGCCTTGGCGCCGGCCACCTTGAACTCGGTGACGTCGGTGCCGAGCTTCTGCCACGGCCCCTCGGCGCCGAAGTCCCTCGCGATGACGTTCTCGAACGTGCTCCCCACGAGCCCCCTGTAGGAGCTGTACCGGCGGCGGGAGCCCCGGCGGCGTATCCCGCACCGGATGCCCATCTCGCGCATCATCTTGAGCACGGTCTTGTCGGCCACGACCGCGCCCAGCTCGGCGCGCAGGCACATGGCTATCTGCCGGTGCCCGCAGCCGTTGGCGGTGCGCGAGAATATCTCGGCCGCGGCGTCGCGCAGCTCGGGCCGGGTCGGCCTCCGCGGGTGCGCCAGCGCGTAGTAGTAGGTCGACCTCCTGAGCCCCGAGCACTCCAGCAGGTGGCGCAGGGAGTGCCCCTCCGCGCGCAGCGCCCTCACCGCCTCGGCCGCCGCCCTGGTCAGAGCCCGTCCCGCTCGACCAGGGCGCGCAATTTTTTTAGGTAGGCGACCTCGGCCTCGAGCCTGCGGCAGCGCTCCTCGAGCTCCTGCTCGCGGGTGCGGGCCCGGGGTTTCGACCTCGACCCCCTCGGTCTGCCCTTCGGGCGGGGCCGCAGCGCCTCGGCGCCGCCCTCGCGGTAGAGCCTGCACCAGCGCTCCAGCGGGGATTTCGACCTGATCCCGAACTCGGCCATGGCGTCGGCCTTCGCCATCCCGCCGTCGACCACGGCCGACGCCGCGGCGACCCTCTGCTCGAATGTGTAACTGGATTGTTTCCCGTCCATGGACAGCAGCGCCTCGCTTCCGAACGCCCGGTATACCCACTGCCATTCTCTCACGGTCTCGCGGGGGACGAACAGGGCCTCGGCCGCCGGCTTGCAGCCGACGCCGGCGTCGAAGAGCTCGACGGCCCGCCTCCTGGACTCCAGGTCGTGCTTCGACCTGAGATCTATACTCATGGAAAACCTCCCATTTCCCGATGTCCAAGAAATGGGAGGCAGTTCACAGACACCTTTGTGGTGGTTTTTCGTTTACGAGGGGTTTAAGGGCGGACCTGGCCGGTGCCTCGGAGCTTGTATTTGTAGGTGGTGAGGGCCTCGGCGGCAAAGGGGCCGCGGGCGTGGAGCTTTTGGGTCGAGATGCCAATCTCGGCGCCCAGGCCAAACTCGCCGCCGTCGGTAAAGCGCGTGCTGGCGTTGGCATACACGGCCGAGGCATCGACCTCGTCCAGGAAGCGCTCGCAAGCATCCGTGTCCTCTGCAACGATGGCCTCGGAGTGCATCGTGCCGTAGCGGTTGATGTGCGCGATGGCCTCGTCCTCGTTCGCCACGACCTTCACGCTCATCTCGAGCGCCAGATACTCGCGACCCCAGTCCTCCTCAGTCGCGGCAACGTAGTCATCGCCCTCGGCAAACCCGGCGTCGGCGCATGCGGCGCACGTGGCCTCGTCGCCGTGAATGAGCACGCCGTGGTCATGCAGCACGGCCACGACCGCGGGCAAAAACGCATCGGCCACGGCACGGTCGACCAGCAGCGACTCGGCGGCATTGCACACGCCCACGCGCTGCGTCTTAGCGTTGACGATAATATTGAGCGCTTTATCGAAGTCGGCGGATTCATGCACGTAGATGTGGCAGTTACCCGTGCCCGTCTCGATCACCGGAACGAGCGACTCGCGCACGCAGCGCTGGATCAGGCCCGCACCGCCACGCGGAATGAGCACATCGACGACGCCGCGGAGCTTCATGAGCTCGCCGGTGGCCTCGCGGTCGGTAGACTCGATCATCGACACGGCCTCGCGCGGGAAACCCTGGGCCTCGAGCGCATCGGCCAGCAGTTCGGCAATCATGGCACACGAGTGATAGGCCAGCGAGCCGCCGCGCAGAATGCAGGCGTTGCCGGTGCGGATGCAGATGCCCGCGGCGTCGGCCGTCACGTTGGGGCGCGCCTCGTACACCATGGTGACCAGGCCCAACGGCACGCTCACGCGGGTGAGGTCCACGCCGCTTGCGAGCACGCGGTGGTCGAGAACGCGGCCGACAGGATCGGGCAGCTCGGCGAGCTTCTCCAGGCCGGCGGCCATACCCTCAACGCGCTCGGGCGTCAGCAGCAGACGGTCGAGGAGCCCCGCCGAAGTCCCCGCATCGCGCGCGGCGGACATATCGAGCTCGTTGGCGGCAACGATGGAGTCGACACCGTTGCGCAGTGCTGCGGCCATGGCGCGCACGGCCTCCTGGCGCTGCTCGTCGCTCGCCGTGGCAAGCGAGGCCGACGCTGCCTTAGCGGCAACGGCAAGATCGTAGACATACGTGGCTATATCGACCGACATGGGCGGCCCTTTCTCCTAGAAGTTTGCAACCATGGTAGCCGATTTGCGCATGGCCTCGCCCGCGGCGGTAGAATTGGTCAACCCGAAACACCGCAACGAACGGAAGACTCACATGGCCCTCATCACTTCGTACCACGTCCCCGGCCTGTATGTCGAGGACCACAGCATCGACGTCCCCCTCGACTGGCGCGGCCTGGAGCCGATGCTCCTGGCCGTCGGCAGCACCATGCGCCGCGGCGCTATACCGACACCCATCGCCGGCGCGCCCGAGAGCATCAAGCTCTTCTACCGCGTGGTTTGCGCACCCGACCGCATCAACGACGACCTGCCGCTCCTTCTCTTTTTGCAGGGTGGCCCCGGTGGCGAGAGCCCGCGTCCGCTGTCGCCCACAAGCGATGGCTGGATCGAAGAGGCCGTCAAGCATTTCCGCGTCGTGCTGCCCGACCAGCGCGGCACGGGACGCAGCAACTGCGTAGACGGGCGCACGATCGCGGCTCTGGGTGAGCGCGCGACGGCGGCCGGCTCCGATGCCGCACGCTCACAGGCGGACTTCCTCAAGCGCCACCTCGCCAGCTCCAACGTGCGCGATTTTGAGTACCTGCGCCTAGTGGGCTTTGGCGGCAAGCCGTGGGTCACGCTCGGCCAAAGCTACGGCGGTTTTTTGACGCTGAGCTACCTGTCGCTCTTCCCCGAGGGTGTGGCGGCGAGCTTTACCTGCGGTGGCATCCCCCACGTCCCGGCAAGCGCCAGCGAGGTCTACGCGCACACCTTCCCGCGCATGGCCACCAAGACGCAGCAGTATTACGACCGCTACCCCGCCGACGTCAAGCGCGTGGCGGCTCTTGCCGATGCGCTTGATGAGCAGAAGCCCGTGCTGCCCGACGGCTCGCCAATGACGGTGGAGCGCCTGCAGCTTATGGGCAGCGACTTTGGCATGAAGCCGAGCTTTGAGCGCATGCATTGGATTATCGATCACGCTTTTGTTGACGGCGACGGCACGCTGAGCTGCGGAACCTCGGTATCCGATAGCTTTTTGATGCGCGCCTTCGAGCGCACCAACACGCGAACGAATCCGCTGTACTGGACGCTTCAGGAGTTCATCTACGCCGACGGCGACACCATGCCCATTCGCTGGGCCGCGGCAGAAGAGAAAGCTCATCGTGCCGAGTTCGACACACTCTCGCGCCCGCTCATGTTTACCGGCGAAGCCATGTTCCCGTGGATGTTTGAGCAGATGCCCGAACTTAAGCCCTTCAAGCCGGCGATGGACCTGCTGATGGAGGACACCAGCTGGGACAAGATCTACGACCCGCAGCGCCTGGCCTGCAACGAGGTGCCGCTCCAGGCCGCGGTGTACTTCGATGACATGTACGTGGACTCGGGTCTGCAGCTCGACACGCTCAGCCGCGTGGGCAACTCGCATGCCTGGGTGACGAACGAGTTCGAGCACGACGGCCTGCACGGCAGCGTGGTGTTCAAGCACCTCTTCGACGAAGCCCTCAACCGCGGAGACCTGCGCCGAATCTTCTAGTGAAGAAGTGTCCCCGTCAACCGGCACAACAGGAACGTCCCCAAGTGCCGAATTCCCGAGCGCCGGATGACGCCCTTCGCCACGAAAGCGGCCCATCTACTACGTTTCACCCGCATGGCCCAACCAGATGCCATAAATAAAGAAAACCGCAGGCATTCTACCTGCGGTTTTCTTTTTGCAATTCTTGGCATGGTCACCGATAGGCTATTAAAAGTAGTAGATGGGCCGTTTTCGTGGCGACCAGCTCGGACATAAGCGCGGCGGGGCAAAGTTACCCTGGTAATTTCGCCCCACGTGCATTGCAGATCAAAGGCGCCCGGCGTCGAGGCCTAAGCAAATACAATCAAGTTGTCCCTGTGGATCGCGGGCTTCTCGGCCAGGTCTGCCAGCAGGCGGTTGCTGGCAATCTGGTCCTGACGGCGTCCGGCTGCAAGTTCCAGCACGTCCGAATCGGCCTCGGCGATACCGCGCGCGACAACCATGCCGCTCGGGTCGCACACGTCGAGCACATCGCCCTCGGCAAAATCTCCATCGACCTGGCGAATACCCACCGCGAGCAGCGATGAGCCGCGGCTGACCAACGCCTTTGCGGCACCGTCATCAACCGTCACCGAGCCGTGCGCCTTGTCACCCAGCGCGATCCACAGCTTGCGAGGCGCGATGTCCAGGCGCTCCGCCGGCGGATCGAACAGCGTACCCACGCTCTCGCCACGGGCCAGACGCACGAGCGCATCGGGCTCCTCGCCCGAGCAGATAACGCTCTGAATGCCAGCCGTCATCAAAATGCGGCTCGCGCGGATCTTGGTGATCATGCCGCCGGTGCCTACCGACGTCGAAGAATCGCCCGCCGAGGCAATGATCTTGGCATCGATTTTGCGCACGACCGGGATAAACTCGGCCGTCGGGTCCTCGTGTGGATTGGCGGTGTAGAGGCCATCGATGTCGGACAGCGTCACGCACAGGTCGGCGGAAACCAGGCAGCTTACGAGCGCCGCCAGTGTGTCGTTGTCGCCAAACTTGATCTCATCGACGGTAACGGTATCGTTCTCGTTGACGACCGGCACCACGCCCAGCTCCACCAGGCGCAGCAGGGCGTCGCGCGCGTGCAGGTAGGACGTACGGCGCGCCGTGTCGTGGCGCGTGAGCAGCACGAGCGAGGTGAGTAGGTCACGCGCATGGAACTCCTCGTCGTAGGCCGACGAGATGATGCACTGGCCGGCCGAAGCGCATGCCTGCAGGCTCGGCAGGTCACCGACCGGCTTGCGGTCGAAGCCCAGCACGGGATAACCGCACGCGATGGCACCCGAGCTCACCACGACCAAGCGCCAGCCGAGCTTGCGCAGGGCCGCAGCCTGATCGGCCAGGCCACCGATAAACGCGCGGTTGACCTTGCCGTCGGCGCCCACCACCGTGGACGAGCCGATCTTTACCACCATCGTTTTATAAGAAATCGTCATACGTCAAACCAATCGAATGCTGAGCGAGCGGGCGAGCTGGAGCGGCCGGGGCACCTGGTGCGGGACGGACGAAAATGATCCGTTTTCCTCCGTCCCCTTCGGATCATTTTGCCCAGGGGAAGGCCGAAGCCGCGACCATGTTCTTGCGCACGAGCTCGTCGCGCACCTGGGCCAGGCCCTGCTCCATGCCCACCACGTAGGTCTGCGGATACAGGAAGCGCTTGTAAGCGGCGTCCAGATGATCGAGCGCCCAGGCACAACGCTCGCGCGCGTCCTCGATGCTCTCGCGAGGAGCCACCGCGCTACCGTCGCGCACGATCGGCACCAGCAGCTCACGATACTCGAGCTCGGACACATCGGTCACCAGGGCGGCATCGTTCACGGCCACAAGGGTATTGCCGCGCGCAGCGCCCTCCCCTGCCAGATGGTCCTCGTCATAGATCATGTCGCAGACCGGGCCGCCAAAGCCGTCGTAATAGCGGCGCACACGCTGCACGCCCGGAATCGTGCGCTTGTAGGGCTGCTCGGAAAGCTTCACCACCGGCGTCCACGGGTCCGCATCGCTCGCACGGCGGGCCGAAAGCTTGTACACGCCGCCCAACGCCGGCTGATCGTAGCAGGTCGCGAGCTTGGTGCCCACGCCAAAGCTATCGATGGGCGCGCCCTGGTCGAGCAGCGACTGAATCGTGTACTCGTCCAGGTCGTTGGAGACAGAAATCCCCACATAGGGCAGGCCCTCGGCGTCAAAACGGCCGCGAACATACTTGGAGAGCTTGGCGAGGTCGCCCGAGTCGATGCGAATAGCCGACAGACGCTCGCCCACCGCCTCCATCTCCTTGGCAACCGTAATGGCATGTTCGCAGCCCTCGCGCACGTCGTACGTATCGATAAGCAGCGTGCAGTTCTTGGGGCTTGACTTGGCAAACGCACGGAAGGCCTCGAGCTCGGAATCGAAGCTCATCACCCAGCTGTGCGCATGTGTGCCAAAAACGGGAATGCCGTAGCGGCGCCCAGCAAGCACGTTGGACGTAGACGAGCAGCCCGCCACGTAGCTCGCGCGCGCAACAGCCAGGCCGCCATCGGGACCCTGAGCGCGACGCAAGCCGAACTCGGCAACGGGGCGACCATCGGCGGCCAGTACCACGCGCGCCGTCTTGGTGGCAACAAGCGTCTGGAAGCCGACGATGTTGAGCAGCGCGGTCTCGAGCAGCTGACACTCCAACGACGGGCCGGTGACGCGCACCATGGGTTCGCGCGGAAACACGAGCTCGCCCTCGGGCACGGCGTCAATGTTCACGTGCGCACGGAAGTTGCGCAGGTAGTCGAGGAATGCAGGCTTAAACATCGCGCCGCCGGCCGGAGCCTGGAGCGAAGCTAGATAGTCGATGTCCTCAGGCGTAAAACGCAGGTTCTCGACAAGCTCGGGCAGCTCGGCGGTGCCGCACATGACGGCATACGCGCTGCCGAAGGGATGGTCGCGGTAAAACGCGGTAAAACAACCCTGCTCATTGGCCTTGCCGCTCTCCCACAGGCCCTGGGCCATAGTGAGCTCGTACAGATCGGTGAGCATTGCAATGTCGGTGGGATGCGAGATGTCGGTCAAAGCCATGGGGCGACCTTTCGGATGCGTTTTGCAGAGGTTGAGGTTGGGCGAGGCAGACGTGCGGGCATGGAGCCCGGCGCGAACAGGTTAGTGCAGGCCCATGCTGCCTGTGATCGTGTAGACCATAAAGACGATAAACGCGATGAGGGCGAGCACGATGATGATTTTTTGAGCCGGAGCCATGCCGGGAATCTCATTCTCGCCCGTAGGCTCCTTGGAGGTGACCATGCGCTGGGCAAAGGTCATCTCGTCGCGGCTCGGTTTGGGCTCGACGGGCTTGGGGCGAGCGGCTTTTTTGGGCTGAGGTTTGGGTGCGGTGGACACGGGCTTCGCGGCGGCGGGCTTGGGCGCGGGCGCAGGCTCGGATGCGACCTTCGCAGCGGCCTCCTCGGCCTTCTTGCGCTCGGCACGCAGGGCGGCCAGCTCCTCACGCTCGCGGCGTGCCTCTTCCTGGGCCTCGCGACGAGCCTTCTCGGCGCGGAGCTCTTCCAACTCGGCGCGCTCCTCGGCAGACAGTGGTTGGGACTCAAGCTCGGCCATGATGCAGCCCTTTCTTTTAAAAAAAGCCGCCGACACAATGTCAGCGGCTTATCAAATCCAATGGTGGAGACGAAGGGAGTCGAACCCTCGGCCTCTGCCATGCGACGGCAGCGCTCTCCCAACTGAGCTACGTCCCCAGGACAAGTTGATATTTTACCTACGGCTCGCCAACTGTCAACGCCCAATACCCAGTCTTTTTGGGACGGGGCTCTTTTGACTACTTTTAGAGCAAGCAATCCTCCCGATGATTTTTCTGGGACGGGGATTAAAAAATCATCATGTACCGAATGATTTTTTAATCCCCGTCCCAGAAAAATCATCGGCGAACGCGTTACTTTGCGCTGGTAAGGACGCCGGTGGTGTCGAAGGCCGGGGTGAAGCTCTCGTCCACTGCGCCGCCTTCTTGCCAGAACATCGTCGTAAAGCCTAGGTCGTCGGCATGGTCGAGCACCCGCTCGTACTCCTCGCGCGTCACGGCGCGTGCCAACTCGCCGCCTTGCTCGCGCATGAGTGCATTGGGCGTGTACTGGTTCATGACCGAAATCGGAACGTCGCCCACCGTCTGCCACACCAGGTCCAGCACGCGGCACGAATCGTCCGCATGACCCGGCAGCACCAGGTGACGCACGATGATGCCGCGCTTCATGAGCCCCTCGTCGTCCACCAGCTCTCCCCCGCGGCGCTCGATCTCGCGCGCCATCTGTGCCAGGCCCGACACAGCCACGCGCGGATAATCCTTAATATGAGAAAGCGACTGTGCAAGCCCGGCATCGGCATATTTAAAGTCGGTGAGCCACACATCAACCAGGTCACCCAGGGCAGCCACGGCACTCGCCCGCTCATAGCCGCTCGTGTTATAGACGATCGGGATGTCCAGCCCGCGCTCCCGCGCTGCGTCAATCGCGGCCGGCAGCAGGTGAGCATAATGCGTCGCAGTCACCAGGTTGATATTGTTGGCGCCCTGGTCCTGCAGCTCCAGCATAATCTCGACCAAGCGCTCGGGCGAAATCTCAAGCCCAAAATTGCCCGTCGAGATCTCGTGGTTTTGGCAGTAGACGCATTTGAGCGAACAGCCGCTAAAGAAAATCGTGCCCGAGCCGGCCTCACCCGAGATGGGCGGCTCCTCCCACATATGGAGCGCCGCGCGGGCGACCTTAAGCGTGTCATCGGCGCCGCACACGCCACGCGCGCCCTCGTCGCGTGCCGCGCCGCAACGGCGCGGACACAAATAGCAGGCGGGCGAAAAAAGTTCGGTCAACGACGTCGGCATAAAAACATGCTCCAAAACAACGATTCAGCAGCTCAAACGCAAAGGCCCGGACCGCACAGACGGCTCCAAGCCCAAGGCGCCGTAATCGTCCGACACGATTTTTGTAATGTCAAGACTGGAATCAACAAAGTGCCGCTTTATGATGTAGGTATTCCGCCCCCCGCGGAGCAACTGGGTGAACCGTCGCGTTTATTTAGGGAGCCCACACAGTCGTACTTAGTACAGGTATCCTTCGTTGTTAAGGACGCTGGAACGGTCGATGAGGGCACCCACCTGTTTTAGGTGGGTTCATTTTCGTAACGTGGGGGGTGGTTTTCTTTTGCCGATTTTGCCAAGAATTGCCATCGCAGATCCCGTATGACACCCAACAACGGCACTCGGCAGAACCTCCGCCAACATCCCAATATCTGGTAAGCGCGTGATAATCGCACGGCGCAAACCCCCGCACCCCCTCGGTCGAGTATCATGGGTCAGCTATGCCCTTTTGCGCGTAGCGCCCTTTGACCTTTTCCTTCGACGCTTGGCGGTTTTCGATTCATGGCTTCATCCACGAGCTTCATACCGTACTTATGCGTGGCGGCCGCTGCCTTTATCACGACCTTTCTCACGGTGCCCCTGGTCAAGCGCCTGGCAATTAAGCTCGACGCCGTCGACTATCCCTCCAAGCGCCGCATTAACACCAAGCCCATCCCGCGCATGGGCGGCACCGCGGTCTTTTTGGGCCTCGTCGTGGCCTGCATCGTGCAGATCCTGGGCACCTGGTACCTGGGCTGGCCGCCCGTTTTGGTGCCGCACCCGCGCTTGCACATCAGCTACCCCGTGCTGGCACTCTCCTTTACCGTGATTTTTGCGACCGGCGCGATCGATGATATCTTCCAACTCAAGCCCAAGCAAAAACTGGCCGGCCAGGTGCTCGCCGCGCTCATCGCCTGCATCGGCGGCTTAAAAATCGGCGTCATCGTCAACCCGTTTGCCCCTGGCGAGATTATGCTTGGCTGGCTCGCCTACCCCATCACCGTGATCTACCTGGTGGCGTTCACCAACATCATCAACCTCATCGACGGCCTCGACGGCCTGGCCACGGGCATTTGCGGCATCGCATCGTTCACCATGTTCACGATGGCCCTGCTTTCGGGCCGCATCGACGCCGCTGCGCTCTCCATCGCGCTCTTTGGCTCGTGCGTGGCTTTTCTGCATTACAACTTCAACCCCGCGAGCATCTTCTTGGGCGACTCGGGGTCGCTGCTGTTGGGCTTCGCTTTGGGCTCCATCTCGCTGCTCAACGTGAGCCGCACCGCCGCGCTCACCTCACTCATCATCCCGCTCATCGTAGCCGGCGTGCCCATCATCGACACGTTCAGCGCCATCGTGCGCCGCAAGCGCGCCCACATTAGCATCGGACAAGCCGACAAGGGTCACATCCACCACCGCCTGATCCAAGAGGGTTACAACCAAAAGCAGGCCGTGCTGCTCATCTACGCCTGGTGCATCATGCTTTCGGCCGGCGCCGCCGCGATCAATCAGGTCGAAGTGCCCACGCGCGTGCTCATCTTTATCGTGCTCGCCATTGGCTCGGCGGCCTTCGCCAAGCACCTGCACCTGTTTGAGCCCGTCCTGCGCCACCATTACAACAAGCGCACGCACGAGGACGAGCTGGTAACCCCCGACGATCCCGCCTTTAAACAGGAGGAGCAGGCAGCCGAGGAGCGCAAGGGGGAGCGCCACCACAGGCGCTAGGATATGCTGCCGAGAATGCGCCCAGGCGCCGCTGGCCAAGCGCGGCCGCGCACCCATTGCGCAAGCCGCCCTCTCTCGCCCCTCTCTTGCTTACACCCCACCCCCTTCAATAAACGCGTTATCATCTTGACCGATACGCATACGTAAGGAGCAATCATGCCAAACGAGAACAGCTACGAAGTCGCGCTGCAAAAGAGCAACGCCATTCGCGAGGGCCTGGCCAAAACGCCCGAAAAGTTCACCATGCTTACCGGCGACCGCCCCACCGGCCGCCTGCACCTGGGTCACTACTTTGGCACCCTCAAGGGCCGCGTGGAGCTGCAGAACATGGGCGCCAAGACCAACGTGCTCATCGCCGACTACCAGGTCATCACCGACCGCGACACCACCGAGCATATCCAGGACAACGTGTACAACATGGTCATGGACTACCTTGCCTGCGGTATCGACCCCGACAAGACCATGATCTACGCGCACTCCGCCGTACCCGCCGCCAACCAGCTCATGCTGCCGTTCCTGTCGCTGGTCTCCGAGGCCGAGCTGGCGCGCAACCCCACCGTCAAGGCCGAGATGGAGGCCTCGGGCCACGAGCTCACCGGCCTTCTGCTCACTTACCCGGTGCACCAGGCCTGCGACATTCTGTTCTGCAAGGGCAATGTGGTGCCCGTCGGCCGCGACCAGCTGCCGCACATCGAGCTCACCCGTACCATCGCACGCCGCTTTAACAACCGCTACGGCAAGGTATTTCCCGAGGTCGAAGCGCTGCTGTCCGAGACCCCGCTGCTTCCCGGCCTTGACGGTCGCAAGATGAGCAAGAGCTACGGCAACGCCATCAATATTTCGATGACCGCCGAGGAGACGGCCAAGCGCATCAAGAAGAGCCAGACCGACTCCGAGCGCATGATCACGTTCGATCCCGAGAACCGCCCCGGCGTGTCCGGCCTGCTTTCGACGGCCGCCATCTGCACTGGTCGTTCCGAGGTCGAGATTGCCGAAGAGATTGGCATGGGCGGCTCTGGCCAGCTCAAGAAGTACGTGACCGAGGCCGTCAACGAGTACTTCGCCCCGATCCGTGAGCGTCGTCAGCGCTACGAGAACGACCTGGATTACGTGAAGGACGTGCTGCACGAGGGCAATCGCCGCGCCAACGAGATCGCCGAGCAGACCCTGGCCGAGGTTCAGGACGCCATGGGCATGGTGTACTAGGCAAAGCGCCTTCGCACAACATAGACGGTGAGGTTGAATCCTCCCCCGAAACAGGAACAGGCCCGCTGGCAGTTAGTTGCCAGCGGGCCTGTTCCCGAAGTACACCGTTGAATCGCACAGAGGGGAGGAATGCGAATCAAACTCAACAGGGCAGGCTTTTTCATCGCCTATGGCCTGCTCCGTTGCTGAAAACAATATAGTTCACCTTGGTTTACTTTCAGGCGGCAAATTGCCCCGCCACATTGTCTCCATAAGTTAACCCCGGTAAACCCGCGCCAAAACCACCACAAAGGGGACAGGCACCTTTGTGGTGGTTTTGGCGATCCGGCCGCTAGAGCCCCGCCGGCCAACGGCAGACAGCAAGGTCGACGTGCATGGGGTCGGTAAACGTCACGCCCTCCCCTAGCAAAAGCTCACGTTGAGCATCGGGGCCGCCAAACGCAAAGCCCTCGCAAATGCGGCCATCGGTAAACACCACACGATGGCAGGGAATCTGACCAGGGCGCGGATTGCTGTGCAGCGCATAGCCCACAAAGCGCGCGCTTCGTGGACGACCGGCGAGCAGCGCCACCTGACCGTACGTGGCGACCATCCCCTCGGGAATCTGCTCGACCACCTCGTACACCCGCTCAAAAAAGCCCTCAGACGCCATTGCTCGCTCCCTTCCACCCGGAATAGCATAAACCACCACAAAGGTGCCTGTCCCCTTTGTGGTGGTTTATGGCAAGTCGGTTAGTTGGCGGGCTGGAAGAAGGCTACGGCTACGGCGCCGGGACCTACGTGGGTGCCGATGGTGGCGCCGATGGTGTGGACGGGCAGCTCGCCCTCGGTGTGGCCAGCCCACAGCGCCGCACTGTCCTCGATATACTTCTTGAGCACGGCGTCCGAAAGACCCGTATAGCCAAGCGCCAGCGGCATGGAAAAGTCGATGCCGCCCGCCTTTTCGACCTTCTGGTTGAGCAGATTACGACCGTTCTTGGAACCGCGCGCCTTGCCCAGCTGCACGATCAGGCCATCCTCGGCGGCCACAACAGGCTTCACGTTGAGTAGCGTACCCACGGCGCCGGCCGCAGCAGACAGACGACCGCCGCGTACCAGGTACTCCAGCGTCTCAAGCAAACCGATAACCACCACGCGGTCGCGCACGGCCTCGACAGCCGCCGCGATCTGGGACGCGCTACGGCCCTCGTCCACCAGACGCAGGGCATACTCGACCAGCACGCGCTCACCCAGGGTAACGTTATTGCTGTCCACGACGAACACGTCGCCGCCCGGCGCCTCGGCAAGTGCCGTACGAGCACTCTGGTTGGTGCCCGAAAGCTTGGCGCCCACGGTAATAATCACCGCCTCGTCGCCGGCTTCACGAACCTCGGCGATGGCCTGCGAAAAGGCGTACGGGTTGACTTGACCGGTCTTGGGCAGCTCATCGCGCTCCACGAGCATCTCGTAAAAGCGCTGGTGATCGATGTCGACGCCATCCATGTACACATCGGTGCCAAAGGTGACGGAAAGCGGCAGAACACGCAGAGCGGGATGCTCCGCCGGCGACATATCGCTTGCGGAATCGGTAATAATGCGGACGGACATAACGAATCCTTTCTTGCGCAGGTCTCGCGCAGGGAATTTTGACAACAATGTCCCGGCACGGCGTGCGCGCTCAAACGAGACGATGCGGTTGTTGGCTGAAAGCTAGCGCCAGCGCGGCTCTAGATCTCGCGCAGGGTGTTGAGGATCGTGCGCAACGACGCATACATCTGCTCGCGCTGCTCCACGCCCATGGCCTTGCCGGTGGTATCGAGCACCTCGCGAATGATGCGATCGGCCTCGCTCATGCTCTCGCCGCCCAGGGCAGTCAGGCGCACCGGAGCACGGTACTTGACGGCCGCATCACCCGAGTCGTCAACCTCGACGTAGCCGCCCTCCTCCAGATGAGCCAGTGTGCGCGAAACGGCGGCACGGGTAACGCCGGCCATGCGGGCGAGGTCGGCGCCAGTCAGGCCGTCCTTGCTGCGCTCAAGATAGTACAGGCACATGACATCGGAGCCCTTAAGGCCGAGCCTTGCGCCTTCGGACGTCTTGATGCGCTGAATCTCCTTGTAGAGGCCGCTGATCAGTCCGACAAAGTCCTCAAAACGTGTCTCGTCGTTCTGCTGCATGGTGACGACCGCCTTTCGCTTACATGATGCTAACGGGTAAACATCTTAGCCGCACAAGGCAACGCCCGTACCCAAATATCCCATTTGTTAACCCATCAACATAAAAACCACCACAAAGGGGACAGGCACCTTTGTGGTGGTTTAAGCGGTGGTCCAGGTTAGAGCAACGCTAGTGGCGGAGTCCCAGCAGGCCGCGGCCGCGGTGACGGGCCTCGGCGGGCACCTGGGCGTGCGGGCCGGCGGCCTTTACGGACTCGGGCAGGTGCGAGTACTTCTTCTCAAAGTTCTCCTCGAACATCACAGCCAGGTTGTGCGCGGCCTCGTCGTAGCGAGCGGTGCTCTGCCAGTACTGGCGCGGCACTAGGATGCCGTCGGGCACACCGTGGCACGTGGTGGGAATGTCGACGTTAAAGATATCGTCGTGGACGAACTCGCTGTCCTCGATGGTGCCGTCGAGGGCGCGCGCGACCAGAGCGCGCGTGTAGGCCAGCTCAATGCGATGGCCCACGCCGTAGCCACCGCCAATCCAGCCGGTGTTGACCAGGTACACGCGCGTGCGGCCGTCGGCGATGCGCTCGCCGAGCATCTTAGCGTAGACCATGGGGTCGAGCGGCATAAACGGCTCGCCAAACAGCGAAGAGAACGTGGGTGTGGGCTCGGTGACGCCGACCTCGGTGCCGGGAATCTTGGCCGTAAAGCCCGTCACAAAGTGATACATGGCGGCATCGGCCGTCAGGCGTGAGATGGGCGGCAACACGCCAAAGGCGTCGCAGGTCAGGAAGAGCACGACGCTTGGAGTAGTACCCATGCCCTTGGTCCACGCGTTGGGAATGTGCTCCACAGGGTAGGCCACGCGCGTGTTATGCGTGATCGAGACGTCGTCGTAGTTGGGCTTGCGGTTCTCGTCGAGCACCACGTTTTCGCAGATGGCACCAAAGCGGACGGCGTTGAAGATCTCGGGCTCGTGGAAGGCATCCAGGCCCTCGCACTTGGCGTAGCAGCCGCCCTCGATGTTAAAGATGCCCATGTCGGACCAGCCGTGCTCGTCGTCGCCAATCAGCAGGCGCGTGGGGTTGGCCGAAAGCGTGGTCTTGCCGGTGCCGGACAGGCCAAAGAACACAGCAGTCTCGTGCGTGACGGGGTCCATGCTGGCCGAGCAGTGCATGGGCAGCACGTCGTCCTCGACGGGCAGCAGGTAATTCATAACGCTGAAGATGGACTTTTTGATCTCGCCGGAGTAGCCGGTGCCCGCGACCAGGATCACGCGCTCCTGGAAGTTGATGACCACGGCAGCACTGGAGTTAAGACCCTTGATCGCAGGGTCGCATTGATAGCCGGGCGCGGCAAGCACACAGAAGTCGGGCTCGCCGGTGCGCGCGATTTCGCGGGCGAGCGGACGGGCGAGCATCTGCTTAATAAAGAGTGCCTGGCTGGCACGCTCGCAGGCGACGAGCAGGCGGCGCGTGTGGTTACGGTCGGCGCCGGCCATGCCACGGGTGACGAACACATCGCGCTCATTGAGATAGTCGACGATGCCAGCCTTAATGGCCTCGTAGCTCTCGATCGAAAGCGGGCGGTTAACGGCGCCCCAGGCGATCTTGTCGTGGACATCGGGGGTGTCGGCGATAAAACGGTCGTTGGGCGAGCGTCCGGTACGCTCCCCCGTCTCGATCACCAGTGCGCCGTTGGAGGCCATGCGGCCTTCGTTGCGGCGGATGGCGTGCTCGACGAGCTCGGCTGCCGGCAGGTCAACCAGCAGGCGGGGCTGGTTCTCGGCCGGATCTTCGACCAGCGTAATGCCAAAGTTGGACAGAACTTCTGCAGGGGTAACACCAGGCATGGGGCCTCCTTTAAAAGCGCGACACGTGGACGCGGCGCGCACTTTACTCACGTAAAGCCCGTTGTACCCGATATGCAAAAACGTTTTTGCGGCAACGGCGAAGTGGCCGCCCAACGGTCAAAAATCGCACGCAAGCGGCCTAGTCATTGGGTAGTCATTGGGGACGTTCTTAAACGACTAGTCGTTGGGAACACTCTTGAACAGGCAACAGCCAAGGAATGCCCCCAGATCCCGGCACTTAGGGACGTTCCCAAAGTGCCGGCAATTAAGGAACGTCCCCAAGTGCCGACTATAGCGGCAGGCCTTGGCCGAGCATGGCTATGGCGCTCATGAGGACCAACATGCCGACGGCGTAGGGCAGGATGGCACCAAGGAGCTCGGCGTCCTTGCCGCGCACGTGGACGGCGGCAAGGCCAATCGCGAGCGTCTGCGGCGAGATCATCTTGCCGGCGGCGACACCCAGGGCGTTCAGCGCGACCATCCAGTAGTCACTCACGCCCAGCGCCGTAGCCGCCTGGCTCTGGATGGGACCAAACAGCATGCCCGAGGACGTGCCCGAACCGGTCACAAACGCACCAACCGCACCAATCCACGGGGCCAGAATCGGGTACAGACCACCAGCGACGGCGATGCAGAACGCGCTGATCGAAGAGATCATGCCGGCATAGCCCATCACCTTGGCGCAGCCCAGTACCGAAAGCATGGTAATGACCGTCGGCATCATCTGCTTGACGGTCGCGGCCAGCACCTCGCCCATCAGACGCGGCGAAGCGCCCTGAATCGCGCCGCCGACAAACGCAGCCAGGAAAATCCAAACACCCGGCGTGTTGATCCACGAAAACGTAAGCGTGCCGGGGTTCTCGCCGCAATACACCTGCACGTGACTCGCAAACGGCGCGAGCGCGGCGTGCACGACGGGCACCAGGTTGGAGGTGCCCAACAGCAGCACAAAAATCAGGATGAAGCACGACCAGGCAGAAAGCGCCGACTTAACGGTGAGCTGTTCGCCGGCCTCGATATTCATATGGAAGCGCGCATCCAGATGCCCCGACTTCTCGGCGCGCACGGCAAGCGCGGCGGTCAGCGCGAGCGACACGATGGAGCCCACAACCACAGCAAGCTCGGGACCCACAAACATGGCGACGACCAGGGCCGCGCCGACAAACGACGCGCCGGAGAGCAGCGCGATACCGGCCACGCCGCGCAGGCGCTCGCCCACGCTCGCAACGTTACCCTGATCGTCGGCAACACGGCCCGCGACCAGCACAATGAGCAGCGGCATCACCACAAAGAACGGCGCGAGCTGCACCAGCTGAACGGTCGCCAGGTGCAGAGAATCCAGACCCACCAGGTCGGCAACGGACACCGTGGGGATGCCGATGGAGCCGTAGGGCGTGGGCACGCCGTTGGCCAGCAGGCAGATGAGCACGGCAGGGACGGCCTCAAAGCCCAGGCCCGCGAGCATGCCGGCGGGGATGGCGACAGCGGTACCAAAGCCGGCCATACCCTCCATAAAGCCGCCGAAGCACCAGGCCACGAGCAGTGCCAGCAGACGGCGGTCACTGCTGATGGTGGTGATCATGCTGCCGATCACGTCCATGGCACCCGTGCGCACGCACAGGTTATACGTAAACACCGCGGCGATAATCACCAGCACGA
>ERZ1034913.595-NODE-595-length-27831-cov-44.059008_pt1 | contig 27831 bp, 25 predicted proteins | sample MGYA00520697_ERZ1034913 | MGnify/ENA primary metagenome ERZ1034913 (study PRJEB33766, sample SAMN09781786) | gut metagenome | biome: gut microbiome | host: Homo sapiens | place: Madagascar | study: EMG produced TPA metagenomics assembly of the PRJNA485056 data...
TAATTAAACACCCTTATCCGTGTCGGGCACAACTTCTAAATTTGTTATTTGTCTGTTTATGAGATATAGAGTATAGAAGTAACCATTTGCTATCAGAAAAAAAATATTTTTCGATATTTTCAGTATAGAAATACAAAAGCAGAAGACCATGATACTTGCTATACATAGTCTTCTGCTCCTTATAGCTTTGTCTTTTCTATGAAACGATTACCCTTTCGTTTTCGCCACCAAATAACTTGCAGCAAAATCCAAAGCCGTGATGAAGTGACTGAGATAAATTTTTATCTATGTTGGTTACGGTTGCTAACGTCAGTCTTTTGTAATTTTATTGTGATGAAGATAATAGCATTCTCACAAAATGTCAAAATCATCATAGGATTCTTCGGCTTGCTCATAGTCTTCTTCTGAAACATGGGCTGACTGTACCTGATTGTCATCATCTGCATTATCAGCATCATCCACACACAACAGTTCATCGCAAGGAAACTTGTCTTCATCATCATCCCCCACTTGTGGAATGATAAAATCAGTCATTATATCTGTGGGAAGTTCATAGCCTTCCTCCACTAAAGCCTCATACGTTTCATCGAGTTGGTCATTAGCCTCCATGATTTCTTGCATCTCAGGGTTAGAGGCACAAAAATCCATAAAGGCAGTTTCCTCTTCTGGAGACAAAGTTCCATCAAGCCATGAAGAAAAAGTATTCTCCATATCAAACGAGTTCAAATTATAATCAGCCATAATAGTTTTCCTCCTTTCTTAATGTCTTGACAAATTGTTCTTTAGCCATTTTGTGCTTATTGTAAAATGTGTTCATATTCATCCCCATTATCTGCGCAGTTTCTTCGTTGCTATGCCCTTCAATATAGCGCAAACGAATGAGGTAGCTATATCTACGATTTGGCATCAGTTGCAATATTGTTTCCATATCACAATTATACAAAGACGCTCCATCTATTTCTATAGAACCATAATCCATATCATTTCTTACACCCACATCACTATTTTCACAATATGTCTCAATTATACTTATTTTCCGTTTGTAGCGTTTGTAGCAATAAAAAAGGCAAACTGTCTTCAACCATGTAAACAATGTACTTTGAAACTTGAACTGTTCCAACTTACAAATGCCAGTTTTCTTGTTTGGAGAAAGCAAATGAATGTATATCTCATTGATAAACTCCATGCAAGATGAACAATCTGTATGATAGTTGTCATAAACAGACTTAAACAATGGATAGCATTTCTTATAAAAGAACTCACGTGTTACTACTTCATCATGTTTCAGTAACGCCTGTACAAGTTCAAAGTCATTGTTTATCATACCTATTTCTTTTTACTACCAAATATTGACTTGATAGAGAACTTACTTTTCTGATAAATTACAAGTTCTGCAGTCTTATCATAACAAGTAACCGTCAGCTTGCCAGAACGTTCCTCAGATGTACTATTGGCTGAAGCTGTCAATATAAGAGTATTCCCATTTTTTGCAGCATGAACCCATTCTGGGCAAGAAAGTTCCCAATCATCATAATTACAATTCACGACAATCTCATGTTTGTCATTACCCTTACCTGCAGCCTTAAACTCGATGTAAGATACCGAGAGATACAGATTAACAGGTTCTCTTTCTATTTTTGGAGCCACCTCCACACTATCATTCTCAACAACTACATTTTTTGGCTTACGCACTTTCGGCTTCCGAACTGTTTGTTTTTGACTGAGTGTCTTGATATTGCTTTTGCATATCGCAATCTGATTGTCACACATATTCTTCTTTGCTTTGGAATCATAAGCCTTTTGTGCTGCAATGAATTTACTGATAGCTTGATTTTGCGATTTAACAGTTTGTACCATCTGCAATTTCTGTCCTTGCGCAAACAATTTATCACCAATAGATTGAGCATAACTTCCCATTGCACCCATGGAGAACATCACAACCATCAACAATTTCAATATAATTCTCATACTATAATCTATTACTTGAACAATTTATTTATCCCCTCGGCTCTTTTAAGGAATTCTTGAGCCACATCGCCCATACCTTCTTCTTCAAAGCTCTTAGCTTTAGCCTCAAACTCTTCTTTGGCTTCCTGCAACGCCTGCATTGCTTTGTCACGCCCCTTGACAAACTGGAGGGTTTGCACACTTCTACCATTCACCTTTGAAGCAGTTTTTATCGCCTCTGAATAGTCTTTGTAAGCATCTATCAATGCTTTTTCATAACCCTCGTCATGTTTCTCACCAACCAAATACTGCTCATTGGCTAGTTTATAAAACTCCGCAGCTTTCCCTACCAAGGAATCATTGATAGCTTCTTGTTTTTGCAACTGCTGTTCGGCTAACACCTGTTTTTTGTGTTGCTGACGTAAAAAAAATGCCAATATCGCAACAATAACTACCACTGCAATACCTACGAAGGATAGTTTAGTGGAGAGTTTCATCGCCTTCTTTTTACCATCAATGTTTTCTATTGCCACACGCATCTGAGCCGCAGTCTGATAACGAACACTTTGATCCTTCTCCGTAGCAATCTCTATGATTTTCCGCAGTTTCTTGTCCTTTACTGTTGACAAAGGCATTTTCTTATGAAGTTGTTTGTCCAATACCTGGTGCGATGGACCTTCAAAAGGAACATGTCCTACAATACATTGGTAAAGCAAGATTCCGATGGCATAAATATCTGTAGTTTGGTTTTGACTTCTCAGGTCTCCAAGTACCAGTTCAGGAGCTGCATACTCCGCCTTGCCCATAAAGACACCTGTTGTAGTTAAACCTCTATCATGAGTCGTCAATTTGTTGACTTGTTTACAGATACCAAAATCAATTAACTTGATATGTCCATCTTCCGTCAGCATAATGTTGGAAGGATCGATGTCACGATGTATATAGCCTGCATCATGGAGAGCCATCAACCCCGATAAAACATTGATGCCTATGATTTTTGCAAAATGCACAGGGTCAGTTTGGTAGTCCTTCAACATTTTCTTTGCAAAAGGAAGCTCCTTGCCATGTATATCCGTACACTTGCCTTCCAATAAATCAGAAAGGCTGACACCTGTAAGCAGTTCGCTTACCACATGAGAATGCTTTAGCAATTTGTTTCCATGATAGCTTTCAGTTTCCACAAAGCCTATCATTTCCACCAAATTGTCGTTTCTCAACTGAATGGATGCCTCTCGACGTGCTCTTTCTATAGCATGAGCAGGAAGGTCATCATACAGAAATTTAATCGCTACTGGACGAGTCACATTTGTGTCGGTATTGACACAAACCCCTCGCATCACCTTACCCATGCCACCTTCTCCGATGGCAGGCTTGGAGGCATCTACCTCAAAATAAATATGATTTTGCTTTTCTGCCTCTCCTTGTAACCTAACTATAGACATAGCTCTTTTTTAGTCATTAATAAATTGGTAGTCCATATTGATTCTCCTCATCACTATCGGTAAGCAAAAGAATCAACAACCATATGCCACCAGCTATTGGTACCAAAGCTATGAAATACCACCATCCACTATGATTAGTATCATGTAATCGTCTTACGAAGACTGACAGCATCGGTAAAAACAACATCAATGAAGCAAGGAATACCCCGATGTAACCAGCGATAAGCATACCCATACTTTTACCACACAAATAGCCAATAAAACCAAAAACAATCATTGCAGCTATTTCTGTCAATATACAAAATGCCCAAAAGCCCCAATATTCAGAACGAGGAGCACGCCCTCTAAATGTAGCATACTTGTTTAGGCAAGATTTTATAGAATCTGTAAATGTCATATCATTAATTATGTGAAAACTTTCACCCTCGTTTCTGAACTCGGGTGAAAGTTTGATGTAAAATTATAGAAAACTATTTTTTAGCAGAAAACTCTGATGGAGCAAATTCGATGATAACCTCTTTGTCCTCCTGCTCGAAGATATATTTTATGCCTATGGCATGTTTTGCCAAAGTACTTGTTAACTTATGCATTTTCTTAGACGAAAGTTCTGCTGCCACACTATTTTTCAAGGAATCACCATCCACGTTATCAAAACGCTTGTCTGGCACTTTTACGTGAAAAACAAATACGCTATCGCCTTGTTTGTATTCACAACTGTCCAAGACTGTACCATTTGCAAAAGTCTTGTCGGGTTGGTTATTGATTTCCTCCACAAGATGTTGCAAAAATTCAGAACCAGTAGCTTTCTTTTCCTTGCAACCACAAAATAATGCTGCACTCACAAAAGAGACCACAACAAAAGTCAAAAAATTCTTCATTCCCATCTACCTTATAATATAGTAAAGGTGGTAGTATAAATTACATCACCGGATTCCAACACATCGACCTTATATTCTCCAGCTTTCCAAAAGCCTTGCTTGACAGAACCAAACTGGTCTAATTCCACGTTCTGAGCCTTCTTGGTCTTTTTAAGTATAACCTTAGATTCCACAGAAACTTTCTTTCCTGGCAAATAGATAACCTGTCCATTTGGTCGTGTCACCTTCAACTGAAGCTCGAATTCTGTTTCAGGCTCCGTCCATGATGCAAATTCCAAACGAGCTTGGATATACTTTGCATTAAAACTTCTCAATGGTTTGTCGTAAGCACTCTTTTCGTTGCCATTTTCATCTAACAAACGGAAAGACATATTGGTAATCAAGTTGCGCAGCACACTTGGAGGAAGATTTTTTCTAGCTTCCTGTTCAGCCTTGTCCTTAGCTTCTTGCTCCGCATTCTTGGCAATTTGATATTCTTTCTTAAAATCAGTATCTACGTTGCCAAACTGAGAGAAGTACTTTGGAAATACTGCAGTAAAATCTTCCGTTTTTGCTGCATAAACCTGTATGGCAATGTCGATTTTCTTTTCTTCCACTGTCAACTTGAGGTTTTTATGCTTACGGTTCACCTCATTTGCAGCAATAATTGATGGCTTACGCTTATAGGAAGTCTCATCATCACCTACTTTGAAAGCCTTGCGATGGAATGTGTAAAGAATTGGTGAATCCTCATCGAATGTAATCCAATAAAGTACCCCATTGCGACGAAAGCATACACTATTGTCTGAGGTATCGACTGTAGGATCATACTTTGCCTTTTGCAAGTAGGCATACAAGTTACGCTGTGCTTTCTCCTGTGTAGGAGTCAAGTCACCGGCAAAAGCTGAAGCAGTACAAGCTATCAGCATGCCAATCATAAGTTTCAATGTCTTCATCATTTTTTATTTTTATTGTTACGTAATCAATTATTATAGGGTGGTTACTTTGTCTCTATATTGGTCATACACTTCCATCTTCAATGTCGTACCACTTGGCATCTTGGATGTCTTTTTCAGCAAATCCCTCATCTTGACCAAGACCTCTATCATTTCGTCCGTCACTTGCTCGGCACTGTAATTCGTAAGAATCAAGTCTAGAATTACTACATTGCCAGCAACTACAACTTTTTCTAAGCTTATACCATCCGCTAGTTTCAAAGGACATTGTGCTGCTCCCTGTCTCCAAAATGTTTTCCAAGCCATACCATGCGGCAGCCTATTTTGTCCCATACCTTTAACATCCCATTGCCCATTCTTTCTGATAGCCGTAGCAAGTTTTTTACCAGACGCAGCATACAAGTCACACTTATATTCTGTACCATCACGGAAGGTATAAACTTCACGGCTAAATCCCGAAGCATTATCAACACGTGCTCCACCAGTACCATAATAGCTTCTTTCCACGCACTGATTTTGAGAGTTGTATCTATACTTGATTGTTGCATATCCACCTGCAACCAATATTGGCTTCCCATTTACTCCCATAAAGATAACACTGCTAGGCAAACGCATCGCATTATAAGTATATACCTGTTTATGATATTTCAACTCCTTATCCATGACAGGACTTCCCGATAAAGAGTAGAATGCATCTGATGTTTTTAACCCAGCCTCATCATACGTAAACCGGCGTTCGCACCAACCATGTAAACCTGTTGTTTTCTTTCCATATCCATCATAACAAACGAGCTTTATCATATTACCACGTTTATCATACACTATTCTTCCTTCAGGAGCAATGTCATCAGCAGCCACAGGTTTGCCGTCGCTACCAAAAGAGATTTGATGCTTTATCTTGTTTACAACCTTGTCATATTGGTTATAGTACTTATGAACTTTTGCCTGGTCATTTCCCCTTGCTCCTGTTTGAGTGAAATACACCACAGAAATCTTGTTGCCTCTTTCATCGAATTCTTTCTTTACGACTGCAAAATTCTCATTTTTAACATTGCAAAGCAAACCACTTGTACCATAATACTCTTCTTGCACACATAGATTATTGGAGTTATATTTCATCACCACCTTGTGATAACCGCTCTCACAAACCGTTGGAGCGCCATTGGCATTGAAATAAGAACGTTCTGTTACATTGTCTCGCTCATCATACTTCAATCTTTCGTCAAACTTGCCAGAAGCCAGACATCCATTAAGTCCTACAGGATAAATCTTTTGTTTATTACCCCTCACATCAAAAGTCCAATTATAGCCTGCGACACCATTAACCAACATTAATTTGCCTTCCGAATTCTTGTATCTTTCCGAAATACAATTTCCTTGATCATCATACGCAAATTCCAACCTAGCACAATATCTATTCAGCACACAAGGCTTCCCCTTTGCATCATAGAAAGAACGAGCTATCTCATTGCCATTTTCATCATATTCATAGCAAACCATGGCGATGCCCTCATTTGTCATCGTCAGATTATCCTTATCATCGTAATAAGAAATCTTGGTATAATTGCCACGGGCATCATATTCCTTTACCATATAACAGATATGAGTAGTTGGCAACGTAATTCTTTTTTTGTTCGCATCCATGTTGGTAACTCTGCTAACACGCCCTTGTTTATTATAAGTTACCTCTACTCCTGCATAACCATATTTCGCTGGGGCATATATTTTTCCTTTATTATCCAGATAATACTCCGTCAAAAGATTACCTATAGAATCATAGGTGCAAGTTTTGTGAGCATATTCCATACTTTCAGACAGTTCACCTGTTGCATTCAGGATCTTGACATCCAACGGATTACCATGTATATCATTGACAAACTCCAATTTAGAATAAGAAGCCTGTTGATTCTCACCATCTGCTTCTTCCGAGAAATAAGCTGCATTGCCTTTTGCATCTACGTACGAACAACTCTTGAGATAACCATTATCATCATAGCTATTCACATGTCCATTGACTCCTTGAACGTAAGTCAATCCACCATCTACTCCCAAGAAACGCTGTTTGACACAAAAACCATTTTCATCATAGTCATAGACAACACCCGCAAAAGGATTGTCTTTACGAATCATAGGGGTTCCCTTCATATCGTAATACTTTTCGCCAGTTCTATTTCCCCATTCATCGTAGGTCAACTTGACAACAGGGCAGTTGTTTCCGTCGCTACTTGGTTTACCATCTATAGTAAGATATACCAATTGAGAAATATTGTCATCTTCATCATAAACAAACTTCTTGATCCCAAGTCCAAACTGGGTAGCCTTCGGTTTTCCATCTTTTCCTAGATAATGTTCTTCGATAACACGCCCTTCTTTATCAAGCACAAAGCTTTTTCCAAAGATCCCCTGTCCATCAGGCACTCTTGCATTACCAAAGCCAGCATATTCCACTTTGGTAAGATAACCATCTTCATTGTATTCCAATATATATTTGGAAATTTTTCCCTTTCCCTCTAAAGAATTATCAAACGCACTTTGAAAGAGTGTCACTTGGGCATTCAACACCATTTCTGTCCCCAGTTCATCATCTAGTTTGAAGGTGCAAGTTTTGAAATTACTGTCATAGTCCTTCACATAAAGCACCTTTCCACTACGATTCATAAACTTTTCCGTATCTACCTTACCTGTACCTTCCGTATAAGTAAGAGTCATATCTACGATACGGTCTTTATCCTCAGAGTCGTGATGGTCAACCAAGTTACCCAAACTATTAACGTATGAAACCCTACGTAACTTGTGCCGAGAATACTCGAAACGATACGAAGCCTCACGATGCGACATTTCGTTACTACTAAGTGAACCGATTCCTTGCGGAACGCCAAACACTTCCACATAGTCTTTGTAATACTCTACTTTGGTTCTGTAGTAATCCCAAGTAAAGAATCCAACCAACAACAGCACTACCGCCGCAGCTATTCCACCATAAAGCAAAGGTTTCGAGATAGGGTCTGGAGCTATCGCCTTCTTTACGGCAGACTTCATTTCCAAACAAGATTGATAACGTGCCTCTGGTACCTTCTGAGTAGCCTTGTCAACCACCGCTTGAATCTTATCTGAAATATAAGGATAGGTCTCAGCCATTCTTGGCATATTGTCCTTGACCACTCTCCGCTTGATTTCCTGGGCAGTTAACAAGGTTGAGTCATAAGGCGCACGTCCTGTCAACATATTGTGAATCAATACTCCTATCGAATAAATGTCAGAACGAGCATCTATGTCTTTACCATATATTTGCTCAGGGCTCATATAGGCAGGAGTTCCCATAATAGCCTTACCATCAGTAACATTCGCCTCCGATACGATTTGGGCTATACCAAAGTCCATGATTTTGATATGTCCATCATCTTGTATGATGATATTGGCAGGCTTGATGTCACGATGCACGATACCCTTGGAATGCGCATAAGCAAAAGCATCCAGTATCTCGCATATCAGAGGATACGCCTTGCTTTCCACTATCAAACCGTTCTTCTTACTGATGAATTCTTCAAGGGTCATGCCCTTTACATATTCCATAATGAGAAAGACACCATCTGCCGTTTCCACATAGTTCAAGAACTTTACGATACCAGGATGGTCTAGCGAACATAACATTTCCGCCTCTTGCTTGAATCTGGCACGCAAGGCTGCATTTCTAGCCACTTCTGGGCGTAATGCCTTTATCGCCACTTGCTGGTCTATATTGGTATTAACAGCAAGATACACACTGCCCATACCACCTGAACCCAAATGGCGTACTATTCTATAATTAAGAATGTCTGTAGGAATCATATCAAAAAGATCTAGTGATTGCTTTCAAGTTAAAATATCGCTAACTGCACAAAAATAGAAATAATAGCTAATATCACAGCTACTAATCCCAATTTACGATGTGAATCTTTATATTTATAAGCCATCTTTCCGTCATTGAACTTAACTTTTTGGTTCCATACCATAACGCCAATGATAATGCCGAAGAGACCACCCAACAAAGCAAAGACATAAGCTGCGACAAGCCATCCCGTGGCTTCATCTGGCTCATATTGATATTCTATCTTAGGATTGTCATCCAATGCACTTGACTTCTGTTTTTCCTGTATCTCCGTTTTTGGCTTATCAATAACCTCTTGTGCAGCTTTCGCTCGCTTATTCAATTCATCTACTACCTTATTCCAATCCAAATGTCCATCGACTACACCTGCCAAATAGATTTCTGGAGCAGGACCATTAGCAGGAATACTGATAGATGATTTTCTCAAAGGCTTGCGATTGACAACCGTACCATTGGCGCTACAATCCGTAAAAACATAATATTTGCCTCCTGTAAACTCTTTCAGCTCCACGTCTGCATGATGACGGCTAATCTTGCGGTCGGCATCGTTGATGATGATGTCGCACATCTCTCTACCAATGGAAATCATCACTGGAGCCAACGTTCCTGTATGACTAACATGAGTTCCATTGCTAAGGGCTGCCATAAATTCATAACAGTTCTGATAGCGCAACATCATGTTCTTATTGGTAGCTTTGTCCAATACCTTTTGCAAAATGTCTGACAGGCCTGACTTATATTTTGAAAGTCTTGGGAAATCATTGTTTAGAATGGCATTTGCAGTCTCAAACTCACTTGCCAATGTATTGAAGGCATGATGCCCAGTTAGCATATAGTAAAAGACGCATCCCAACGAATAAATGTCTGAACGGAAGTTGATAGAAAAACCATCAGCTTGTTCAGGACTCATATACCCACTTGTTCCGATGATAGAACCTGGTATCGTTGAACCATTATTGTTATCCATGTCCTTTGCAACGCCAAAGTCAAGCAAGCAAACATTTCCATCTGGTCGAATCATGATGTTGGAAGGCTTGATGTCCCGATGAACAATATGAGCATTATGGACACACTGCAAAGCATCAAGAATCTTCAACATCAATTCCACAGCCTGTTGCTCTGGTATTGCTCCATGCTTCGTTACATACTGTTCGATGTTCAAGCCTTCCACCAGTTCCATGACGATGTAATAGTTTTGCGTAGCATCATCACGGAACGCTGCATAGAGTTTTACTATCGACGGATGATTTACTTTCAATAAGAACTCTACCTCTTTCTCTATGCGGCTAAGGATAGCCCAATCGCTGGCAAACTCAGGAAGAATTTCCTTGATTGCCACGATTTTACCTTGGCTATCCCTACCTCGGAAGATTTGCCCCATACCTCCGCGAGCTATAGGAATATCTTCTATTGTGTAATTAGCGATTTGTCTCATTTGGGATTTTTCTCATCAGAATTATTTTCCTGTCTCATATGACCCGTATAATCATCAGGTCGAGTTGTAGGAGGAGAAGTAACAGGAGGCTTTGGATTTGTTTTATTATTTAGTTTATCAGCCTCTTTTTTAACAAAATTATCTTTTCTTTTTTGACTAGTTACCTTTTTACTTTTTGCTGTTTCTTCAGAAGTTTCCACAACAACTTTTTCAACCATAGTCTCCTTATTATCAACTTCTATTTTCTTTACTTTAGCTTTCTTTTGTGATTTAACCTTTGTTGTCACAGTTGTAGGCTTTGGCTGTGGCTTATCATCTTCCTGGAAATACCAATAAGCTCCACCAGCTATAGCTATAACAAGCAAGGCAGCAATCAAAGAATATAACACAGCATGGCTTTTCTTCTTAGGCTGCGCAATAGTACTCGAAACAGAAGGACTTCCCATTGGCGACATTGCCATATCTTCAGCAGGAAACTCTACCAACTGAACAGTGATATTGTCCAATCCACCAGCTTCATTAGCTTGCTCAACGAGCATTTGTGCACGCTCATTTAGAGACAAGTCATGACGAGACACAGTATTAAGAATGGTATTATTATTTATCATGCCACTCAAACCATCCGAACACAACAAGAATGTACTGTTTGGCTCTGGAGTAATAGGCATTTGTCCGATTACTGGTGGTGTCATGCCTTCCACACCCAAGGCATTGGTAATTTGGTTCTTGTCTTGATGATGCTCTGCAGCCTCCTGAGTGATTTGACCTGCATCCACCAAAGTCTGAACGTATGATTGGTCTTTGGTTATCTGACGAATCATCCCATTGGCTATGTAGTAAATTCGACTATCACCTACCGAACCATAGTAAACCTTGCCATCCTTGACTATCAGCATCACACAAGTTGCACCCATGCCCTGCATATTCTCATTCATGGATGCCTTTCTCAGAATAGCCTGATTTGCAGCAATAACAGAGCTAGTAATTGCCTCTTCTGGTGTGGTAAAAGTATTATCAGAAAGAATATCTTGAATGACTGTAACCGCTAATTGGGATGCCACATCACCAGCATTCTGTCCACCCATACCATCACATACCGCCACTACTCTACCATTAGGAGAGTCGAAAGTTACCATACTATCTTCATTGACTCGGCGAGTTCTTCCTGTGTCTGTACAATTTGCTATAATATAGTTTTCCATACTTTCCTATTTTATCCAAGTTTTGGTATTGCGATGAAAATAAAGACGGTATTACCCAAACGGATAATGTCATAGTTCTGCAACTCGCCTTCATCAGACAACTCTTTGTTTACAAACGTACCATTACTAGACTGCTCGTCTCTATACTTAAACTTATTATCAACGTTACGATAAAGGATAGACATGTGGCGACCAGACATCTGATGATCCCAAGGAAGTGATATGTCGCAAGACTGGTCACGACCTATGAAATTCTTGCCTTCGTACAGATTGAAAGCCTTTCCCAATGGATCACCATTATATGTTACCAAGAAACCAACTAGCTTTCTGCCTTTCCCTGCAGCCGCACCTTTAGGCTGACGGATAACTGTACCACCACCCACTGGGGCTTGTGGCTGTTGCGCACCAGGCTGATTAGGACGGACTTTAGTTTCACCAGAAACATCCTCACCACCAAACATAGCACCATTACTTGCATTACCAAACGCTTGCGCATTAGGACTTGCAATGTGAGTGCCTTGCTCAGGCTGATAAGTTGCACCACCATGAGGAACGCCTGTTGACATATCTAAATTAGGCTGTGGATTGAAGTTCATACTGTTACCACCTTTAGGGCATAAAGGACATTCGTCACCATATATACTTGAATCGTAAATGTGTCCATTTGGACAAACTTTCTTTGGCATAATCGTTATAGTTTTAATCGTTAATAAAATCAGGAAACTTGAAGAAGTTCCTTGTTAACCAAGGAACTCTTCACTATTCATCATGGAGTCGAAAGAATCATTTGTGTCAACATCAGCTTCTGCTGTATAGTTTTCCACATTATCATCCTGCTCGTATGATTCAGCTTCTGCAAGATAAGAATCATCTTCCATCCCTGCAGAATAATTGTCATTATCATTCTGACCAAATGAATCATTCTCGGCAAGATAATTGTCATTGCCGTTGTCTCCATCTACATTTGGATTGTAGTCAGGATTGTTCTCTGCATAGTCACCATGATATGACTCACCCGTTTTCTCATCCTCAAAGTTATTGTGAATAACATCTTCCTGATGAGTTTGGTTTTGCGCTACATAGTTCTGCCCATCATAAGTAGGAGTTATATCATCCACACTATTATAATGCTGTTCTGTCACATGAGCAGTCTGGTGTCCCATATGAACATGGTCTTCCTCAGTGTAAGTTACCACCTCGTTGTCATCGAAGCGACCGTTATTGTCCACATCTACGGCAAGAAGGTCAGCATGACCATCACCATCAACATCCATAAGGGCAAACTTATGACCATCAACGGTACCTTCCTCTACAGACATCACCTTGTCATCACCCACATAATAGTTCGTAGTTTCATCCCAGGTCACAGAAGACTTCTCTGGCTCTTCTACACTTGGCTTCTCGACTGGCTTTTCTACCACGACCACTTTCTCGGCTGGTTGCTCGGCTACAGGCTCCGCTTGGTACTCAGAGGTAACATCAGCACCATTCACCACATCTTCCGCGGTCAACGGAACACCATTTTCTTCCTCAGACGGTAGAGTTGCGGCGTATGCTGCACCACCAGCAACAGCTGCACCACCCATAAAAACAGCTGCACCTGCTGCAACTCTCTTCGCTACATTGCTCTTCTGAACTGCCATGTTCTCATAATCGTCAATGTTTTCACCTGTGTTAGTCTTAATTGTATTCATAACTTCATTTATTAAAGGGTTAATATTCTATGATGTAAAAGGTTTCAGAACTCTATTTCTGTCCCGCTTTCATTAGTAAAGACCTTTCTGTTTTTCTTTTCTTACGGTAGGATGTTATTTTTTTATCTTGATGATATATTTTTCTGTTTCTGCCTCATTTATCAAAGCATAGAAACCAGGGGAAAGATAGTCAAACGATATACTACTTATTCCACCTACCAAATCTGTAGCCGATGGTGTTACCACATTGTTCTTGCGTATCTTCGCATCATATCCCTGTGTATATTCCCCATTTTCCATTGTCAAATTATCCAATGCTATAAGACTCCAAGCACCTTGAAATTTAGCACCTACAGCCTTGAACGTTGTCGTAATACCTTCAGGGAAAGTAAACACTTTCTTATCTATGAAAGCAACCTTATCACCCTCCGCTATTGTCTTTGCTTTCTGTATATGAAACTCGTTCACATAAACATATCCTGACTTGTAGGTTTCTACATTCTGCTTTTTATAGTCCGTACGAAACTCCTTTACCTTTGAGGTCAAGATTTGCTCACTTGTTCCGTTTTCTTTTTGCAATACGACATATTGTTCTTTATCTTTTTTGCCGTAATGCTGAGATTTGATAACACCTTCTTTTGTGCTACCATCATTTAACACGATGGTATTGGTATAATCTGCCAAAGTGTACAAGTTCGCAGAACGAGGCACAGACAACTTCATAGTTTCCTTGATGTCGGTTGCAGGAATTTCCACTGTAGAAGTTGAAGTTTTTATCGTAATTTTCTTACCTATCTGTTGTGAGATAATTACACCAACATAATTCTTGCCTTTGGTTGTTACTACTTCATCTTCTATTGTATTTTCCGTTTGATTCTTCGGTACTATTTTTCTTATGTCATTCACATCACTCCACACCAACTTATAGTTTTGAGGTTCTACTTGAACATAAGAAACTTTCGGCATCTCGTTCTGCTCTACCTTTGCTAAATTGGTAAAATTGTCGTTCTTCGTCTTTATATCATAAAGAACGATATAACGTCCATCAGCATTTCCCTGCAAAGCCTTGTTCTCCAAAGCCCACCTCTTCCATTCCCGAAGAAGGCTTTCATACTTCACTTTCTTCTCTCGTTTATAAACGATATTGGACTCTTCAATGATAAGCCTTGCACTTGTCGCTGCTATGGTCAAATCAGTCCCTGGTTGTTGGACTATGATATTACCAGCTATAACAGAACCATTCTTCAAAACAACAGTTGTTTTCTGTTCTGCCTTGCTAGAATACAAGGAGAGTAAAGCCAATAATAAAAAAAATATCTTTTTCATGACAAATATAGTTGTCTTTTATTAATAATCTTGCCAAAAAGAAGGCTTACCTATAGCTTTCAGAGCCTCATTTTGCATTTTTATCTCAACACTACGAACACTCGCCTCTGTTCCCATTACCTGTTCTCCCATTTTAATTAAGTGTAATGCAGTTTTCAAAAGAGGCTCTTCTATATCACCCAACTCTCTTTTTGTCGTTGAATAACCATCAGGCACATAATAATTTACTGGAATACCATCAGTTGTTACTGTTTCCATCTTTGCATTATAGTATTGCATTGTTATAGGCTGTAATTGATATTTATATTTATTGTTCTTAATAGTCCATGAGCCTACACCTTTTCCGTATGTTTGCTCACCAATAACAACAACAGACATAAATGGTTTCAAACTGATGATTAATGCTTCAGAGGCAGAAGCGGAATATTTCGAGGTAAGAACAAAAATTCTCTTGAGATTTAGCCCATATAACTCAGAACCAGGCAATCCTTTTCCATTATTAGGAATCCGAAAGTGGTTAAACGTTTTTTCTGAGCCTGTGGCTTCGAAATACTCTCTTGATAAGATGTCATTATAGGTACATTGCTGAAAGATTTCTCCATAACCATTTTCTGAAATAATAGAATTAGACAAATATTTACATGTTGAAACCAATCCACCAGGATTGTATCTTAAATCCAAAACCAATTCGTCTATTTGTTCTTCATAAAAATGTTTCAATACGTTAGTAAGGTCCTTTTTGTCATTAAACTGCAAATAGCACATATAACCTACCTTTTTTCTTTCTATTTGGTAAATAGAATCCAAATAGACCGTAGTCGTTTGTTCCAACGGGCTACTACCTTCTATAGTATCTCTTGGCTCAAATCCGTTGCTACACAATACTCCTAAAATTATCATATTATCATACAACTGGACTAAATCCCCCCTTTTCATTCCCCTCTTCTTCAAATTAGGAGAAGTCACGTATAACACTTGTGCAAAGTTTGTGTTCCCATCTGTATATTCTTGGTACTCAAATCCATATTTTACAATGTCACTGGTTCCTATAAACGAACTATTATGGGTAGTATATGAGAATTTATCTTTTGATGATAAAAGTGACTTGAAGAAAGTTACAGGATCTGTAGTATAGTCGCAAGCTAAAGAATCAGGCATATCCTTACGCCATAAGTAATCATGATTCATTTGAGCATATACCCATCTACATTCTTCATCATAAGCTCCTATATTTGGCATTTCTTTAGGAAAAGAAGGCTCAAACTCACTATCTTTAGAACAACTACCGAATATTATAAGCAAAAGTAGATATATAATTATCTTCATAGCTTGCATTAGTTGAATATTACAAAAAGCCTTTGATAAGCCAAGATCTTTAGATTGAAAAAAGCCTAACTAAAAACCTTGGCTCTATTACATTGTTTCTTAAATATATGCAAAGATTATTTTACATAATCTACCATATACAAAGTGTTGGAATTATTGCGAATTCTTGCTTTTGCTGAATATTCCTTTGCTGAATTAGTACCATTAAGCAAAACTCCATAAGCACGTGTTATTTTATTGTCTTTATCTTCATCGCACAAGTCCAAAGCAAACCAATATTCACCTCCTGCCTCAAAAGAAACGACGCCAGGATTTTCATTAAATACATCATTTTTAGAACCATCTGCTGTATATGTGTATTTGAAATTAACATTTTTCATTGGTAGCACATAATAGTAACCATATATATTATTTGAAGTATATTTACTTGGTGTCAGATAAGTTAAGCGCCATTTAAATGCACCATTTTCATTCTTTTCCGATATCTCATAACCTCCTAACTCATTAAATTGCAAAAAATCACAACTTTTAGTCATATCTAGAGCATACTGCGTTACAGTTGAGAATGTATGGATATTATACCACTCAACAAGACACAAAGCGCCAACAGGTTGAGGATTAAGTTTACACTCATTATTGTTGTCTCCTATGGTCATTTTTTGGATACCCATACCTAATATCTTATATTGACCACCTATAAGACCCGCATCTGTTATTTTTGTAGTTGAAAGCTTTTCTGTATCAGAAATTTTCCAATATTCAGTTTTTATATTAGAACCATTCATTTTTACGACATCAGTTACCGCAGCTATTGTATAAGACCCTCTTTCAAGATTTAAATTACAATTAGCAATACTTGCATAGTTTTTCAAGTATTGAACATCCTGTGCAACCAAAATACCCTTTTCGTTGTAAGCTAATATATGGATTCTAAGTTTGTAGTCTGTAGAAAAAGACTCTAATTCTCCAGCTTTATTTTCATAAGTGAAAGGAGCTATTACACCAGAAGGATTTACTTTCACAGATATTGCTCTTGCTATTTCAATATCATCATTAGAACATGATGACATGACCATTGCCAATACGGCAATCAAAGAATATAGTATTTTCTTCATAATTGTCTATTTTTAATTGTTTTTCTTCTTACTAGTACCAATACACTTGAACAAGTAGCCTACTGAAATCTCGGCTGAGCTTATCTTGCCAGGGAAATTCCCTGCAAGCTTGCTCGTTCCTAGATAGTAACGAGCATTCACATAGAAACCATCGTTAGCCGAGTTCTTATTTACTCGATAGCCCAGACCTATGGTAGCCTTAACATCAAAGCCCTTCAAGTCACCAGTCTTATATACTATATTGTCATAAGACAGCGCATCTGGGCTTGCAGACAAGCTACCAGCCAATGTTGGACCTACCTCAATATAGAAGTTCTTCAACTGCTTGCTATTATACATAGGATAGAACTGGAACATAACAGGAACCTCGAAATAACCAAGTTTCAGGTCATTACCAGCCAAAGTCTTGATAGCATGACTCTTGTAATTCAGTTCCAATCCTACGCCAAACAAGCCTTGACCATCAAGGTAGCGACCACGTGAGTCCTTGGATCCAAAGCGAACATTGGCAGCTACGCCTCCGCCAAATCCGATGCCACTTCCATCATAGATTTTCAAGTCCTCACTCTCACTCATTGTAGAAACTCCAGCACCTGCACGCAATCCTACAGATAGCTCATAATTGTAGTGCTTACCTTGGATAGCAAGCTTCTTGCCCTCTTTCTTGACAGCATTTCGGGTAGTCGTTTTTTGACCAAACCCATCATCACCCTTGTCAATCTGGGCAGAAGCTGTCATTGCTAAAGCCAAGAATGACAGAATAAACATACTTTTTTTTGTCATAATTCTTGTATTTATTGATTAATAATATAAGTATAAAGCTCTTAGAACGGCTTTAGTTCTGCATTGCATCTTCTTGAAGTACCATCACTTGTAGTAACACTACACCATGCATTGAAATCCACTTTCTTGACATAGAATGCACTTTTTATCTGTCTAGAGCCATGAGCCGGAATAGTTACAGACTGAGAAACTTTTTTGAAAGTTGCACTTTTACCACCTCCAGACAGAGTGATAGTCGTTGTGACAGGAATCGAAGAAGGATTAGAAACAGTTGCCACCACATTGCAAATATCATTGGAATTGGCATCTGCATTGGTTATCCTTATATGTGGAATCAACTTGGTACGCTGCACAAAGCTATAGGTTTCCTCCCCTTGCCATAGTTGAATACCATTGTTCTTGATTTCAACCCAAAAAGTCTTTTTCTCTCGGGCATTCGAAGCACTTGGCTTGTATGAGAAAGAAAATATATTCTGACCTTTTTTCATTAAGTCCAAGAGATTACCTGTATCTGTATCTTTCAAGGTCACAGTAATGGCTTGACCTTTCCATTTATCAGGTACCGCTAGCTGAAACTCACAAGTACAATTGCCACCAGCTGAGAAAATTTGGCTACTTCTAAGATTTTTGGTATAGAATGTCGATTTGTCTTCCACAACATGAAGTAATCCATATTTTCCATCATATTGAGCAATGGCTACACCATCAGCAAACTTAGCTACACTCTCATATTGGAATGGAGTCAACAACTTTCCCTTAGTCGACAAATATGTCCACATTCCATTACGTTCCTCCGGTATCCATTGTTTGCCATAATCTTGTTCGTAGGTAGCATAAGGTACATCCAACCCAAACTCAGTATCTGGTCGATATAAATAATCAACCACAAATTCTCTACTAGGAATTTTAGACATTCGTCCATTGGCTTCCAATACAAATTGTTTTTCATCCTCATCCCAAAGATAAGCTTTTCCATCATAAAAGTTTGTACCACCAAATGGAGTTCCACCATTTGGCAACCGAAGCAGAACCTGTTCACCAGAGGCATCTACCCAATGAAATGTTTCTCCGCTTCCTACTACCGCGAATCCCTCACTGAAAGGGCGCACCTCATCAGCTGTAAACTTGAATGCAGGATGACATTCATCATCTATATAGCCATATAGTCCATCAGCATCTCTTACCGTCAATAGTCCCTCAGAGTAAAACATATAATCAGGAAGGAGGTAGTAGATTTCATCTGCATACTTTACAATCCCATCTTCAGAAAGCACACCTTTAACTTGCCAACCATGCGAAGTACGATTGACAAAGACAGCCCTACCTTCATAAAATAAGTTGATTGCATCATACTTCGGTGCCAATATCTCTTTACCATCAGCCCCAACAATACCAACCTTGCCATCCTTTGTCACCTTATACATCTTAGGACCAAAGTATTTGATTTCGGAATATTGGGGCGAAACTAGCCATTCAGCTGTCTGAGCAAATGTTGTTGCAGACAAAGTAGCTAAAGCCAGCACTATTAATATTTTCTTCATAGTCTCCATTCCTCTAATTTACAATAGGCATTTTATCAGAACTTACATTTTTCATCTTTACATTTTCAGTAGTTGCCTTCTTGCCTGTTATCTTTTCTACGTTGCGATTATTATTTTTATTCTTTGCCGAACGATATGACTTTTTCGTATTTTTCTTCTTTGGCGAAGCCTTCTTTAAGCCATCCATTTTAACGGTATCATCCTTAGGAGCAATCTTATTGGTAGAATCCTTCGTCCAAACATCATCTTGTTCCTTTTCCTTGGAAACAGGAATCTCCACATTGTCATCTGCCTTAGGTTGACTACTCTTGTAGTAATACCAAGCACCTACACCGATGAGTGCCAACACACAAAAGATAGCAACACCTAACAAGATTCTACGAGTTGCAACATAAGGATCTTTTACTAGAGACCAGTCCAAAGTCCATTGACTCCCCAAGCGCACTGTATCTTCTCGTGTTACTGGCACAGATGCGCCCTTCAATAGTTTTCTGTCGTTGACAAAAGTACCATTGCTACTGGTATCGCTTATGGTCATCTTACCAAACACCCCAAAGGAAATCACTAAATGATGTCTGCTTACATTATCTTTCTCGTCTGGAATAACAATGTCGCAATCTATTCCTCTTCCTATAATAATCCTTTTCATCTCTAATTACGCTTTACTTTGTGATTTACCACTTCTTTTATTCAATCGAGACAACTGGCGTTTGATAGCCTGACATGCCAACTTCAAACAACCATACTGATAGGTAGATTTTTGTTTCATATCTACCACTATCGCCGTCAAGTTGTCGTGGTCTCCACCACGTTGTTCCCCAATACCATTGACAGCCTCTGTTAGATACTCCACTTCTTCCTTGGCAGCACTCTTAGCAAGAAATAGTTTCATCATCTCTGGTTCCGGCAAAGTATTCCAAATGCCATCACAACATAAAATGAATCTATCACCTTTTTTATATGGAATTTTCTCCACGATCATTTCCACCTTCGGACGAATACCCAATGCACGAGTAATAATATTGGAAAAACTGGATTGGCGAGCTTGTTCCTCAGTCATCATATTTTGGGCAACCATTTCGAAGACCTTGGAATGATCGAAAGTACGAAATTCCTTCTTACCATTTCTTAGTTGATAGATACGGCTGTCGCCTACGTGAGTCAAATAAGCCACCTCTGGTGTCAAGACAAGTACCGTGGCAGTAGTTCCCATACCCCGAAGAGGTGGGTCATTCAACGCACGACGATATATAGCTGCATTTGCAGCCTCTACAGCCTTGAATATAGCTTCCTCACCCAGTTTTTCAATAGGAGTCTCAGCTAATGTTTGTGCAATCTCCGTTACCGCAATACGTGAAGCCGTTTGACCACCATTCATACCACCCATGCCATCGCAAACCGTCAGTATGACATTATTGCCAACAGTCATACCAGCATAACTGTCTTGATTTTCTTTTCGTCCACCTATACCAGTTCGTCCAAAAGCATCACACAAGCCGACGGAAGCTATGAGTTTAGCCTCTTCCAAGCCTACACTTGATGTTTTCAAATTATCATTCATAAAGTTGATTTCTGAAAAGGTTAGTATTTTCTAAGCAAAGCCGAAATCTTGTTCACATAAACAGGATCCTCTGCCTCAGAAGCATATTTATAGGCCTTATCCAACAAATCCTTGGCGTATCGCAAGTTTCGAGCCTCGCCACCTGTCAATGATGGTCCCTCATAATAATCACAAGCCAACTCATACAAAGCAGGATAGTAGTTTTCCTTAGACTTAATGATTTCACCCAATAAGCCATGTGCCTTGGAAGGACTCTGAAAGATTTCTTTTTTCAAGTTAGCTTGCATGGTAACGAACTCATCGCTCAGTGTAAACGAACCAGAAGAAACCGCATACAATCTACTCAATATGAATTTAGCCTCAATGTTTCCACTTGCAGCCAACTCTTTCAAACCTTGCAATCCCTTCTTCGCCTCGCTTGGGTTAAGAAGTTGCTTGCGAATATCAGGAACAGACAAGGTGTTACCTGAAACATTATGCTGTCCGTCATTAGTAGTTTCGACTTTTTCCACAACCTCTGCTTCCTGGTCAGCTCCATCAGAATCACCATTCGGCACAAAGATTACAAGACAAGCGACAAGTATTGTTACCGCAGCAGCAATACCTCCAATTAACGCAGTTTTATTCACTTCAAAGGAATTACTTGAACGACCCATAGAGAAGTTGTCAAGAGCTGCCCTAAACTCAGCAGCAGTCTGATAACGCTTGGTGCAATCCTTTTCCGTAGCTTGTGCAATAATATTTCTTAAGCCCTTGCTCTTTACCTGCGATAAAGGCATCTTTTTTCTTAAGTGTGCATTAAGCACAACGTTAGAAGGTCCTTCGTATGGCAGATGACCAACCGCCAACTGGAACAATAACACACCCAAAGCATAAATATCCGTAGGTTTATTCTGATTTTTTAGGTCACCGATTATAAGTTCTGGAGCCGCATATTGTGGTTTACCCATAAACTGCCCTGCCGTAGTAAGGTTACGGTCATGCGTTTTCAAGCCATCAACTTTCTTCGCAATACCAAAGTCTATCAACTTAATCTTTCCATCACGTGTTACCATTACATTCGATGGGTCTATGTCTCTATGGATATAACCCGCATCATGTAATGCCATGATACCCGACAACACCTTCTTGACAACAGTAACCGCAAACTGCTCTGGACTAGAGTTATACAACTTATATAAGGTCTGTGCGTAAGGAATGGCAACGCCATTTTGGTCAGTAACAACACCTTGTATCAAGTCTGACAGAGAAACACCTATCAAGAGTTCGCTGACTACATGATAACGAGTCGCCGTTGCTCCATTTGGCATTTTGGTATCAACAGCCAAAAAGCCCATCATCTCCACAAGATTTTCATGCTGCAACTTGATGTTAGCTTCGTCTTCTGCTCTTTGAATTACATTTTGAGGAAGTCCAGAGAACATAAACTTGATGGCTACATCTCTGGTTTCATGGGTATAGACATTGATACGTCTTCCACGAAACACCTTGCCCATACCACCCTCGCCTAATGGCGTGGAAGTATCATCAAATTCATAATATATGCCTTGTTTTTTCTCACTATCTCCCTGTAGTTTTATAATTGCCATAATTGTCTTTTAATATTTCTGTTAATACAATACCGTTCGTGAAGAATTATCTTTGTTTTGGGTCGGGGTATAGAAGTCATTGGAAACATTCTGATTGGTTGCTTCCTCATAAGGATAACCTGTACTCATTGAGTTATCTGTCAACTCTTCAAAGCCCATATCCTCTGTCAACCTAGCGTTTTCCACATCAAAAACCTTTACCAAGAATTGATAATGTTTACCGATGGTCAACACGTCATTCTCGTTGATTGGCAAAGTTTCATATCTGGCATCCATTTCATTGACTGTCGTTCCATACGTAGAATTATAGTCGGTTATAGTCATATTGAGTTGAGCAGTATTTCCATCCTTTCTAATATATAGGATGGCATGTTCTGAGGACACAGATTTCTCCTTGAGACAGATGTCACAATTAACCGTCTGACCTATGACATTTCGCCCCAGATATAGTGGGAATATTTCTCCAAGGAGTCCATGTGAAATAGAAAACAACACCCCAACAACAACTCTGTTCTGCAACAAAACCTGTCTATTTCCTTCTGCTTGCCCCAGAGAAGGTTCTCGCTGCGGCATTACTTCCTGCCCTAGTCCACCTAAAGGTTTTGATACATCTGGGATATAAGTGCGATTGCCACTTGCCTCTGAACGGCTATATAGACTACCATATAGGGAGTCATCTAATTCGGTGTTACCCAGATTTTCGTAGTCAACACCAGGTACTATCGTTTTATTTTGTGACATAATTCGTTTTGATTCGTTACGAAACTATTATATGATACGGAAAACTAATGTAGTCTCTCCCATTCTCAGTGTATCCCCATTTTTCAAGTTCACAGACTTTCCCTGGGGGACAGGATTGCCATTCACATACACGGGATTACTGCTCTTGGCAGATGTGATTTGGTATATCACCTGTCCTTGAGCAGATTGTATCGTTCGCATACCTGCATGAATACGACTCATTGAAATATCGGGAGTCAACTTAATTTGAGCCTTGCTGTCAGAACTTTGTCTTCCCAAATTATAGAAATTTCCATAAGGCAAGTTGATTACCCCGTAGCTTCTTCCTTGGTACGACATTTGGAAAACGGCTCTTTTCTGTGGTTGCTGCTGCAATCCTGGTACAAACATTGTCTTGACATCTTGATTCAAGCCATTCACCACACGTGTCTTATCATTTTGCAAATTATCAACTACACGTGTAGGCTTTTCACTCACCACTTGTGTCTCCTGACTATCCACCAAAGTGTTATTACCTGCGACAGGCATATCATCAGCACTTGTAGAAACAGGCTTCGACTCAGAGTTTTGCTCATGCAACACTATACTAAATGGTACAGTGAATGAGCATTTAGGACAACGAAAAGTTGCAGGTGGTTGTCGCTGCAAGTCAAAACGACGACCGCAATTAGGACATTTGATAATCATCTTATTATAATAATGTGTTATTTGACATAAACGACAACCATACTGTCGTCAAACTTACCCCACATCTGAGGATGCTGCAAACCATCGGTATCGCCAATCACTTTTGGATTTACATAATTGAACAATTCCCTAGCAGTGATTTTTCGATCCCCATTTCTATCTGCCGCACCACGGAAGGCTTCCAAGATACGCTTGAAGAAGAATGAATTGTACATATCTTTATGTTCCCATGATACCTCAGACGATCTGCTTGATGTATATAGCATGACACTTGTTTTCTCTGTATTTCTCTTATAGGCATTCCCATTTTTCAAAGTAAGCCCACCCGAATAACACGCCATGGCAAAGATAACCTTACGACGAGCCTTTGCCGCTTTCATGATATTCTGAATTTCATTATAAGAGATGACACCAGAGGCATCCTTTATGCCATAACTAGTTAATCCCCCTTGCACTCCATGGCCACTAAAAGCAAAAATGATTTCATCATTTACCGTCGACTTGGCAAACTGGGCTTTCAATACTCGCAAGATGTGGTCTCGGGTAGCATTTTCATTCAATAACATAAAGACCTTACTGCCATTGTAGTCATGGAAGAAATGCGATATTGCCTTGGCATCTCCCACAGAACAAGGCAAAGAAGGAGCCAAATTTGGATACTTGTAGTTACTCAAACCCACAGCTACGACATATGTAGTCTGAGCATATGCCATCGTTCCCAACAGCAAAAAGCCTACCAGCAATACTTTTTTAAGGATATTAGAAAGATTATTCATAGACATCCATTATAAATGATTCTTATTTTCCTGTAAACTTACATCGACAACTGCTATTGGGACATTTTCCTTCCGCCAAAATGTTCTCATACAGTTTCAAGCCAAAATGGAATCCACATTTAGGACAACAATAATTCTTCTTGAAGTATCTCTCGTTTTGATCTTTCTTCTGTATGAGCCCCTTGCTTTTTATATCAACGATAAACCAAGAAATACCTATAGCTAAGATACTTCCAAAAATTTTTATAATTGCACTAATCGTTTCATTACCAGCAACTTCTTTCGGCAATATAAGAGAAATCATAACAGCAAAAATACCTCCTAATGACAGTGAAGCCATTCGCCACATCATTATATTGGAAGTCTTTGCTTCCAAACTCATTCTATTCTGGTTATAATTTTCATAAACCAATTTTAATTTACTAATATCAACAGGGTCATTATTGTTAACAACAGGTAATAGGTCTTTAATTCGAAAAGTGAAAGCTGCACCTAAGCGTACCAAGGTGTTTAGCCCAACGGAAGCTTCGCCAACTAATCGTTTGAATTTTCCATCTTTGGCTAATATCCATGTTCCATTTGTTGAATTACTATCCCTAAGAGACATTTTTCCTGTAGCTTCATCCAAATGAAATAAAGCATGTTGCCTACTAATACTTGATTCTGTTAATTTAAAAGGTTGATTACCTTGTTTTCCTATAATAATGTCCATTGTTTATTAATTGTTCATAGTCTCCAAAAACGCACTTGGTACATATGCAGTACACACTGTTACCAAGCCATCAACTATCACTGCGACTCTCTGCTGCCCATGCCATCTTGCGACTCTTCCTGTCACTCCTTTAAATGTACCATCAATAACCTTTACCTGCTGTCCTTTCTCAAACTTTGGAACTTTGACTAAAGATACGAAGGTATTGTCTGCATCGGCAGCACAGATGATTTTCAGACTTTCCATCTGATTGTCAGGAACTACCAATGGAGTCTTTTTAATAGTGTTCCCTTCGTGGATATGGCGATAATAAAAACGGAGGAATGGGAGGTTTACGTTGTCATAAACATATTCTTTGAGTTGCTCTTCTGTACCATAGGCAAAGAAGATGTTGGGTAAACGGGATTCAGTAACATTTTTGCGCTTACCTTTTATAAGTTTTACTACATTAGTGGTAGGATAAAAAGCCGTGATACCTTTGGCGGTCAAATAGTCGTATGCCTTTTTCTCTCTACCATAAGTGGTACGTAAGGCATACCAATGAGGTGTATCACCCTCTTTTAGTGCTTTGGGCTTAGTTGCCAAAAGGGCATTTTTGGTGGACACCCCTGTTTGTGAACTCTCTGCGGAAATGGTGCTTTGAGCTTCGGGGAGGGCGTTGGAGGTAAGTCCAGCGCAAGGAGGGAATTCACCTCCTCCTAGGGTGTGTCCATCTTCAGATGTCCATTCATCGACTTTCATATCGGTGCTAACTTATTTCTAGACAGAAAAATCGTTAAATTGAGACACAAAAAAAGCGTGGAATCGTCCTGTTGCCCATTCCACACATCGAGGCTCTTGCACTGCCTATTATAGTCGAACAGACAACGTCAGAGCCCACGCCGATATGAAAACCACGTCCGTAAAGAGACCTGTACAATACATCTGATTGCGCCCCGAAAAGGGTACAATCCATACCTACAAGTCTCCACGGGATTGATATAATCACACCCGGGACATCTACCGTTGACTAAGTTCCAGACTATAATATCGAGGGTTGCAAGATTTCGATGTGTCAAGAACAAAGCGTCGATAAACGCCTTCTATGTCTGGACTGCTATTCCCACCCATTGCCCGCTTGGTATAGATTAGCCTGAGACTTCACTACACTCAGCACGGCGCAGGCTGCCGACTTGGTTATCATGCAAGAACTCGTCTAACAGCGACAACTCCAATCTGGCTATGCAATCCAAATGCAAAGATATAGAAATAAATTGAAATAACAATAAGAAAAACAAAAAAATGCCAATATCGCGATGTGGTTTTAAAATATTTTAAGCAAAAACCGCTTACTGAAATCTGAAAATTCAGGTTTTATGGGGGATTCACCTATTATTATATAAAGATAACTATTGTTGAGAGGCCGCAGATGGTATCAAAGCCAAAAGAAAAAAAATAAATTCTCTGACGTGGTGACATTTCAGACAAATTATACATAAACAGACAAAGAACAAGAATAACAATTAGAAGTTGCGCCCGACACGAATCAGGGTATATGACAATGAAAAATCACCAACGGAGAGGTTTGGCAGCAATCATATTGCAAATACTGCGAACACAAAAAGAGCTGTCACAAATAGTAACTTTTACTATGCAATATCCAGATTAACGGAAAAGGATGGGATTTTAATCTATCACTCTATATAATAACTCTGTTATAAACTAGAACTTAGAAGGGCGTGCATTGATTACATCTTGCATGCCCTTTACTTATTCACCATCAATGATCAATTAAAAGTTTCTGAAAAAGTTTGGACCCCACATACTTAATATTATTAAGGTGAAAATCTGTGTGTATCTGTGTAATCGCAGATGACACAGATTTCCGTTATTATATTTTTACAAACTGCTCAGTTTCTTAATGATTTCCAAAGGTAGCTGGGTTGCTTTGGCAACCTCTTCGGCAGAAAGTCCCATTGCCAGCAAACGTTGTGCTGTTTCTGTGTTGGCCTCATGTTTGCCTTCAGCCTTACCCTCTTCCTTACCCTTCTGGTATCTGTCATCCAAAAGAGTTCTTTCAACACTTACAGAATCCCAGAACTTATCATAGGCTCTGAGTTCAGTTTCTGTGAAACCGGAAATCTCCAGCTCCTCTACTGTTGGCAGATACTGCTGTTGTTGTATCAACTCTTCTTCGCTGAGTGACTGAAGGGCATTCAGAAGACTGATCAGTCTTGCGGGATGATTGCCGAATATCTTCTTGAACGTGAGGTCTGCCTTAGGGTCTAAGTACT
>ERZ1034913.599-NODE-599-length-27627-cov-6.401603_pt1 | contig 27627 bp, 40 predicted proteins | sample MGYA00520697_ERZ1034913 | MGnify/ENA primary metagenome ERZ1034913 (study PRJEB33766, sample SAMN09781786) | gut metagenome | biome: gut microbiome | host: Homo sapiens | place: Madagascar | study: EMG produced TPA metagenomics assembly of the PRJNA485056 data set...
CGTCAAAGATCAGCAGGTCGCCGTGCTGGCCGCGTCCGCCGTTGCGGGTTCGCGCCAAAAATTTGATGCGTGCGCCGGACTTCAGGATGATCTGCTCGCGCCCGATGGCCGTCTTGATCTCGGCCACATGGCGGCGCAACTTCGGTCCCTCAAAAAAGTCCCGCATCTCCTCAAACGTCTCGGTGGCGGTTTTCTGCAGGTGCGCCGTGTAGACGACCTGCTCGTTGTACAAAAGCATTCCCGCCTCGCTGCGCGCCTGGATCAGCAGGCTTTTCCCGTTCTGGCGCGGCACACTGCCGCCCGCGGAGGGCGCGGCCCACTTACCCGCTGGCGTGCGCCCCAGCCAATCGTCCAGAATGTCGCTCTGCCATGGGTCCAGCACCGTCCCGCCGATGCGCACCAGCTTGGCCGCATCCGGCCCATCGCTGGCGGTATAGTCAGGTGCGACTCTTTCGGACGGCTCCTGACTTCCCATCAGCGGCGCGCTCGCCAAGGATTTCACCGATCTCGTCCTCACTGTTCGCCGCTCCCTCTATCTCCTCGATCTCCCGTACCGTCTCCCGGTACTGCTTTGCCAGCTGCGGCAGCGCCTTGGGGTCGCTGTACCCGTCAATTGCCGCCGCCAGCACCAGCTTCAGGTTCTTCAGCTCCTCAAGCCTTCCGCCCTTCACATTCCTCAGCTTCATAACTCCCCCGTGTGTAAATCGGCGCTGGACAGCAGCAGGGTCGCCGCAGGCGGGGGAGGGGGACCCTCCCCACCTACCATTTGCCGTCCGAAACGCTAGGAATTTTTGTCATTTTTTGGCCAAAATCAAGCGAAAAATTCACTATTTTATCCCTTTTTTGCGCATTGCAGAAGTAATGCGCAGCTTGCAGATTGTCCCAGTCCTCCGCTGCGGCCCGCGCCGACGGATAACCAAACTGTTTCCACTTGGCAACAGGCTTTATCTCATCCACCACAAAGCTCAGCGGATGTGCTGCATCGCTCGGCTCATCGTAATGGATCGGCCCGAACCGCCCGTGACAGATGCCGCACTCGCACCCCATGGCCCGGAGTCTGGCCCTGTGCTTGCGCCGCAGGTTGCCATTGGCATAGCGGGGGTTGTTTTTCGTGGGGGTCATTTTCATGCACACCCCTCCCGGTATATTTTCTTGGCTCAGCGTTTTGTGTCCAACGTGGACACGCTGACCCGCCGGGCCTTGGATTGCTTCATAGATGCCCTTGGCCGGATTTGGACCGGCACACCTGAGGCTCTTGCCATTGAGCTACAAGGGCATAAAAATAGCCCGGCATCTCAACCGGGCAGGGGACTTATACACAGCGACGCGGCAGACAACCGCGCAGTCCCCATGCTGCCAGGAGCGTCACTATGGACAACAACACAAAAGCCGCAAGGAGCTTTTCGTTCCTTACGGCTTTTGATAGTAACATTATACTGCTTAATTACCGGAACTACAAGGAATACAAGGCTTTGCAGTTTCCGATGTTGATGTCACAGTTGTAGGGCGTGTTTCTGGCAGTCCGTGGTACGGCAACACTACATAAAAAAAGATAAATACAATGAGTAACAAAACGAGCAATCTATTGACAGCTACGATATATGGATACTTTGTATTAAGCTGCGTAAGCCATACAAAGTGGGCATTTCCTTTGTTTTCACTTTTTTCATAGCACTTATTGTTGCAGTTGCGGCAGGAGTCTTCTTTACAATTTGATACTGTATGTCCAGAAATTTTGCTGGCAAAATAAATAAAAGAAAATACAGTATTAAAAAGCACAATACCGACTAAAATAGCCATAATTGCGGCAGAAGGAAGTCCGTAAGCAATGTTATTAAACGCGCTTCCAAGTAATGAAAACCCACCAAAGAACGCCATAGCTATACCGGTAAAGATACTTAGCACAGTAATTGTCTGCGCTGCAGAGTCTTTTCGTTCTTCTTCAGCCTTCTCTGAAATGGTCTTGATCTTTGAAAGCATATTCTGTGCATCGCTTTTCAAAATCTCGACATCTCTGTATCGCGCGGCTCTGACTGCTTCCAAAGATATGTAGTCACGAAGTTTTACAAATTTTTCAATTACATTATCATCGGCTCTCTCCATATAGCGCAGATATCGTTCTATTAGACCCAAACGATAAGATAAATATGCATCTGTTCCGTCCTCGGCCTCAACAATCCAACGGTATGAAGCGCTGTACATATTGAAATTGCCTTGTTGATAATATTTCTCAAAGTCCTTTGCAAATTCAGCAACCTTGGGAGAGGTTAATGACTTCCACTCCGACTCGTCTGAACGGATGATTTCTTTTATTAAGTTGCTTAAATATTTCCCCTTGTCATTTTCTGTGTCTTCGCTCAAGAAAGATTCACCTCACCATCACGTCTGATTTGTTCTTTAGTTATAATGCAATTCATGTTGGGAATGTAGGTGTCTTTCCATGGCCGTGTCTCGTGGGTTTTATATACCATATCCCACGCATCCAGCGGCAAGGTCTTTTCGACAATCTTTTCAATCATGCTTTTTGAGGTTTCATCAATTTCGACGCGGTTACTGAGTACCGTTTGGTCGTCTTTCTTTATGTCATCAGAAACATATTTGCGGAAAATGTCATATACCTCAGGAATAACCGGGCCATGCCGCCATGCTTGAAAATCATCACCAAAAAGTGCATGACCACTATTCTGCAAAGAATATGTTTGCACATAATATAGAATTTTTTGCAGTTTCAAATTCGTTATCGGTTTCTGATGTTCGCCATATTGCCGAATAATTTCCGATGCGATATTCATTGCTGTGTACACTTTTTCACATCCTTTCGGCTTTTTGCACAACTCCAATTTGTCTTGAAACGTATTTTTTTGCCCTTTTTCTTTTATTATATCAAAAAGCGCAAAAAATACTATCCACAAAACTGCCAAAAATAATTTCACAAGTGTACTTTTTTCACAAAAAACATGCAAAATAAAGCGGTTTTCAGCTAATTGTAAGTTTTTGCAGATAATCTTCATGTAACTTTCTCACCCATTTTGAAGATAAATTTAAGCTTTCTGCGATAACTTCCCATGTTTCTCCCAAAATGTAACGATATCGAAAAATTGTTTGTAGACGGGTATCCTCTATTGCATCAATAACAAGTCCAACATCTTTGCGACACGAATTACATTCATCAATCTGCTTCAATAACTCATCTTGTAATGCAAGTATACGCTCTACAGCCGCTGGAATTTTGTCGTTTAAAGACTTTCCGCCCGGCATCCCGGTCAACGCTGCCGTCGTCTTGGCTGCTCGGGATTCCTGCTCCTGCAAATCGGCTCGCAGCGCCTTTTCTTTTTCCAGGCTCCCCCGGTACCGCCACAGCCAGCGCTTCTTGTCTTGGTCCGTCATCTTAGCCCTCCCGTTTCATAGTGGCCCGCTTGATGTCCTCGGCAATGTAGCCCTCAATACCCGCGCCGGTGCTGTACCAGCGCTTGTACCATTCAAGCGCGTTGACGTCTCCGTCCCGGCCCGCGCGCTCGCCGTTCGGCCCGAGGCGCACCGCAAAGCACTCGCGGTACTGGAAACCGTCCACATGGCCGGAATAGCGCGCCAATTCGTCCACGGCAATGATAAGCCGTCCGCCGTCTGCCATCTGCCGCTCACGGATCGTCAGGCCCAGGTCCTTCAGCCGCGTCACGAGCGGCCAGCTGTCGAACGCTTCCAGCTCCTGCCGGGCCAGCGTCTGCCACTTTCCTGCCTCCTCCTGCCGGGCTTTCTCCTGGTCGCGCCTGCTCTTGGCCTCTTCCTTGTACGCTGCCAGCTCATCCTTGTTGATGTACAGACGCTTAGCGGCATCGAATAAATCTCGTGTAGTGAGTAAACTTTCGGCAATAACCTCATTTGCATCCGCCGGGTCCAGCATCCTGACGCGAAAGTTGTAACAACCAGAAGGCTCAATGCGCAGCAGCGCATCCGTCTCACTCTCGGTCAGATCCAGCGTCACCGGCTCCAGCTTGCGGGCATCCAGCCCGCGGTCAGCGTAGTTCCATTCGTTCTTGCGAACATAATCAAGCTTCTTCAACTGGTCGGCCAGTCCGCACTCGACCAGATACTTGATGGCCGCCCGCCGGGCCATATCGGTGATGGGCGGCATGCTGGCGTACTTGTTTTTGGCGTACTCCGCCTGCTGCACCCTGTACAGCTTGCTGCACTCGTAGGCTCTGGTCATCGTAATCTCGCCTTTTTCCAACATTTCCACAACCTCGGCTGTGCAATTGTTGAGAATTGCGTTGAACCTTCCCAGCGTGCCGGTGCCGTCGCCGGTGATGCGGCTCATCTCATCACGGATGCGGCCATCGAGCGCGCCCGCCGCCTTTTTGCGCTCGAGGGCCTGCTTGAGCGCCCGGTACTGGCGCAGCCGCTCCCCGTCGGTCAATTCGCGCGCCGTGGCGTTGGAGGTGATCAGCGCGATGAGGTCGTCATCCTCGCCCTGACTCTGGCGGATAACGCAGGGCAGGACATCAAACCCGGCCACGCCTTCGGCAGTCAGGGCGCGGCAGGCCGTCCAGCGGCGGTGCCCTGCGATCAGCATGTACTCGCCGCCCTTGGCGGGCAGCACCTCCAGCGGGCTGCGCAGTCCGCGCTCGGCGATGTCCGCCTTGAGCATCGACACATCCCCGATCTCGTAGATGCTGTTCTCCGGATTCGCCACGATGTCCGCTGCGGGCAGCATGACGACCTGCATTTTCTGCCCCGCCGGTGCCGCGGCCTTGGCATTGCTGCCCAGAATATCGTTGATAGAAAATCCCTTGCTCATCTCTCAGCCCTCCTCTGTGTCCACGTTGGACACGATCCGCTCGACCTCTTCCGTCAGTGCCCTGTAATCCACTGCCGCCGTGCAGTCCGGGGCGTATTCCAGCAGCGGTTCACTCGCCCGCGCCGCCTCGCTGACCTTCACGGTGTAGCGGATGACGGTATCCAGCACGCTGATGCCCGATGCGCACAGCTGCTTGATGATGTCCTCGGCGTACCGGGTGCGGCGGTACTTTGTCATCAGCGCGCCCATGATCTTCAGGCACGGATTGTAGTAGGCCTGCACCTGCTCGATCTGCTCTACTATCTCCTGCATCCCGTCGCAGGCCCACTTGTCGCAGTCCACCGGGATGATGACCCAGTCAGCCGCGCACAGGGCGTTGATGCTGCCCATGTCCAAATCGGGCGGGCAATCCATGATGCAGTAGTCGTAATCCCCGGCCACGCATTCCAGCGCATCCCGCAGGTGAAACTGCCGCGGGCCGTTGTCCATCAAAATCGTGCGGTTGGCCTTAAGCATTCGCATGTCGCAGGGCAGCAGGCGGACGCCCAAGCCGTCGACGCCCTTCACAATGGCCGCCTCGATGCCGCTCTCGCCCAGCATCACCTCGGCCACGCTCGGGCTCTCGTAGTCCAGCACGCCAAAGAACTTGCTGGTGTTGCCCTGTTTGTCGAGGTCAACCACCAATACGCTCTTGCTCTTGGCGGCCAGCTCGGCTGCGAGGTTGCAGGCGGTGACGGATTTCCCGACGCCGCCCTTCAGGTTGATAATTGCGATGCAAATCATAGTGATCCTCCCAATCCCGCCGGGGCGGGGTATTATTGCGGCCAGCTCTGCTGGTCGATCTCTTCGTAGTCCTCTTTCGGGGTCGGCTGCCACTGGTGGTACTGCGGCTGCCACCGCATGGCCACCACGCCCGTCGGCCCCTCACGGTTCTTGGCGTACATGACGGCGGTATCCTGATAGGCGTCCTCGCCGCGCAGTTCTTGGCTGTCCTCGGTGCGCCGGTTCTCAACAAAAATGGCGCTGTTGGCGTCCTGCTCAATCGTGCCGGAGCCGCGCAGGTCCTCCAGATTGCAGAAGCGGCCCTCGTTGCCCTTGACGCCGCCGCGGTTGATCTGGCACAGCTCCACCACGATGATGCCCATCTTCATGGCGGCTACCTTCAGCCGCCGGGTGATCTCGCTGATACGCTGGTACTCGGTCTGCCGGGGGTCGGTGGGGCTGAGCAGGCCGATGTGGTCGATGAACGCGATGTCCGGTTTGTACTGCATGAGCTTGGCCTCCAGCCCGTCAATCGTCAGGTTGCTGTCGGCGTCCAGCATCATGTTGTGGTGCTGCCGCAGCCGAGCGGCGGCATTGTCGATGATCTGCCGCTCGTGCGGGTCCAGCCGCTTATTGGTGAGCTTGCCGGAGTCGATGCGCGCCACCTTGGACAGGATTCTGTCCATCAGCGCCTCCGCCGTCTCCTCCAGCGTGAGGTAGTAGACCTTGTATCGCTTCGAGAGCCGGGCCGCCAGATTCAGCGAGAAATCCGTCTTGCCGCAGCCGGGCCGCCCGGCCACCACGCAGACGCGGGTGCGGTTCAGCACGCCGAAGCGATCCAGCTCCGGCCAACCCAGCTTCAGGCTGTCGTCCGGCTCATCCAGCCGGGCCAGGGCGGAATCCAGCACCGCGTCAAAGTCCCGGGCCGTGCTGTCGGCCTGGGTGCTGCGGATGGCATCCTGCACGGCCAGCGTGCGGCGCAGCTGGCGGCAGACGCCGTCGCTGTCCATGGCGTCCTTAGCCATGCACTTCATCAGGTCGCCCTGCAAAAGCGCGTAGCGGTAGTCCTCCAGAATCTGCGCCGCATAGCTGCCGATGTTGGAGACGCTGGGGCAGGTCTCGGCCATCGCCACGACGCTGGCCCTGATCTCATCCGCCGGGCCGCCCGCCGCCGCCTTGTTGATGACGGTGATGACGTCCACCGGCTCCCCGGCCAGGGTGAGCTGCTGCACTGCGCTGAACACCGCGCGGCTCACGCCCTCGTCGAACATGCCGGGCACCAGCTTAACAATGTACTCCCGCGCGCGGGCCGGGTCCATCAGCGCCGCACCCAGGAACGCCCGCTGCGTCGCCTGCTGTCGGCTCATATTTGCACGTTCCATTCAAAGCCTCACAAAAAATCAAGTATGTCGGTGTCCGGCCCGATCTCCCGCGGGCGGTCCTCGGTGCTGGCGGGGCGCTGGGTGGGGACGGCGTCCACAAAATCATCCTTCAGGGGGAACAGTCCCTCCCATCCGCGCAGGATGCTCTGCTCGAGCACAGCTGCCATGTAGCCGTACCGGTCACGGACGCCCGCCTCATCGGCCAGCTGGTTGAGCTTATTGCAGGCCAGCGATGCAGCGTTGACGGTCAGCGGATGCTTGCCCGCGGCCCGGGATTCTTCAAATGCAAGCAGGGCCTTTGTCAGCCGTTCATTCCACGGGAAGGACTCCCGGAAAATGTCCCGGACACTCGCGCGCGCGCCCGCACGCGTATTGTTATCTCTTGTATTGTTATTCTTGTATTGTTCTAGGCGACATTTTTGTCGGGGGGTAGGCGACATTTTTGTCGGGGTGGGTGCGACATTTTTGTCGCCCGCCGACACTGGGTGTCGCTCACCGACATTTTTGTCGGGGTCATTTTCGGCGCCGACATCCGGCACGAGGCCAATCAGCGGGGAGATGCGCCGCTGATTGGCTGCGCCGTCCCGGGCGTAGCTCACGGCCACATAGCCCAGCTCCTGCAGGCGCTTCACCCAGCGCTGGACGGTGCGGTCACTCGTGTCGTACAGCTTGCTGAAGTAGCTGTTGCCGGCGTAGCAGTACCCGCACTGGTCGGACAGGGAGGTGATCTCCGCGAAGAAGACCTTCTCGGACGCGCTGAGCCGCCTGTCGTACCGTACCGGGGAGGGGAGAATAGCGTAAAATCCGGGTTTTTCCATAGCTTGGCCTTTCTAAAAATGGCTGACCTTAACACAGGGGTGCGCCGCGCCTTTTTCCGGCGCATCCCTGCGAGGTCATTTTTCAATTTTTCAACGTTTAGAAGGGGAGGTCGCCCTCATCCTCGATCATGGCGAAGTCGTCGCCCGGTCCGCGGCTGTACTCCGGTGCAGGCGCACCCACTCTGGGCCCCTCAGTGGGAGCTGAAAGAGCCCCTGCGTTGTCCGCCTTGCTGCCGCAGAAGTTGATGTTAGCGGCCACGACCTCCAGCACGGTGCGGTTGGTGCCGTCCTTGGCCGTGTAGGTGCGGCTTTGGAGCCGTCCGTCCACCGCTACCATCTGGCCCTTGTGCAGCCACTTGTAGGCGAACTCCGCGGCCCGCTCCCACGCAATAACAGGGATCCAGTCCGCCTGATTCTGCCCGTTGGCGTCCTTTCTCCCACGGTCCACCGCCAGCGTAAAGCGCGCCACCTGCTTGCCGGTGCCGGTCTGGCGCAGCTCAGGATCCCGCGCCAGCCGCCCCTGCAATACAACCACATTTGTCATCAGATCATCACCACCACATTGCCGCTCTCCACCAGGTCGGCCAGCTTCTCTGCCAGATAGGCGGCAATGTTGCGCTTGGCCTCCAGCTTCCAGGCCCCGCCGTCGGCCTCATACAGCGCCGGGCGGCCCTCTTTGTTGAGACGCAGCAGGAAGTCGCTGGCGGGCTGTTCTACCTCCAAGAACGTGCGGTAGGGCTGCAAGTGGACAATGGGCTGAACGGTCTGCTGCTCTTTCAGCACCGCGCCGGTGCGGACGCTGACCTCCTGGCTGATGCCGTTGTCCACACTGGACACGCCCTGGTTGACGTCAATGTGGCTCAACAGACTCAGCAGATAGTCACGATCCGGGGTGACAGCGTACAGGCTTTGCAATTCCACAACGGCCTGCTCCTGGCTCATCTCCTGGTTGACAGTAATGCTCGGCACGTCGCTCACGGCTTCATAGAGCGGCAGGCGGCTGTAGACCGCGTAGTCGCGGCCCGTGTAGGTGCTGTCCACCATGACCCGCCGGGCGCTGTCCACGCGCACATACAGCAGCGGAGCCTGGCCGACGCCCTCGGTGCGGATCAGCTTAACCAGCGCCTCCAACGTGTCCACCGAATACCGCGCCGGGGACGGGACCTCCGGCTTGACCTCGCGCAGATTGGCGGAGCAGAACTGATGCCCGTCGCGCGTCTCCAGGGTAAAGGGTGTCGCCAGCTCGACAATGCGGTTGATGGCGTCCTTCAAAAAGCTGTTTTCCATTGTCTTGTCCTTTCTGTGTTAATAACCGGCCCGGCCCACACGGGCCATGGCGGGCATTGGTGCTTCGTCGCCGTCCATGTTTACCTGCCCGGGCACCTGCGGCGTCATCTCGGCCAGCAGCAGGGAACCGTCCCGCGCCTTGGTAATGCACAGGGACGTGCGCACCGGCTGGATCGGCGCGAGGGTAGTCTTTGCCTGCGCGTCCATGCCGATCTGCTGCCGGTAGTCATCCGGTGCAAAGGTCAGCGTGATGGTGATCTTGCGTTTGGCCGTGGCGTTGGTGTTGGGGTCCATGATGTTCGCCACGACCCGCTCCACCTCGTAGTCGGTGATCTCGGCAATCGCGCCCATCGCCATCTCCAGCACGCTCTTTTTGTTTACGATCTGGGGCATTGGTATCCTCCTAAATTTCTTCTCCGAACGTCCTGGCAAAGCTGCCGGGGCCGTGGAGATCATCAAAAGCAAATTGTGCTGCCTGTTCCAACACCCGCCGGGCCGCGGGGTCAAAATGCACGCCCAGGGGCGGCTCATTGTGGTGGTCGTGGCACAGCCAGACCTTGAGGCCGTACCGCTCGCTCAGCTCCCGCCGCCCGCGTCCAAACAGGATGTGGTGCTCCTCCAGCCCGCGCGCGGTGCGCAGGTTGTAGAACCGTCGGCAGAGGTAGCACTCTTTGTCCTTCTGCAAAATGCTCTTAGCCATCCGCGCGCCTCCAGTCCCGGTACTGCTCGGTGGTCTCGGCGTCGTCAACGCCCGCCTCGCTCAGCCGGTCAAAGATGCGCTCCAGGAAGTCGCGCATCTGCTGCCGGGTAAAGCTGCTGCTGCCGAGGCCCAGGCGGGCCATGCAATAGCCGTCATCCAGCAACTCCACCATCTGCACAACGCGGTATGTGTTGCGCAGGGCGGGCAGGGCCTTGACCGGCACGCGCCAGGTCTCGACCTCTGCGCCGAACTCGCTCAGCAGGTCAAGATAGCACTGTTCAGCAGTTACCCCGCCGGGCGTGTCACCGCTCAACGCCAGCGCCAGTCTGTTCAGCAGCGCCCACATGAGGCGGTTCTGATCCAGTGTGCGCTTGTTCTTCACCGGGCGGATGTCGATCTCCACGCATAGGGGCTGCCCCCGCGCGCGGCGCTCCAGTTCGGCGTGCATCCGCTGGGCCTCCAGGCGATACGCACCGTCAATCGTCAGCCCGTCCATGTCGTTGACTAAGGGCTGGCCCGTTGGGATGTACCAGGCGGCCACATGGGCGATCAGCTGGCTTGCCATGTGATCACGCTCCCATCACGCTTGCGCACCCTCAGCGATGCCACGCTGCCGTCACCGTTGTAGGTGATGTCGTCCAGGGTGAGGGCATCGTCCAGGACATAGCGCTCAATGATGTTGGTGCCGGGCTTGCCCTGGGGAACGATGTGGACCTTGCTGGCCGGGATGCGCAGCGGCGGCAGGTTCAGCACCCCCGCGCCGATGCTCCAGGCAGCTGCAGCGGCCAAAAAGCTGCCGTCTGCCTCATTGGTGGGCGCGTCGCTGCTCACGCGGTAGGTGCTGGGGCAGGGGGCATCCTTTGTGATGTCGGCCAGGGCCACGGCGCAGTACAGATACCGCCCGCAAACGTAGTGCCGCACGCTGTAGCCATTCAGCCCGCCGGGCATCCGGCCACAGCACTCCTCCAGATGGGCACGCACGGCGTTGACGTCCGGCCACAGCTTGATGCGCACGCCCTCGGCATCCACCTCCAGGATGCTCAGCACAACCTCGTCAGCCGTCAGCAGGGCGAGGTTTTTGGGGGTCTCATTCTTCTCCATGTTTATCCTCCATTTCCGGGCCGATGTAGACACCGGCCTCATTGTAGTTCTTAGGGTCTGCCATTGGGCTGTCCCATCCGCACAGCACACCGCCGTACATGGCAGCGGCCTGGGCGCGGCTGACACCCGCTGCATCGTTCAGTGTGTCAACGGCCTCTTGCTCCACCACGCCGAACATCGCGCGCTCCCCGCGCACGATGCGGACGATGTTATTAGTGTAGCGGCTGCGGGCGTAGGCGTAGGCGGGCAGCCCCGCCTCATCATAGGTCATTTTCATGGGCTTGGTCTCCTTTTTCGGTTTTGGCCGCTTGTGCGGCATACCGGCGGCAAGCGCCGGGTGTTTCTTTTTCCAACTGCACACCCTATGTCGGATCGCCTCTGGCGTCACGGTCTGGGTGTAGCCCATCATCCTGCACACGCTGCTGATCCGCGCGCCGCCGTAGTAGTACAGGATACTCTCCAGCATCACCTCCGGCGGCACGGGGTTACAGATACGCTCAACAGGCGGGCCGACGGGCTGCTTGTTTTGAGGATGCGCCGCGCGGAAAGTGTCAAGGCTTGTATAGCCCAGGCGCTCCAGCAGCGTGTCCTCGGCCACGCTCAGGCACTCGGCGCAGATTCTCAGCTGGCGGCGGGCGTTGGTGCAGTTCCTAAGCCTGGATTGCACCCAGGCCAGATCATCCGTTGTCATCAGCAAATTTGCCTCGCCAGCGCGGTGGCCGGGATGCGCTTGTCACGGCCCTGGCCGGTCCAGCCGTGCATATTGCGGCAGACCTTGCGGGCCGCCTGGGGGTCGGTGCCGTAGACGATGTGCGCGGCCTCGGCCACTGTCACCATCTCGCCAGCGGCCTCGTGCCGGATGCGCTCCAGCGCATCCCGGTAGCCTTGCTTTTCGCGTGCCATGCTTACCTCCTTGTAGCTTGTATCCCCGCCGGTGGCAGGGTTATTGCCGCCATCATTCTGCCGTGATAGAATAGGGGCAGAAAGGATGGGTATAGAAGATGGATATACTTACTTGGTTTCATGATCGCAGCAATATTACATTTGCTATTGCAATCATTGGTTTTGTAATATCGCTTTACAATTTTTTCCGAGCAATGTGGGATAGGCGATGTGCGTTTACAGTTGAATATATAAGTCACAATTGTACCTTAGGGCACATGGGACATACGCAATTCATCATTAGAATGAATATTCAAAATCAGACTTCGGCATCGTTGTGCATTTCACGGATGTTCTTGGTTTACGAGAACCAGACCTATGAGTTTGCTTTTCCTGCGCAGCAGGTGTGGGAGTTTACAAGTACGCATGGCAAAACTGTTACTAATAAGAAAGAAATCCTTTCTCAAGAGATGCCATTTTCAATCCATGGGCATGGTGTACAAGGAGCTTATTTCATAGCCTATCTCCCGGAAACACTCAAAAAAGAATTGAAGAAGTCCTGCGAGTTCAAAATTGTTATCCAGACTAAGAACGCGAAAAAATCGTTCAATATAGTTGCCAATAATCCCGGAGCAGATTTGAATGAGTATGGTTACTTCCCGGTTACCGCTGGATAATTGCCGTAATGATGCCAAGGATAATTGAAGCAACACCCAAGATGAGCGTCCAGCTGTCAATTGATACGGTGCTCACCTCCTCCTTGTGAGCGTGTCCATGGTGGACACAATACTATTGTTTGAGTAGATAATCTATCGAGCAATCGAATAGCGTCGCCATTTTTTCAAGCGCACTCTGCGGGATGCTTCCATGCGCCATCCAATTATAAATCGTTTTCCTTGTTACCCCCAGCGCATTCGCGAGGTCTGCTATCGTCATGCCTTTTCTGCTACGTTCAGCATTGATATTTGGATAAGGCATCAAATTCACCCCCTATAAGACTTTTCTTGTGTAATACCCGTATTGGGTATCTGTATATTATAATATACTCATTTTGAGTAATTGTAAAGTAAAAAAGTGCCCGAAATGGGTATTCACTATTTGTGCATATTGCCCATTTCGGGTATTTTCAATTGACTATTTACTCAAAATGTGTATCATAGTTATAAGGGAAGGAGGCAACGTCATGAATAGACTGCAAGCGTTGCGTACCGAAAAAGGCATAAATATGAAAGAGGCCGCCCAGGCGCTGAGTATGCCGTACACAACGTATGTCAATTACGAAAAAGGTACTCGAGAACCGAGTTCGGAGGTCCTAATCAAATTAGCCAAGTTTTATGATACAAGTATCGATTATCTGGTCGGGAAGGTCGAACGCGTCGCACCCATCCCCGCCGGGTTCCAGCCTCTGCCGAAGCGGGACCGCATTCCGCGTGTGGGGCAGATTGCCTGCGGCACACCCATCCTCGCGGAGGAGAATGTTGAGGCCTACGATGAAGTCCCCAGCGATTGGCATGCCGACTTTACGCTGCTATGCCAGGGCGACAGCATGGAGCCAAAAATCAAAGATGGCGATGTCGTAGCCATCCACAGCCAGCCGATGGTCGAGAACGGCGAGGTCGCTGCCGTCCTGATCGATGGCGAGGCCACCCTCAAGCGCGTATTTTTGTTTGACGATCACATTGAGCTCCGCGCCGAAAACCCCACATTTCCGACTATCCTGCGCATCGGCGAAGATATGAACACCATCACCATCGAAGGCAAGGCCGTCGGCCTCTGCCGCAAACTGTAAAGGATGTGTTTCACATGGGCCTCAGATTCCGCAAAAGTGTAAAAATCGCCCCGGGCGTGCGGCTGAACTTGAACAAGAACAGCACAAGCGTCTCGTTCGGCCGCAAGGGCGCACACTATACCGTCAGCTCCAACGGGCGTAGGACGGCATCTGTGGGTATCCCCGGCACTGGGATTTCATACAGCGCTTCTACATCATCGGGCAAGGGCGGCAAGGCAAGGGACACCGCTAAGTCATCCGGCGGCAGCAGCTCCGGCCGCGGGGACAATGACAAAAACGGCTGCCTCTGGTTGCTGCTGGGTATCGCACTCCTGCCGATTCTTCTGACTTACTGGCTGTGGACCACGGACATGTTCAAGCTCAGCAAGAAAGCCCGCGCCGGCATTATAGCAGTAATGTGGGCCGTGCTTATCATCCTCGGGATTGTTGGCGGCAATAATAAAGAGAGCACCCAACAGCCGCCGATGCCCACCGCGACAATCGCCGCCGAGACGCCACAGCCCACAGCCGCGCCGACCGCCACACCGCAACCCACCGCGACCCCGACGCCAGAACCTACAGCCACGCCGGAGCCCGCCGAGGCCAAGCCCACCATGGTCTACATCGCCAACAGCGGCACAAAATACCACCGCCTCCCGAGCTGCAGCGGCATGGAAAATCCAACCGAGGTGACACTTGAGCAGGCCGAGTCTTGGGGTTATACGCCTTGTAAACGTTGTTATTAAGTGTAACAAAAAACGCTCACAGTGCGCCAACACCGTGAGCGTATAGATCAGCGTGTCCAGAGTGGACACAATACCGACCAGCAGGGGAAGAGGCCACCCTCAAGCGCGTATATTATGACGGCAGCACCATCACATTAGTCCCTGCCAACAGTGCCTACCGGCCAAAGATGTACAGTGGGCCTAAGCTAGATAACATCCAAATCGAAGGGCTTGTCACAGGCTACACCCATTGGTTTTAGGCAAGGCCGTTGGCCTGTGCCGGAAGTTGCAACAAACCGCAGCAGCGGTATAAAATAGGAGGTTTTCATTATGGGCATTTTTGACACGCTTCAGGAGGAATCCACATTTTCCAGGGCATCCGGCAATAACTACCACTACGTTGTGCTGCAAGTCGTTCTGAAAGAAAAATTTATCGGAACCGGCTCCGGCAATCTGACGGAATTGGAAAAAGTCATCAATGAGCAGGCTGCAAAGGGGTATCGCCTGCACACGATTTCTACTACCAGCAGCGGCAGCAAAGGCCTGATGGGTGGTGACCGTATTCAGGCAACTATGGTATTTGAAAAACTGGAGTAACAGCTGCAAACTGAGGTCGGAAAACTACTCCAAACACACCCACACCACTTTAAATGAGAGCGCCCATGCCCAACAGCTTTGAATTTTTGATTTACAATACCACCGAGGGTGATGTTTCTGTCAACGCCGTTGTGCGGGACGAAACCATCTAGCTGACGCAAAAGGCCACGGCGCAGCTGTTTGATTGCTCCGCAGACAACATCTCCCTGCATCTGAAAAACATTTACCAGAGCGGCGAATTGGCCGAGGAAGCAACTGCCGAGGATTTCTCGGTAGTTCAAAAAGAAGGCCGCCGCAACGTAATCCGCCGCACAAAGTTTTACAACCTTGATGCCATTAAAAAATCAGCTAAAGCTTAAAATAAAAAAAGCCCCGCCGGGCAAACCGGCAGGGCAGGGGATCGTCAACCGATATTCAGTTTTGCTTTCAACGCATCCTGCAGCACACCGGAAAAATTCACGTGCGCTTCTTCCGCGGCCTCGTTCAGCCATGCCGGGATGCTCAGCGTCTTTTTGACAGGCTTCTGCTGCTTTTTGTAGGCGGCCTCATCAAAGGGAATCATCGTTACAAAATCGCCGGGCTCCGTGCGGATGTCGGCAGGGCTGCTGGGCTTCGGGTAGACCTTGCAATCCTCCAGCATCAGGCCGATGGCCTCCTGCGTCATAGCTACGGCCTCGTTCATGTCATCGCCCTGCGTGAAGCAGCCTTCTACATCGGGCACGGTAACCGAATAGCCGACTTCCTCGGGATGAAATACAGCGGGATAAAAAACGAAACGCATAAAATAGCCCCCCTTGGGGGCGGGGATCACTTTTTGATCCCCGCCAGTTTTAAAATGTTTTTCTCGGTTCCCGGTTTAAGGTCTTTCGCATGGAAGGGAACAATGGTTGTTTTGCCTGTGACCGGGTTCCTGTACTTGCGGTGCGAACCGTTGGAGCTGACATATTCAAAGCCATTGGCTTCCAGCAGCTTCACGATTTCTCTGGGCGTCATCGGCATCTTGGTTTCCCTCCGTTCTGTATCTATTATATACGTATTTTACGTATTTGTCAATAGAAAATCACGTATTTTACGTATGTTTTTATAAAAAAACGCCCACGATGCTACCAACGCCGCAGGCGTTCAAGATCAGCGTGTCCAAGGTGGACACAATACCGACCAGCATCCGTATTGTACCACCTCCGGACACGCTTGTCAAAGTGTATCGTAAGGAGGTTTCTACATGGCAAAAACGAAAAAACGCGCGGACGGCCTGATCGAGCGCTGCCGCGTTATTGATGGCAAGACCCGCCACTTCTATGGCCGCACCGCAAAGGAGGTGCAGGCCAAGCTCGACGCGGCCCTCATAGAGGCCAGCACCCGCCGGGATAGGGGAGACCCCTTCTGCGAGGTCGCAGAGGCGTTCTGGCGCACCAAGGAGCCGTGCATCAAGTATGGCTCACGCCGGGGCTACCGCCACAAGGTGGAGCTTGCCAAGGGCTGGTTTGAGGGGCAGGGCATGCGCGAGATCACCAGCACCGACATCAACCGCGAGCTGATGCACATGGCCGCACAGGGCTACGCCTATAAAAGCATTGCCGGGCAGAAGTCGGTGCTCTCCCTGATCTGGCAGTATTGGTGCGCCGAGATGCACGGCGACGCGAACCCCTGCACGCTGCTCAAGCTGCCGCAGGGCCTGCCCCAGACCAAGCGCCGCGCCCCCACAGAGCAGGAGATCGCCGATGTTAAGGCCCACCCCGAGGGCTTCGGCCTCTGCCCGGCCATCATGATGTACGCCGGCCTGCGTCTGGGCGAGGTGATGGCCTTGCAGAAAAAGGATGTTGCCGACGGCGAGATCAAAGTGACCAAGGCCGTGGTCTGGCACAACAATCACCCCGAGCTGGAGGAGCCGAAGACCGACAGCGCCTACCGCACCGTGCCGATCCTCAAGCCCCTGCAGGATGCGCTCGGCAGCCGCCTGGACGGCCTGGCCAACGATGCTTTTCTGTTCGGCGGCGCAAAGCCCATGACAAAGAGCCGGTATCAGAACGCCTGGCTCCAATACTGTGCCGCCATTGGCCGCGCCCACGACAGCGGCAAGCGGTACAAGACCGGCAAGAAATCGAAAGACGGTGCGCCCCTGTACAAGACGATCATGGAGCCGGACTTCACCGCGCACCAGCTCCGGCACGAGTTCGCCAGCACGTTGGTCCAGTGCGGCATCAGCCCACAGGTCGCCAAGGAATTGATGGGCCACGCCGACATCCTCACAACGCAGCGCTGGTACGCCGAGGCCAAGGCCAGCGCCGTCGATGAAGCCGCAGACATTTTAAACAGTTATTTTACAAATCAATAACAACGTTTTATAATTATAGCATTTCACAATAATAATACGAGACAATGCACAGGGGAAAAGAGAAATCAAATAGACTTCGTAAATTGTTCGCATGATTGGATTGTTTGCCGTTTTGGCGTAGTTTTTTAAGGGTTCAAATCTCTCTTACTCCGCCAACAAAAACCCGCGTATCTGCGTAAGATATGCGGGTTTTTGGTTTATAAAAAAGTGCCTTTGACGACAGTTTTGACGACAATTAGGATTTTTGACGGCAAAAACAGCATACCAGAACACACAAAACGCCCCCGGCGGCGCATGGCTTTTCATGCGTCTGCCGAGGGCGTCTTTTATTGCGCTTTTCTAATTTGATTCTCATAGAGCTGCTGCATCTGATCTGCAGCCGCTCTCCGTGCCTGTTCCGTGGCATGGACATACCGCTGCAAGGTAAATGCTGCTGTGCTGTGGCCGAGGTTTGCCTGCACCGTTTTCAGGTCTACACCGTTCACCAGTGCAAGAGTTGCGTTCGTGTGCCGCAAGTCATGTACACGGGCATCCGGCAGGCCGATACTTTTTGCAATGCGTTTGAAGTTCGACCACAGGGTATGCGGATTGATACAGCCGCCCAGCGCATCAGTAAAGCAGAGGCCCCATTCATTCCCCCATGCAGACCCGGCTGCGATTCTGGCAAGCATCTGGCGGTGCTGTTCTTCTTTCAGTATGTCCATCAGAAAGTCCGGCAGATCGAGCGTGCGGCTCTGGCCTGTTTTGGTGGAGTGCTTAATGTAGAATGCCCCATGCACTGTTTTTTCTTTTTGCAACTGCTGGCATATCAGGGCCTTGCCGTTTTCAAAATCAATATGCTCCCATGCAAGGCCCAGCGCCTCACCCTCACGCAAGCCCAGAAACAGGCAGCACATGAGCGGCGCATAATATGGGCATCCCTCTGCCGCATCCATAAAAGCGCCGATTTCCTCCACTGATAAGGTTTTGATTTCCGGGGCTTGAACCGAAGGCAGCTTTGCGTATTTGGCAGGATTGCGCAGGATGACCTGTTCTTTCACGGCCTGTTCAAGTGCGCTGTTCAGCACTGTCATGGTATTTTTTATCGTTTTCGGCGCTTTCCCGGCGTTTACCAGCTTGCGCACCATCTTCTGTACCTGATCGGTCGTAAGGTCACACAGCCGCACCGCACCGAGGTTTGGTTTGAGATGATTTCGGATAACACCTCGATAAGTCGTGATAGTATATGGTGTACGCACCGGCTCAACATACTCAGACATCCAGCTATCAAGATATGCCCCCAGCGGGCGCTTGTCCTGATCGACATAGCAGTTTGTATCAAGCTGGCGGGTTATTTCGGTAAGACGCTGCCGCACCGCCCGCTGCGATTTTCCGTAAACCGACTTGCGGATGGGTTGGCCCGTGCCGGGATCAGTGCCTACACAGTAGCGGGCCTCCCATAGTCCATCTGACCGCTGGCGGATTGACCCCGCACCGTTTGCATTTTTGAGGCCGCTCTTACTTTTTCTCGGCATCGTTTCTGCCTCCTTTTTTATACATAGCAAAAGTAACAGCATCTTCAAGATTTTTTATAATCTGCTCAAGTTCATCATCGCTAAAATAAAATGCCTTTCCCGGAAACGCACTGTGTCTAAGACAATGGGGGCCGCTGATGCCATAGAATGGGCTGTCAGACCCGCCAAAATCACATTCAGCCCCGTGATTAACGCGAACATCCTCATAATCAATGCTGAGTTCAGAAAAGAAGGTGCGTAATACCCGCAACTGTTCTACATAAGCACGATAATCCGTTTCAAGCGCTTCATCTTCAGCGCGTTCCCGATCAAGTTCTCTTTTATATTCTATTGCTGTCTTGCAATCTGTCTTTCCTAACAAATACTCTGGGATGACTTTCAAATACCTTGCGATAATATTTGCTGTATCCTCTGAAATTTTTCCATCTCTCTCAGCAGCTCCAAGTGTACCGAGGGAAAGACCACATTGATCGGAGAGTTCCTGTCTAGTCAGATTGAGTGCATCTCTCGCATCTCTAAGTCGCATCCCTAACAGTTTATTCTCCGCAAGTCGTGGTCTGCCTGCTCTTTTTTCTTGATTTTCCATGTCGTCTGCCTCCTCCAGATGTTAAAAAGTACAGTAATTTAGAAAGACGTGTTGAATATAATATCCTTGATTTATTGTTCGTGTAAAAGTACAATAAATATAGTAATTGTAGTGCAACCATTGTACAACAATCAACCTAATTAGTCAATACACAATAGGAGGCAACACATGGAAAATATCGAAATTCGCAATCTTATCGCAAGAAAGCGGTTCAAATACTGGGAGATTGCCGCTGCAATCGGTATTTGCCCGTATAGTCTGAGTAAATGGATGCGCCAGCCTCTCACCGATGAGCGCAAGTCGAAAATTCTTGCCGCCATCGAAAAGCTGGAAAAGCAGTATCGGCAGCAGGAGGCATAAGCATGAAAAGCGATACCCACATCAGCGCGGCCACCGTGCAGCAGGGCGAAGGCTACACGAACGACTGCGCATATCCTCTGACCGACCCGCAGACGGGCCGCGCCGCATACTCTGTGGCCGATGTGGCCCGCATCATGGGCATCGGTTCCCCGGCGGCTTATGAGTTATTTCACCGCGCAGATTTCCCCGCAATCTGGACAAGCCCCCGGCGGGTCTGCGTTCCTGTGCAGGCGTTTTACCGCTGGCTGAATGAAACGGCCTGCATGGGCGCATGATGGAGGGCGGAATGGACAGACAACTTTGCATCTCCACAGGAGAATCCCGCGCATCTAAGAACTGGCGACCCGAATCTCTGTCATGGCAAGATTTTTGTGAACGCCTGCACACCTCGCGGCCTTTAACCTGTACACTCAATGATTATTTGAGGCTGCAAAAGCCCCAGCAGGACGCGCTCAAGGATGTGGGCGGTTTTATGGGCGGCACCCTTAACGGCCCTCGGCGCAAGGCCGCTGCCGTCACTGGCCGCGATCTGGTGACGCTTGACTTTGACAACATCCCGGCGGGGCAAACCGATGCCCTACTGCAAAAAGTCCACGCTTTGGGCTGTGCCTATGCGATTTATTCCACCGCCAAGCACTGCCCCAATAACCCCCGCCTGCGCGTCATTGTTCCGCTTGACCGCACTGTAACCCCCGATGAATACGAGCCTCTGGCCCGGCGGATTGCAGAGCATATCGGGCTGGAATGGGCAGACCCGACAACCTTTGAGGCATCCCGCCTCATGTACTGGCCCACGCATTGCAGCGATATTGACCCGGTCTTTGACAGCAACGATGCCGCACCGGCCACGGCGGATGACATTCTCGGAACGTTCCACGACTGGCACAATGCCGCCGAATGGCCGCAAATTCCCGGCGTTCTGCCGCGTATTCAGCGGAGTATGGCCAAGCAGGGCGACCCCACGGCCAAGCCCGGCATTGTTGGTGCGTTCTGCCGCACCTACGATGTACCCGCCGCCATCGCAAAATTTTTGCCCACGGTTTACACACCCTGCAATACCGCTGACGAGCGATATACTTACACAGGCGGCAGTACAGCGGGCGGCGCAGTGCTTTACGATAACGGAAAATTCCTGTACAGCCACCACGCGACAGACCCCTGCTCCGGGCGGCTGGTAAACGTCTTTGACCTTGTGCGCCTGCACCTTTTCGGCGCTCAGGATGACGATCTGCCGCCCAACACTGCTGTACCCAAACTGCCAAGCTATAAAGCTATGTGCGACCTCGCCATGGATGATGATGCCGTAAAGCAGACGCAAGCCCGCGAGGAGGCCGCTGAACTGCAAGCCATGCAGAATGCCTGTCAAAGCAGCACACCCGCCGGGGATGATGTCATGTGGCGCACCATGCTGGAACGTGACGAAAGCGGCAAGGCCAAGCAGACCATCGGCAATGTCGAACTGATTCTTGAACATGACCCGAATTTGCAGGGCAGCATCCTTTACAACGAATTTAGCGAGCGCACCGAAGTGCTGCACCCTCTGCCGTGGGGTGCAGACCTGAACAAAACTCCCGACAAATTCAAACGGCGGGCGTGGGCCGATTCTGATGACAGCGGCCTGTACGGATACATGGAGCGCGGATACAAAATCACCAAGCGCCCATCCATTGATGCGGGACTGGCAAATCATGTGGCTAAACACACATTTAACGAGGTGCAGGATTTCATCAAGAGTCTGGCGTGGGACGGAGTTCCCCGGCTGGACACACTGCTGATTGATTGTCTGGGTGCTGAGGATTCCGAATACACCCGCGCCGTTACTCGCAAAGCCTTTGTCGGTGCTGTGGCCCGTGCAATGGAGCCGGGGTGCAAGTTCGACAATATGCTGATACTGTGCGGTCCTCAGGGAATCGGCAAAAGCACCCTGCTGGACAGGATGAGCAAGGGCTGGTTCAACGATTCAATCCGTACCTTTGAGGGCAAGGAGGCATCCGAGCTGCTGCAAGGCGTATGGCTGGTAGAGGTAGCTGAGCTTGATGCGTTCCGGCGTTCCGATGTTTCCCGCATAAAGCAGTTTTTGAGCCTGCGCTCTGACCGCTACCGTGCCGCCTATGGCCGCAACGTCAAAGAACTTCCCCGGCGGTGCGTATTCTTTGGCACGACCAACACAAGCGACTTTCTGCAAGATACCACGGGCAACCGCCGATTCTGGCCAGTGGATGTCGGCGTTCAGCCGATAAAGCATCATGTATGGGACTTGACCGAGGCCGAAATAGACCAGCTATGGGCGGAGGCAAAGTGCTACTGGATGATGGGAGAGCCGCTGTTCCTGACCGGCGCTCTGGCCGATGCCGCCGCGCAACACGCCGAGGAGCATCGGGAGGAACTACCTCAAGAGGGAATGATAGCCGATTTCATTGAGAAGCCCATCCCGGTAGACTGGCGAAAATGGCCGCTGGACAAGCGCCGCGACTACTGGGCAGGGGCCTGCAAGGGGCAGGACATCCAGACAGTACAGCGCAAATACATCTGCGCTATCGAGGTTTGGTGTGAGTGCTTTAATCATGCCCCCGCCGATATGGGTAAGGCAAATGCACGAGAAATCAATGCCACTCTGAACCGTTTGCAGGGCTGGCAGAAATCGTGTGTTGATGCCAGACCGTATAGCTCAACGGCCCGTGGCTTTTCCCGTAAACCTATGCAACTGGTATAGTGCTACCCTATACAAAACGCATAGACTGAAAAAGCCCCTGTACAATCCAGACCTTTGAAATACATTTCAAATTCAAATGTACAGAGGCTTTTTCATCTTTTTATCGTCAATTATTACCACTCTATATATACTATACATTTTATATCACCCTCTATATAGCAATATACGGCATATTCAATATTATAGGGAAAATTGATGAATGTATGTAAAAATGTATGTGCCACCCACTAAGGAGAGAAAAAATCATGTTTTATGAAGATTACAATCCACTCTGGCCTGCTGAGGTCAAAGAGAAATATCAGGCTTTGCAAGCCCTGCTGATTCGCAAGCGGTTTGTTGAAAATCGGCTTGAAATCTGCGAATCCTACGAGGAGTACAGCACCCTCACAAAAGAGATTGCAGAACTGCCGGAGCAGATCGCCGCCGCTGGCCGTGCGTTCGGCTTGGCAGAACTGGGCTTTAACTTGGCCGATATAGCCAGTTTAAAAGATGCAAGATTCGGGGAGGTATCTGCCACCAAATGACCCATCAATCCATAGCCAACAGACCGCCTTAGAGCGTGATGCCCACCACAATCAAAGGCGCTGCGCGGCAGGGCGTGTGCAGCGTACCACCATCCGCCGGGGCAGTACTGTGGACAGGGCGGGGCTACACTCTCCGCACTGCTATCCCGGCGGGTCTTTTTTACAAGGAGGAATAACCCATGACGATGATAGATTTGAGTGCCTACCACTACGCCGCCGAGGCGCTTCAAAATAAAATCGATCAGCGCGGCGAACTGTATATGCAGGCGACATCACCCGCCGGGGCAAAGCTCACGGGGATGCCCGGCGGTTCAGGTCCCAAAGTATCCAGCACGGAGCGCTATGCTGAACGTCTTGCCGCACTGGATGCCGACATCCGGCAGCTGCGAAAAGAGCGGGATGCCAAGCGGCACACGCTGGAACAGTTTCTCGCTACTATCCCCGCCGCCGAAACACAGCAGATTTTCCGCTGGCGCTTTGTGGATTGCCTGAACTGGGTACAGATTGCCGATGCCCTCAACGCCACCGATGAATATAAGAACGGCACACGATGGGCGCGGGCCGATGCTGTCCGTATGCGGGTCAAGCGCTATCTGGCAAAGACCGAGGCCCCGGCATGAGCAAACGCAATACGGCGGGCCTGAGGTCGTTCAGCACCATGCCAGCCGAGCGGGCAAGGGCTATCCAGTCCGCGGGCGGCAGAGCCGCTGCCAAAAAGCGCCGCGAGGCGCGGGAGGCTGCGCTGGTTAAAGATGCCGTTCTTTCCGTGTTGTCACTGCCTGCCCGGCGGGGCAAATTCAAGGCCAGCGCAGAGCTTGACTGTTTTGAGGACGCTGTAAGCGGAAACACAACTCTCATGGTAAAAATGCTTCTGCCGCTCATTCAAGCCGTGATGGATGGCAACATTGATGCACTGTTCCTGCTGTTGCGCGTTCTGGGGCAAGAGCCGGGAACACCGGGACAGTTTGGCATCAATCCATATATGCCGCCCGCCAGCGCGGCAGACGCGCCCTCTGAGGCCGTCTCTCACGACGACATACAGATTCACCTACTGCGTGGCGAAAAGCCCACAGCGCCGCCCTGCGCGGGCGCTGTGGAGAAACAGCACACATAACCGCATAAAGGCCCGCCGGGGTATAGCCGATTTCTCGACTGCCCCGGCGGGCCTTTTCTCTTTTTCTTCATAAAAATTGCCGCCTCAGCAAAACAACTCTTGCGAGATGGCTCGAATTATGGTATGCTATCTGTGCCGCTCTTATGGGCGGCAGGCGCTGCACACAACGGCAGGCGGTTGGCCACACTTCCCGAAAGGGGGTGAGGCAATGCGTTTTACATTGACTTTCCATATCGGTCAAAAGACCGTTACGCTGAGTTTAGTGATAAAAAGCAAGAACCGCCACCCGGCACGGTGACGGTTCTTAGGTCTTTGATCTAAACCTCTCATCGCAAAGGGTCAACCGCTTGTCGCAGCGCCTTTTGTTATCTATATTATACCGAACCCCGGCGGATATGTCAACCGCCGGGGCTCTTCTTTTTATTCTTGTTCCTGCTCGTTCTGTGCGGCAAGCTCTGCATCCAGTATGGCAAGGGCCTCTGTGTCGCCCTTTTCTGTCAGTATGCGGCGCTCCATCTGGCGCAGATCATCAAAGAACGTGCCATCTGTTTCAACCGTCTGCTGGGCGGCAAGCTCTGCATTTACTTTTGCAATGCGTTCTTTTTGTTCATCCGTGAGCGGCCCATTCACAATGCCGTACCCGTTGGATGTCCAACGATCAACGCCGGATTCCATCTCTGGCGGCTCCTCAGCGGACAGTTCCCCGGCGGCGTATGCCTGCGCCTCTTTCTCAGCCCTCTCCAACATGGCACTTGCCACAGGGTCATCACGGGCATCTATGACGCGGTGTGCCTCTGCAAAGAATGTGTCATCCATCCCGGCAAACACTGAGCAGGCATCCTCCGGGGGAGTGTGGGGCGCTTTGCTTTTAGTCATGGTGTGCCTCCTCGGATTGATTGGCAGCGCTGTCACGCTCCATTCTGGCGCGGATAGCTGCCAAGCAATATCCTTGCACAGACTCCCCGGCGGACGCGGCCGCCGCGCGAATGACGGTGCCCTCATCTTTTGAGGGTTGCAAAACGATACGATCTAACTTTGCCATGTACTTTGCATTTGTTGCTGCCTTTTTCTCGGTCAAGGCCATAAAGATACACCTCCTTCATTTTACCAAAATTGTAGCATATATACATGCGCATGTATATATGCGATTTGTACAAAGATGCGGTGATTTTTTCGTCACAATTTACATGTACACATGCTTGACATTAGCATGTGTACATGCTATACTGATATTGTCGAAAGGGAAAGGCACGGTGAAAACGTCAGGGAACACCGATAAGCGCCAGAGAACAGACTGCATACTATGCCGGGGGCCGTCCCGGAATTGCATCGGGCACTGGCCGCCTGAAACCTCAAGGCAAAAAAGAAAGCGCCCCGCACCAGCCGACCAAAGCAAACGCGAGACGCACCACCCAAACGGGCAAGCCCATTATAGCACGGTTTGCCCTCCACTGTAAAGGAGCAACAGCATGAAATACAATCTTTCCGCAATTATGAGCCGTGCATGGGCCATCTTCCGCAAGACCGCAATCAGCTTCGCCGAGGCGCTGCACCGCGCATGGCAGACCGCAAAGACCCGCCCCGTCAACGATGCCGCCGTTGAGGCCGCAAAAGCAGCCGCCGGGGTCACTGAGGAATGCCGCACATGGGCTGACTGGCACCGCAGCGGCTACGAGGTCACCCACGGCAGCAAGGCGCTGTTTCAAGCCGTCCTGATCTGGGCCAGCAAGGGCGACGATGCCCGGTACACGGCCAGCTTCTTCGGCGCAAGTCAGGTACATCCCATCGAGGCATAACAGTCAAAGGCTGTGCTATCAGGCCATACGGGCGATTTGGGGGGCATAACATGGAAAGCATCACAATCGACTTTGACAAAATGCCAGAGAAAGAAAAGCGGGTTCTGGGCGATACGCTCTACGCCGCTTGCAAGGCGTTCTATGAAAACCCGGACAACCTCGCCCGGTACAACGAATGGAAAGCAAAACGGGAGGCCGCAAAATGAAAAGGAAATATGCAGTTTACATTGACTATAAAGCCGCCACATCGAAAAGCACCGGCATCCACGAGTTGGACGGTGAAACCCTGATCGAGGCGATGTGCGAGGCAGAGCGATATTTTACCGATGATGTCTACCTCATGGCGATTCTGGAAAAGAGCGGCAAGGCTGAGAAATCCAAGAAAGCACGAATCACGCCGTTTACTGAGCGCCTGATCTGCCGGGGATGCAATAACTGGCATCTTGTCGATAACCGTCACGGAGAGCAGAAACCCGTCACATGGGATAGGTACACCGCTGATGCGGGCAACCACACCCTAACAATCTGGGAAATCCATGAGGCACATTGAGAGAGGAGGGGCTACACGATGAAAGCTGTATTGATGCCGCACGGCAGATACTACAAAATCACTCTGACACGCACAGAGGCCCGCATCCTTGTCGAGTACAGCACTGCGTACAGCGACCTGATGACGGCGCTGAGGATATGGCCCGATTCTAAAGGGATTACGCTATACGGCAGTAAGGCCCGCATTGAGGCGGACTTGCGGACCGCAGAACCGGAATGCCCGGATGACGATTAAGGGGGAATACACCATGATTTTCGACTACGCTAATCTGACACAGCTCATCACCGCCAAATGCGGCAGTATGAGTGCATTCGCCGAATGGGCAGGCATTGATACTGCCGCACTTGATGAGTACCTTGACGGCGTGACACCGTGGCCGCAGGATGCAAAAGATCGAGCTGTCAAAGTGCTGGGCATCCCCGATGAATACATCCCGCGTTACTTCTTCATCTATCAGGTTGACCCCGGCAAGCCCAAATACCACATCGACCCGGCGGATTATATCCGCATCCGTGATGTGTACAACAATGCCGCTGATATGCGGTGGGCAAAGCAGATTGCCGACATCTACGGATGCCGCCCCACCAATCCGCTTGACTTCTATACTTTCATTGCCGATGTGTTTTGCGCCGGATACCTGAGCGCCCAGCTTGCCGCCGCGAAAGCAGTCTGACAGACAACGAATACCGCGATACGATAAGAGCATCCCGCCGGGGGTTGCTCTTTTTTCTTTCTTTCTCGGCAGAATGGCACTCTCAGCCTCCGCCAGCGCCGCCCTGTACAGCCTCTTACATTCCCGGCGGATACTTTTCTGCATACTGCGCAACGTCCGTCTAAGGGGCTGCCTGACGGCACTGTGGAGTGCTGGACAATCCCGCTTTATGGGACTTCCGTTTTTACCCCAACCCATACCCCAACGCGCCTAAATTTTCTACCCCAACGATTACCCCTAAGACGATAACATTAGAAAAGATTAGATAAGATTAGAACAGATATTTGACGGTATTACGCCACATTAGAAAACATTAGATAAGACAGGAAAAGATTAGAAAAGACTTAACATTACAGTTCAAATCTCTCTTACTCCGCCAAATCAGCCGATATTTAACGCTAACACGTTGAATATCGGCTGATTCTTTTTATGTTTTCCGTTCGTAACTATTCGTAAAAAATGCTCCAAAAACACGGAGAACCGTGCTGGGTGTGTACGCCGGTGTGTACCGTGGTGTGTACTGCGGTGTGTACAATCTTTGTTCCCCACATAGCATCGTATATTTTTTCATTCTTGTCTGTTGTGCTGCATCCACCCCGCCATTTT